>Ga0209417_1005960_pt1 | contig 12936 bp, 7 predicted proteins | sample RifGroF2_FD_184002 | JGI IMG/M metagenome (GOLD analysis project Ga0209417, IMG submission 184002) | Groundwater microbial communities from Rifle, Colorado, USA - Groundwater F2 (SPAdes) (version 2) | ecosystem: Environmental > Aquatic > Deep subsurface > Groundwater | place: Rifle, Colorado... | reverse complement strand
TAGAGGCCTTTTCAGGAGCCTGCAAGAGAGCGGTACAAATCTGGTTCCAATCAAAAATCCACAGCAGTGATGCTAAAATCACTAAAAAAACAATTAGACAGAACATGCCTTGAAAAAACTCAGTTACAACGATAACAATCATTCCGCCTAAAAATATAAACAATAATACTATTGAAAGCTCAATAATCATGATAACAGCAAAGGTGGGAACGGATTGGCCGAGAATCACTATTGTTTCAGGCAGACCACAAAAATAAATAAAAAAACGAGCCGCTACTGCCGGAAAAATACCCATATTGATGATACCGGTCAGCCATGCTAAAATTCCGCAAAAAACCCTGAAATTACGGCTATAACGTATTTCAAAGAATTGCGCCATAGTCATTGCACGAGTTTCACGATAACGGTATATTATCCAGCCGGAAATAGTCAACACCAAAAAAAATGGCGATTTTATGAGCCACCACCATGTTGCGCAAAAACCTGAACGATAAAACATCTCAAACATAGCGACGAAACTGATAGCTCCTAAACCTACCATCTCTTGCGATATGTTCAGCAAATATCGGCCCGCACATCTGTTGGCAACAAGAAAATCTGAAACGCTTTTGCAGTAACGTCTGATGTATATTGATACGAACGCCAAAAAAACAAGAAAACCTACTAAGATAGTCCAATCAATCCAATGCATCCATTACCTCTAACTTATTCCATATTAAGGACAGAATAAAAGATTTGTATAAAATATGAAAACGTGAACCACCCTCAGTATTTGATGGTTCACGTTGTTAAAACACAAAGTTATTAAGTTATTTGCAATACTCCTCATTTGCGGGGTCGCTGCAATCAATCGTGCAATTTAAACCTTCGGGATCATTGCACAAGAGCCATACTTTGGCAAATTCGGCAAAATCCTTGAGATCGACATAACAATCGTTGTTTATATCGCCAGCAATTTTTTCAGACAATTGGCCACATTGCATACCATTGACAAAAAATGCGCCTGTTGAAAATTTAAACAAGTCGCCGGTTCCGCCGGGTAATGTCAATGTCAACCGGTATGTATTTGCGCCCGTCTGGACGTAAGTAAGATCATCGCATTGTTCGGCGGTTGAGATAAGTTCAATAAGACCTGTTTGACGATTGAGCCTTTGAAGGTTTTGTATGCCGCTTGAAGCAAAATTAAAATTAATTTGGATTGTTTGCTGGGCATCAATAGCATTTAAGTTATAACCATGTTTGCAATTTGTGACCATGAAATATATCTGATTTGAATAATTCGGTCCGTCATCTTCTTCTAGCATCGGATGGAAATAACCAACTATAACCTCAGCCGGATTTGCACTTGTAACAGAAATATTTGTGATATACGGGTCAGATGCGCCGGCTTGCCATGCAGTATTTCTCGATGGAACAGTTCCTAAAGTTGCAAAACGTACATCATAACTTTGCAGATAAACAAGTGAGCTACCGATGTTCCTGATTTCCTGATTACTTTGGGCAACCTGGTAAAACAGCGATGTCGGATGTGCGGTACCTCGCAAATCTGAGAATAAAACCGGCTGAAGCGGTGTACTACTGCCCCATCCATCATAGACGAAACTGTCTAACGTTTTATAACCATATACAAGGGATGTAAACTGGTCAAATCGAGCATCTGATTCACTTGGAACACGGAGGTCATCCACGCCAATAAATGTCTGGAGATATGTACCATAAGGTATTCCGTTGGCCAACGCAATCTGGCGAAATTGTGCCAGACGCGGGAAATGATGAGTGTCGTGCGGTGCCGGAGGGGTGCCATTGTAGAATGGATAATCATCATAAATAAGCATGTCCGGCTGGACAGTATTAACGAAAGCTTCGATAGCACTGTCGGCATAATCCTGGTTGTAACCGGGACCGCCCATTATTACAGTAGTTACAGGCACATCGGGATAAACAGCACGCGTTGCGGCATATTTAGCAGCTAAATCATTCAATACAGCCGTATCTACAACGCTTGGTGAAAAATTAACCGTAAAGTCCGGCTCATGCCCAATCTCATAACAAAACCGATACTGATATGGACCATCTTCGCCAGGAACAATGTCAGGACTGGGCGTAAGTTCGTTTACATTGTTTCCCTGCAATCTCCAAAGGATTTGCTTGTCTTCCGTTAAAGTAATTCCGCTGCGAGCTTGTCCCCAATCTACTGTGGTAAAGTTAGATTCTAACCATCGACTCTGGTTAAAGGCATACTGACCAGTTACGTCATGTACAGTGGCAGCTACCTGGAACCCTTTTTCACGCAAGACTTGATGACCAATATCTAAGGTCGAGAACGCGGTATTCGCAGAAATCACCAGACACAGACTTACCAACGTTAACCAAATGCTTGTTAACTTCATCATTCTAATTACCTCTAATTGGCTGATTTTTGTTAATAGGCCTCGCCAACAAAGACGAGGCCATAACATAATTTACATTATTTGCGACGAATCAATAAACCGCCTAAGCATAAAATAATCATTGTAGCCGGTTCAGGAATAATCGTCAGGACTATGTTGATTTCGAGCATAGGGCGATAGCCGGGAGTCGTATTAAATGCTTCACTGTAGAAATCAACATAGTTGCTAGTACTTCCAGACTCTACATCGGCTTTTAATATAAAGCTTGCACTTGTATCATTTCCGCTGACCCAATTTTTAATTACATCTATACCTGCGCCTGTAATATCAAATGTGAGCGGTGTCAGAGTTGGGCCGGCATTACCGCCTGGGTTAATCCAGCGAACAGTATCAAGCACATCACCATAATTTGTGCCAACACCAGGACCGCCTACCCAAGATTGAGACAGGTCGGTTCTCTTCAAATTCCAAGTGGTATACATTTCAGTCCATCCCTCATCTGTGCTGTCGAGAACTCTTAATTCACAATACCCTGTACCTTCAAAAGCAGTATCCGTTGTGAGTATTAATCTTGCCCCAACAATCTGGTAGTCCGCAAAACCAACATCAACACCATGATATTTATCGTCGAGATAATTGAAACGGATAAGGCTTCGTTTAATGCCAGTACTGTCGGTCTGATAACCGACACGCAACATAGCATTATTGATACCGCTCCCATCGCTTCTCATCCACAAAGATTCTGTACTTGAATATGTAGAACCACCAACAGTCAAACCATTTTGCACTTGTAATGTTTGAATCGCTGCACCAGCAGTTGCTGCAAACATTACCAACATCACTATACAAATCATACTTCTTAACATTTTCCTTACCTCCAAAATAAAAGTTATATTTAAGTTCTGCTGCCTTTCAGCAAAAACACTATTTTTGACAATCAGGATCCTGTGGATTATTACACCATATCCATCGTTCAACTATTGCACTTAGGTCTTGTAGATCTACTACGCGATTTTCGTTGATATCAGCTTTTAACATCAGACCCGCAAGTCTTGCATCATCACAGGTTGAGATTGAATCTGAAACATAGAAAATCTCGAGTTTGGGTTTGAGATAATCGCCTGTTGAAGTTTGTTCACTATAAAAATCAATGTAGTTGTATGTATTCGAATCCCCTGTTTCAACATCAGATTTTAATAAAAACGCCGCATCAGTGTTGGAACCTGTAACCCATGCTCTTACTACTTCAAGAGCGTCACCTTCGAGATCAAATATTTTTTGAGTATCAGCATGTGCAGTTTTGCAATATTTTGAATCCTGTACAGGTCCATAACTGTTCTCCGCACCCGCGGCTCCAACCCAATCGATATCAGGTAGCGTGGGATAAGCAGAGCGTTTTTTATTCCATGTGCAATACATTTCCGTCCAATCTTCGTCAGAAGTATTCATAATCCGCAGTTCACAATTTGCTTTGCCTACGTAAGAGGAATCGAGAGTAAGTATTATTCTTGCAGCAATAATATCATTGGTATCAATGCCTAAATCTACATTTGCCCAATGCGAAAGCTGACCAAATCTGATTAAACTTCTGTATTGTGTCATATAGCTGCCCAATGGATACTGGTATCCAACTCGCATTATACCGTTAAGACCAAGATTGGTATTAGGAACACCACTATCAAGCCAAACAGATTCTGTACCGTCATATATTTCGCCGGCTACAGTAAGACCGTTCTGTATCTCTATCTTAGCCGTGGGAATATAACTTATCCTAAAAAGTGGTTTTACTATAGCCGGATAAACCTCAGGCGGGGCATCTTCGCTGAAAAAGTCCAGATAATCCATGCCTGTACCTTCTTCAACTTCAGCTTTAAGCATGAAAGTACCGCTTGTATTATCGCCTGTTATCCAATCCTTTACCGTTTGCATAGCGGAATCTGCGGACAGGTCGAATTCCACTCTATAGGCGCTATTCGGATCGCCTGGCACATAACGTGGAGTATTTATATCCCCTGCACCTGTGTTCCACGCAAATGTATCAATAATATCACCATAATTTGTTCCCAAACCCGGCCCCCCTGCCCATGCGAGCATTGGAACATAATCGGTTCTCTTCCAGTTCCAACTGGTGTACATTTCTGTCCAGTCAAGATCATTCTGATTTATAACTCGTAATTCACAAATACCGGCTCCTTCAAATGATGCATCTGTTGTCATTATCAGTTTGGCATTAAGCATAGCCCCAACAGGAAAACCCAAATCATCATAACTTTCTACACCAACCCAGGGTGATAATTCGTTAAAACGAATTATTGTCCGGAACGCATTGTTGATTTCCCAGTATGAATCATATTGGTTACCAACTCTGCAAATGCCGTTAAGGCCATATCGGGTATTTGGATTTAAGGAACTCATCCATGCTGACTCTGTACCGCCGCCTAAACCATATTCTTTATCATTGATCGTCAATCCTTCCTGAATATCGATTGTTCTGACAGGTACGTAATTTATTACTAATTTGGGCTTATATTCAGCATTAACAGCATTTTGCTCACTATAAAAATCGAGATAATTATTGCCGCTGCCACTTTCAGAAGCTGCTTTAAGTACAATGGTTTTGCCGGTATTTGAACCGCTAACCCATTCTTTTACCGCATTAAGAGCTTCTCCGGTAAGCTGGAATTCCATTTGAGTATTTGTCGGCCCGCCGCTTGCCCAGTTTGCAGAATAAACAACACCACCCAAATTTGTACCAATTCCAGCGCCCGATGACCATGGCTCAACTGGCACAATGTCCGTGCGTTTTGTATTCCATGTTGAATACATTTGCGTCCAGTCTTCATCTGTCAAACCAAGAACTCGTAACTCGCAAATCCCCGTTCCTTCAAAAGAAGAATCGGTTGTAAGGATTAATTTTGCGGAAATTATACCTTCTGTTGAGATGCCAAGATTTACATCATGAACCATCGAAAGCTGGTTAAAACGAATCAAGGTTCTATAAACATCTGTTCCACCATTTTGATATCCAACTCGGCAGATAGCATTCAGCCCATAATTTGTATCGGGGTTTGCTTTACTGATCCAGGCGGATTCAGTACCGGAATAAGTATCAGAACCAACCGTAAGCCCATCCTGAATAGTGATTCTGTTGATCGCAAAACTTGCGGAAAATGAGGAAAATAAAAATAATATGGTTACGATTAGTGTTCTAAACCAATTAATGTTTTTCATCTTTCTTCCTAATTTAAATGTGTTTCAAAATCTTCTATACACCTTCTATACTTTGCTATGCACTGTCGAACCTTCTTTAAATTCGACAGATTCAAAAATTACTTCAGGCATATCCTTCCCCAAATAAAGCTGCTCTAAAACATCCATGGCTTTTCTTCCCAATTGGGGCCAATTACAAGCAACATGTGAAATCGAATGACCCGGCCAATAAGTTTCAATAGGATAAAGACCATAATCAAATGTGATAACTGATAAGTTTTTTTCGAGCTTAGCCCTGAATTCTGCGTCAGCTATCAGAGGTAACAAGTAACTTGAAGATGTCAAAACATAGGCGCTGACCTCAGGATGAATTGGTTCGTAGAACTCCATCAATAACTTGGCAAGTTTGTCACGAACGAAAGGCTTTATATCCAAATAATGTTGCTTGGGATCAAAAACCGTACCACGATTTTCAAAAACTTGCTCAAGCGCGTTTAACCAATTTTGGCTGTACGCTGCAAGAACACCGGCACCGATTACCGTATAATCTTTATGCCCTTTGCTGATCAGGTGAGAATCGATAAGACTGACAACCTTGCTATAATCCGGCATTACATGATGAAAACCTTTGCCGAGATAACTTCGACCCAAAACCACGCTTGGCAAATGGCAAGCAGTATGTTCAATTACCGGCAATTGTTCGTTTTCAGGATGCACCCATACCACACCTGCAAGTTCATTTTCAGCGGTACGTTCCATCCATTTCTGTTCATCATGAGAATGCCTGTCTGCATGAAGCACACTGATACGACACTTATGCTCATCAGCCCATCTTGCAATACCCTCGAAAACATTAGAAGTAAACCATGCACTGGTTGAATCAGCCCACCAGGGCGGGATAAAACCAATAGTGGCGCCTTTAAGACTGCCCTTTGCAGCATATCGAATAGGTTGAAGATATGTACCTTTTCCTCTTCTGCGAATTACCGCCCCGCTTCTTTCAAGTTCCGCCAAAGCACGCCGGACGGTATCACGCCCAACATTTAAATCCTTTGCCAAGTCTCGTTCTACGGGCAAACGCAAAGGCTCTTTAATGTTACCGCGTTTACTCTGCAGCTTTTCAACGATTGTATCATATATAACTGCTGGCATATATTACCTTAAAAAACTTTGTCTGGTATGGTGTCAAGTTTACAAACCAATACCCCCTTTGTCAACACCAAAATTAAGAAATCACAAAAAAGTAATTAAAAATCAATACAATATAAGCATAACATCTTTATTTTTAATTAGTTATAAACATAGTTGAAAACTATTGCATCACTGCCAAACACCGGTACATATCATCGTACAATTTAAATATCGTCATTTTTAGCCTTAAAATAGGTCTTTATAACAAACCAAAATCGTTAAAAGAATAATTAAATTTATTTACATCTTGACTTTCGGCACAGCAAAAGTTATAAACACATAAATGGTTGGTGTTAGTTTGTAGTTGGTTTGCATACTTACATAAAGGAATATCGAATTGAACTTGTTAACCAGTTTTAAATTGCTTCTTATGCCATTCTTCATTGTATCTATATTATTTGCGGGCACATCGCATATTAATATGTTTTTTGAGAATGACCTTTATCCTAAGGCTGTTTTTATTTCCAAGAAAAATATAGATGTCAATGAATTTAAAGCAGTTGAACCTTATAATAATATAAACATAACACTCGATGGTCCTAATAATATTACTGCTCTGCAATTTACGCCAACAAAAGAATCCAAGCAAACAACTGCCGAGTTAATGGTGGCTGTAAAACCAAATACCTATTACCAATTCAGCGCTATAACCAAATCCAGCAGTGTCGGAGTGAATAATAGTCCTTATTGTTACATATCGCTTCGCTGGTTTGATAAGAACGGTTCAACAGTCGCATGCCGTGACAAATTAATGTCAAGGCCTGGCGGAGAGGCAAACTGGAATCTTAAAGAACTGAAAGCCTTCTCCCCCGTTTCTGCTGCCCATGCCAAGTTATCTCTTGTCGCGGGGTGGAATGAATCAGAGCCAAATTCATCAATATTGTTTACGGAAACAGCTTTTTCAGAAATGAGCCTGGCACCGTTAAAAATAAATATTTTCCCACGAGTACTTCAAAGCCAAACAGAGAAATTTTCCATCAACATTTCACGTATGCATCAAACAAGTATTACAACTGATTGCAGGATGGATGTAGAATTAATTGATGCTGATGATAAAGTTATAAATAAATGGATGAGTCCGAATTTAATGACACTTCCATGGGTTATTGAGACGTCTTTACCTCAAAAAGCCAAGTCTAATTATTTCGTTCGTGTTCGTCTGACGCCAATAAAAGGTCCGCTTGAACCATCTTTTGAGACAATAGAACCTGTTCTTGTTTCCAATTCAGCGCTTGAGAAATTGAAGGATGGAAAATTTGTTTTAAACGGAAAAAAACGCCTAATAATGGGAATGTATCACGCCAGAGAAGATGATTACGCCATACTAAAAGAGGCCGGTATAAACACCATAATTTTGAAATCTTATGAGCCTGAAAAAGCCATTTCAGCTTTAGATTATATTTCTGAACTGGGACTTAATGCGTTTTGCACTATTGGCGGAGGGGGACAAACACGTGCCAATATTAAGCGAATTGAACCTGTTGTGCGAGCGGTTAAAAACCATAAAGCGCTTATTGCATGGGACCTGATGGATGAACCAACCCGTAAAGGTGTGGGACCAAGAGAAATAGGCTGGTATAATACTTGGGTACATTCTATATCGCCAGATATTCCAACAGTCGTTAATTCCTGCGGGCCAGAGACTTTTGCAAATTTCGCATCCTCTGTTGATGTTTTCAGTGTTGACCCATATCCGATGTACACATGGTCTGATTATGGTTTGGATAACGCAGATTTTGCTCAAGTGCATCAATGGATGTCTCTTGTTAAAGAGAACACTTTAGCAAACCGTGGTTTTTTAGGCGTTGTGGAATGTTTTACTTTCGACAAGAAACGTCAGACAGTGCCTAATTATGCACAATTACGTAACATGGTTTATCAGGTACTGGCATCAGGCGCTTCAGGGATTTTCTATTACAGCCTCCGTGAGCCAGGTTGGTATCTTCCCGATGAACCACAATTCGAATACATCAAAAAAATCAATACTGAGATACTAAAGTTTGAAGATTATTTTATGTCGGAACCAATTACCAAATCGCAGGATTTTGTAGCGATTAAGCCCGAAAATCATGACAGAATCGTTTATTCTTTTTGGAAAAATCATAATAAGTTTCTGCTTGTAATCATTAACACAGATTCAAAAGCTCAGGTTGTCTATTTTACAAAACAAAAGAATTTTAGTGAGGTAAATAATAGCGAATTAGGCTGTACCATAAAACTTGCTCCGTATGAAACAATAGTTCATGAATTCATAAAAAAATAAGGAAGGTGAATGAAATGTACAAATATGAATTAAAGAGAAAAAATGGTTTTACGCTGGTAGAATTATTGGTAGTTATCTCGATTATCGCAATCTTGCTTGCTGTTCTTATGCCCGCACTAAACAAAGCACGCGAAAGTGGGCAGAAAGTTGTTTGCGCCAGTAATGGAAAGCAGTTGTATTTAGCTACCGCCTGTTATGCTCAGGATAATAAAAATAAAATCCCATATCATTGTGTGTCCGATCCGACTGGCGTTTATTATAATCCTTATCATTCTTATTCCATTCACCATACAACAAATCCGCCCGGCGATCTAATCCAGGGTTTTGGAAGGTTATATGGTAAATACACAACTGATGTAAAAATTTATTTTTGTCCAAGCATGAAAAATACAGCATTTGCCTTTCCTAAAATGCCCAAATCCGAACGATTGAACCCTGATTCAGCCTGGCAGTTAGATAACAACTATTGGGTTGGGACAGACCCACTAAGGATGCCGGGGCGGAGTACATATATTTATCGCGGCGGAGATTTTGACGGGGCTAAAGTTCATCCCACAAAGCGAAAACTATGCTTGGATTTAACAATGATTAAAGGCGGCAGAGCCTTTGCTGCAGATGTCTGGACTTTAGTAGGGTCAAACCCTACAACAATGGCACACAAAGACGGCATCAACGCAATCTTTACAGACGGGCATGTAAATTGGAATAGAATTAAAAGTGATGATCTTAAGAAAAAAATTTCATCCGATATAAAAGATGTCTTGATATTTTGGGAACAAATTGATAACACAATGAATTAGAGAAAAACTATGACACTTGAAAACACTGTTCCATTAGATTCTTCATGCAAATCAATAAAAACAAATATGATTAAAAAAACACGTAACATTAATTATGAATCAAGATGGCATAAAGATAATATGACCTCATTTGATTACGAAGAAATGATGCAATCGCTTAATTTGGCGTGCGACTGGATTATTGAACAAAGTATCTGCACCATGGCAACTATCAGTCAGAATGAAAACCCGCATAATTACAAATACTCCAATTGGACAGGAGCAATACGTGAGTATAATGCTCAAACACGAAGCTGGTATGTCTTCGGCCCGATTTGGCATACTGGCCAGGCAATAAAATCGTTGGTGATGGCATACAAAATCCTCAAACAACAATACATTCTTGATGCTGCCGAAAAATGCTGCCGTTTCATTCTTAACGCAACAATTCAAGATACTGACGAAGATGACTTTGGTATGATCGATGCAAGGGAAAATGGCGAACCAGAAGTTTCAGCTACATCTTGTATGCTTGAAGCTCTTGACGGGCTTATCTCACTTGCAGAACTTACCAATAATAATAAGTATTGGCAAGTAGTCATAAATTGCCTCGAATGGACTCAAAAAAAATTGTTCCTCCAAGATGAAGGCCTTTTCTTGGATAATTATAATATTGAAACGCATACTGCATATTCTTCACCTAACACCTTGCTGCATGGAGTTCCTGGCCGTCCACTTATAGATGATGCTGTATTCCTGAAAGGATATCAGAGGACTAAAAACCTGAAATTTCGGGAGGTATTTTATGCAACAGCACAAAGACTTCTTGATGAGGAATACCCAGAGGGCAACTGGATTAAATTTCCGCCTTGTGATCAGGTCGGCGGTTTCCTTCACCCACGACAGGCTTATTGGTGGGGAAGGCCAATGATTATGGCCTGGCTTGATTCAGGGGAAAGTGTTTACCTAAAATGTGCATTACGCAGCGCAAACTGGTACAAGAAGGCGCAACGTTTAGACGGCGGAATATTCCGAATGACCAATCTTGAATTCAACACCCCTTCTTACGGTCAGGCTACCAGCGGAATACTATCAGCCGCTTGTCTTTGGAATGATTTAATTATGGCTGGTTATAGAGATGACTATATTGAACCATTGCGGCAGGCAATTAGATTTGGGCACAAAATGCAATTTAAAAAAACATCCGATTCCAATTTGACTGGCTCAATACTTGAAAAAGTACTTGAACCAGATGGTAGTGATAATCCACCTTTTCTAATAAGGGATTTAGGTACAATTTTTTACATTCAGGCATTATCACTGGCTATTGGAAATAAACTGCTCTAAATGAGGCAAACCTTGAAAAAGTTCGTCTTTCCTCGTTTGATGGATAATAACGCATCAGCTTTAGCCTTTCCAATAGGAGGTATTGGAACGGGAACAATTAGTCTTGGCAGTCGAGGTCAGCTCAGGGATTGGGAAATATTCTCAAGACCATCGAAAGGTTTGTCGCCAAAACATTGCTTTGCAGCTATATGGGTTAAGCCGCAAAATAAAAATCCGCAGGCGAGAATAATCGAGGGTTGTATGGTGCCGCCCTTCGAAAAAGCCCGAGGTTTGGGACGTGATAATCTGCCAGGACTGCCACGATTCCGCAAAACTATTTTCAGTTCAGTTTATCCCTTTGCAAATATAAAATTTATTCAACCTGATTTCCCTGTGGATATAGAACTTGAAACTTTCAATCCGCTCATTCCTTTGGATACCGAAAATTCAAGTCTGCCAGTTGCTGTTTTGAAATATAAAGTAATTAATAAGCACAAAATTCCTGTTGATTGCACAATAGCTTATTCTCTCACTAATTTTTTAAACCAGGTTCCTTGCACCGCAAACAAATCCCATAACAACAAATCGTTTTCAGCCGTACAACTGATATATAAAGATAAAACAACTGGTCATAATATTGACGGTACAATTTGTCTTTCAACAAATGGGCATAAGCATAACTCTCTTCCAAACTGGGATAATTCATGCGATAGGGACGAAGCCATGGCATTTTGGAACTACTTCAGTAAATGTGGAACTTTGCCCCCGGCTCATGAGAAATTTACTGCTCCCACAGCTTCGGTATCCAGTTCATTCAGGCTAGCAGCATCAGAAACTAAGACAATATCATTTTATATCACCTGGCACTTTTCTCGCAGAACTCTTGGAATCTGCGGCTGGAATAACTGGCTTTCACAACCTACTGATGACAAAACAAATATTGGAAATTTTTATGCAGGAAAATATAAAGATGCGTATGATGCGGCATGTAAAATAATTCCAAGGATTGGAAAACTTGAAAAATTAAGCCGGACATTTGTTGACGCCTTGCGTAACTCAACATTGCCTCCTGCGGTTCTTGATGCCGCTAATGCCAATATTTCAACTATCCGCACACAAACCATCTTCCAAACCAAAGACGGCAAATTTCATGGATTTGAGGGATGTAATGATGATTGCGGTTCATGCTTTGGTGACTGCAATCATGTATATAATTATGAACAGGCAAGCAGTTCGCTATTCCCTGCAATATTCAAGTCTTTTTTAGAGACTGCATTTATTCAAAATACAGATAAAAACGGAGTAAACTCTTTTCGCACTACTCTGCCAAGTTCAAAACCAAGAATAAGTAAAGTTGCTGCCGATGGAACAATGGGAACAATTATGCGTCTTTATCATCTCTGGCAGATTACTGGTGAAAGTAAAATATTGAAAAGGTATTGGCCGGTTGTTAAAAGTATATTAAATTTCACGTGGAAACAGCATAGCTGGGATGGCAATCAAGACGGCGTAATGGAAGGAATTCAACACAATACTTACGATGTTGAATTTTATGGCCCCAATCCGCTTTGCCAGGTTTGGTATCTCGGAGCATTGAAAGCTACGACTGAAATGGCCAAAGCAATGGATGATAAACATCTGATGAAAAAATGCTCTGAATTATTTATCAAAGGCTCTGAATGGACAGATTCAAAGCTGTTTAATGGCGATTATTATAGACAAATAGTTCAGCCACTGGCTCCTGAATTCGTCGACCCTATTTTTGAGTCTCGAGGCG
>Ga0209417_1005959_pt1 | contig 12943 bp, 12 predicted proteins | sample RifGroF2_FD_184002 | JGI IMG/M metagenome (GOLD analysis project Ga0209417, IMG submission 184002) | Groundwater microbial communities from Rifle, Colorado, USA - Groundwater F2 (SPAdes) (version 2) | ecosystem: Environmental > Aquatic > Deep subsurface > Groundwater | place: Rifle, Colorado... | reverse complement strand
CAGTTCTCTTCCCGTTGCTCCCCACCCTACATCGCTGTAACGCAGTTACGTTCAGATACAGACCGGAGATCGTATGTCTGGAGAGGACTTTCACCTCCCAGTGATGTGCGCCTCACAGGCGCACGAGTACAAACTTTAGTTTGCGTATCTGTCTTTTGTCTTCGCTTCGCGCCATTCGGAACCAAGTTCCGCTAAAAACTAGCACATTGCCAGTAAAAGTAAATTATATTTCGATGTATCTGCTTGCGATTATCATTGCGATTATATAGATTTCCTTCCATATGCACAAGAAATATAAAAATGTCCTGGTCCCCGGATGGGCTGTCATGACTGGACTTTATTCCCTCAACCCGGATCCGCATCCGGCAATCTATGACTTCCACTTCTTCAAGGAGGGGGGCAATCCGGAACAGCTCCTCCGTTTTGAAGACAACCTGGAAATCCTGTTCGACGCCCCGGGAATTCTTTACGCACATTCCCTGGGCGCCCTTCTATCCCTCCGGGCTGCGGGCGGACTTCCAAACGTGAAAGCGCTGGTCGTCTATTCAGGCTTTGCGAAATTCGCACGTTCCGCCGACGACAACATCCACGGACAATCACTGGATGCAATAGCCGCCATGAAGAAACATCTTTCCGATAATCCACGGGGCCTTCTCAATAATTTCCACAGGACCATGTTCCATCCGCAGAAGTCCAGTTCATCTTTGCCGGACCATTTCAACATATCCGCCCTCGCGGCTGGGCTGGACATCCTTTCGGGACTCGATGCCAGGCCCATGCTCGCGAAAATCCAGATACCAGTCCTTGTGCTGCATGGGAAGGATGACAGGATAGTAAATCCGAAGCTCGCCGCTGAACTTGCGGCCGGCCTGAAAAACAGCCGTCTACATATGATTGAAAACGCAGGGCACGCGCTCCCGCTCACGCATGTCAAGGAAATTAACAACCTGGTTGAAAGATTCATTTCAGATTATGATATCAGCTAAAAAGATCTCCGATAATTTTTCCAGGGGAACAGCCGCCTACGACAGGATGGCATCCTGCCAGAAGCATGTCGCGGAAAAGCTTTCCGCGATGATTTTCAAGCAGGTACAGGCGCCTGGCGCAGGCGTCAAGATACTCGAACTGGGATGCGGGACGGGTTTTCTCACGGAAAAGCTCATGGAAAAATTCCCGGCCTGTGAATTCACCATAACCGACCTCTCCGGAAAAATGCTCTCCAGATGCGTTGAGAAAACCTCGGCAATCGCCGTCAGGAAAAAGGAATTCATTCTCTGCGATTTCGACAAGTCCATTCCGGACGGTGGATTCGACATGGTGGTTTCAAGCATGGCCTTCCAATGGTCCTCCGGCCTGGAAAGGCTCGTATCTTCCATTTACTCCAGGTTGAATCCCGATGGAAGAATCTTCTTCTCAATGCTGATAGAACCTACGTTTGCCACGCTAAGAGAGACTTTCCTCGAATTGAAAATCCCCTACCCCGGCCCTCAGTTCAATTCTGATTCCCAGGTGCGCGGCATATTCTCCGCGTTCAGCGGAAAACATTTTCATGCTGAGACTTTCAAGGAAAGATACAAGGACACCGCAAGTTTCCTGAGGCATCTGAACAGCATCGGCGCCGGAAATCCAACATGCAGGGGCGTCCTCCCCGGAAGACTGAGGAATATCATCGAGATGCACAATTCAAAGCACTCGGCCAGCAACTTCATCGAGGCGGAATACCGGATACTGTACGGAGCCTTGAAGAAGTAGAATTTCATGAACATTGAACATTCAACATCGAACTTCCAACTTCGAATGAACCTGATTCTTGATCCTAAAAATGTAGCGTTCGCCGTCCGCCCCGTCGGATGACTGGGGTCCCGGCGAAGATTCTTAATCCCTCTTGCCCGCGACGGGCAACTCTACATTAACACAAATAAATTCCACTGCCGTCCCATGGATGATTGGATGACTGGATTGATGGATGGTTGGGTATCAAAGACATAAGACCAAAAACATCCTAAATAAATTATCCGAAATGCCTTTCTAATAATTCTCGTGTATCTCCATGACTTCTGTGTTATCTTGAACTCAAACCCAATCATCCATTCATCCAACAATCCATCCATCCGTCATCCTGTGGGATGACTCTGGTTTTTTTCCGATGTAGCGTTCGCCGTCCCGGCGAAGATTCTCAATCCCTCTTGCCCGCGACGGGCAACATTCCTGCGTCTGGCCTGTGACGGAAAATGAAATTTGAATTCACAGACAACTTGTAAATATTCACTGCTCCCAGACCTTAAGTGAATATTTACTTCACAGCCTTGCATGGCATGAAGGCCCTTCTGTCGTGGTTCTGCTTGCCAGTCCTGTTGTCGGCGTAGATGAAGCATGGAAACAACTGGAGTTCCGCTTTTTTCGGATCGACCGCGTCCCTGTAGTTCCTTACGACCTGCAAGAGAATTTCCTTGCCGTTGTCAAGCCTGCCCAACCCGAAGCTCTCAAGATTGATCTCCATTGTCACCTTGTAGCCTTCCGGACACTTCTCAGCTCTTACAAAAGGTTTCTTGAAATCTTTTGGCAGCTCGGAATCCTGTGTGAATCCAGTTGCCCCTGATTCAGCAGTTTTCATATAAAAGACATGGTTCAGGCCCGACGCAGACGACACAATCTGATAATAATGATCGGCATTCCTGTCCTTCATGATGAAAAACTCGATGCTGTCGTCCTTCCAGGCCGACGCGGAGCCCTCTGTTTCCGAATATTTCGTCACAAGGTTCTTCGGTTCCGAATCATAACACAGGAAGGATGCGTAGAGCGACTGCCCGTCGGTGGCCATCTTTACAACAGTCTTCTCGGCATGCCATTCGGTACCATTGAAGGAACGGAGTTCAGGCAGGGCTGGAAGCTTGCTTTCATCTATATTGTCCACGGACGCGAGCACCTGGATCCTGGGCTGGGGCGTCAGCGGCAGATTGCTTTTTACCGGCTTGTCGGAGTCTACCGATTTCTGAGCAGCCTGCGCAGGTTTTGCGGCAACCCTGTTCTTGTTGTTGTCCTGGATCTTCTTGGCGGGATCCTTCGCCTGCGGGCTGCTGCCAGGCGGCAGGTTCGGATCGCCTTCATCGGAGAACTTGATCTGCTGTATTTCGCCGGTCAGCGCGAAAATCCAGGAGTTGAAGGAATATATCTGGAACCTGAAGAATGAAAAGATGAAGGCGAAGAGCAGAAAGACCAGAACTCCGTAGACGATTTCCTTTGAAACCTTTATTTTGTTGAGATCCATTAATTCCCCAGTTTAATTTTATTCAAGACAAGTTTTGGCCTGGATAAAATTACCACGTAAATTTATTTATTCAATTTCAAGAATGGTCGGATAGGCGGTCAGCGTATCACAACCGTTCCTCTTGACAACAATCGTATCCTCGAGCCTTATCCCTCCCCATTCAGGATAATACAGGCCGGGCTCCACGGTTACGACGTTTCCAACTTCAAGAGGCCTGTCATTCTTCGGTGACAGCCTGGGGTCCTCATGGATTTCAAGCCCGACACCATGACCGAGTGAATGGAAGAACCCATAGTCGCCCTTCTCGTTCCTGCCCGTCTTGAATCCATGCTTCTCCAGGATTCTCACAGCGCTCCAATACGCATCCGACGCCTTCAGTCCGCTCCTGATGATGCTCTTCGCGAAATCCCTGGCCTCCTTTACCGCCAAAAATGCGTTTCTAACGTTTAAAGGGGCCCTGCCCTTCACAAAGGTCCTGGTAATGTCCCCCCAGTACCCGCATGTTCTGAGCTTCGGAAAAACATCAACGACTATCGGCTGTCCGGCATAAATACTGCCCGAACCGTTGTTATGGGGTTCCGCGCCGTGCTTCCCGCATGATGCAATCGTGCCTTCGGCAAGCCCGTCATCGCAAACAATCTCAAGATCTATCTGCATCCGGAGGAATTCGGAACTGAGTATTTTCTTGTTGAAGACGAGCCTGCCCTTTGAATCCACGGAAGAATCAGCAATAATGGTTTCCGCCCTGCGAACTCCTTTTTCGGCGAGTCTCGTAGCCTTGAGAATCTTCTTTATTTCATCGGCTGACTTGACGGACCGTCCATGGAACAGCGGCCCTTCCGGACATTTGATGCATGCCCCGTTCTCCTTCATGAACTCGGCAAGATAATAGGGGAAGTCCGCAGGAACTGTCCATAGGACATCCGGATATTTCTCAAGGATGTGCCTTACGGTGTTTTTTATGGAACCGCCTACGAACTCAAAGACTCCTATTCCCCCCTTGATGCTATTAGTCGCCCGGGAATATTCAAGAAGAGGCACGTATACGCTTTTTTCCCTGCCGCATATTGCAAATATAAAAGGATCCGTGGCGTTGAAGCCGCTGGCATATAGGATGTCAGGGCTGTTCAAGGGAGAAGCTGATATTATTATTCCGGTCTTCATATTTCCTTAACAAGCGTCAAGCTAGGCAAAACAAGGTTATTTGTCCTTGAAAGTATGTCGGGTTTTAACCCGACACTTAGTTGGCGGTTTAAAAACCGCCCTACTTATAGGTAAAAACACATATAACATGCTTACCTTTTTAAACAGGACACTATTAAAAAAAAGAGCTGGAAGTCGCCCTCCAGCCCTTTTTATAATTCTTTTCAGAATGTACCTGCGGGCAATGCCCGCATTATAAAGAATCTCCGAAGAGATTCTTTATTCCATCTTGATTGCTTCAACAGGGCATTCCTGAACGCAGGCGCCACAGTCAACGCAGGCATCCGTAACAGTGGCTTTTCCGTCTTTCATGACGATAGCCTCTGTCGGACAGGCGCTTACGCACGCTTCGCAGCCAGTGCATGTGTTCTTGTCTACTTTTGCAGGCATGATATCCTCCATCTTGTTTAGTTGGTGTTTGTTTTAAGGAAACTTATGAAATTTCGAAATACTTTAACAAGTAAAGACTTTTATGCAAGTTGTTATTATAATTTTCCGAAACGGAAAATTATCTTGCAAAAAAGTCATTTATAGAGTATAATTATATCAACGAATGGTTTAATTTATGCTTTAAATCACTAAACGGGTCATTTTACCTGCGGGGTTCCCACATATGAAAAGAAGATATTCAAAGACTAGGTTTACACTCATCGAGCTTCTGGCAGTTTGCGGCATCCTCATACTGCTCATGGGCATAGGAATCGGCGTATATTCAGTCGCAAACAGAAAGATGGGCGAAGCAAAATGCAAGGCAATGATCGCAAAACTGTCCACCGCACTCCAGAATTATTACAGCAAACAGGGATATTACATACAAGCATCGACCTTGTCATACTTTTATGTGGATAAATACACAAATGACGCTACACCAGCTGATAATGGCACAGCTTGGCCATACACGATCAACACTGAGATACCAATTTCAAGTAATGAACTCGCGACAAAGACTTATACAGGAGTAGATATATTACCCTGGTCAAGAGGCGTATGGAAAGACCCTTTTGGTAACAAATACTATTACCGGTGCCCTGGCATACACAACCCAACGTCCTTTGATCTTTTTTCTGTTGGGCCTGATCAGTCGCCAACAGATGCACAGCTCAAAACAAATGATCGAGCCTCGACTGGTGACGACATAACAAACTGGGCTCAGTGATAATAAATTTTATTGAAAACTTATAAGTGAAATTAAAATATAGGAGAACCTTCATGAAAAGAAAGAATTTTACAATCATCGAACTGTTAGTTGTCATAGCCATCATAGCCATTCTGGCCGGCCTTCTGCTTCCAGCCATCGGCGGAGTGAGGAACAAGGCGAAAAAGACAAAGGCGAAAGCCCAGTGCAATTCTATTGTCATGGCAATTAAAAATTATGAAAGCACGTATGGACTGCTGCCGTGGACAGATGGTAATTCAAACAATCCTGCAGGTGATGGCACAAATGATGATGCGGTCTGGTATGGCACAGGAAGTCAACCAGATTACTATAACACATTAATGGAAATCCTGACATGTACGGATGGACCAGATGCTGACAGCGTAGTGGTTGGTTTGCCTGCTGGCAATAACAATGGCAATGCCCGTGGCATTCGATTCCTTGATGTTCCGGAAAATTATACTACTGTTGGTTTCGTAGATCCATGGGGAAACAAATTTGGAATCGCTATGGATCTTACTTATTCAAACATGATAAACTTTAACGGCGACAGCGACGAAAATACCGCAACAGCAACGATCGGTGGAGTCTCTGGAGTTAAAGATTTGAATTTAACTGTTGCTGTCTGGTCCTTTGGCCCTGGCACAAAAGGTGATGGTACAGGCAGTGACAATAACAGTTTTGGAGATAAAACATCACCTAAAGACGACGTCGCTTCCTGGATTGAATAAGGATATCTGAATAAAAATCAAAACGGAGGATATGGAAACATATCCTCCGTTTTTTTTATGCTTCCTCTAATTTCCGTCCCAGTGCGCACAAAGTACATTTTCTTATTCTTGATCCTAAAATGTAGTGTTCGCCGTCTCGGCGAAGATTCTTAATCCCTCTTGTCCGTGACGGACAACCCTACATCAACACAAACAAATTCCACAGATCTTTCCAATGTAGTGTTCGCCGTCTCGGCGAAGATTCTTAATCCCTCTTGTCCGAGACGGACAACTCTACATCAACACAAACAAATTCCACAGATCTTTCCAAATGTAGTGTTCGCCGTCTCGGCGAAGATTCTTAATCCCTCTTGTCCGTGACGGACAACTCTACATCAACACAAACAAATTCCACAGATCTTTCCAAATGTAGTGTTCGCCGTCTCGGCGAAGATTCTTAATCCCTCTTGTCCGAGACGGACAACTCTACATTATTTCCTTTTGGAAAGAACCTTGCATTCATAATCTTCCAGTTCGCTGATCCAGGAGGTTCCAACCGGTACGGACTTCGATTCGCAGTAGTAGTTCCAGACATCAGCATAGGGAAGCGTCCTGAGTTCTTCTGAAAGCGCCAGCTTCTCAGCGTTCTTGCCGTCAAGTTCAAGCTTCTTCAATATTGCACTCGGTTCGAGAAGCGCAAAGAGAAGTGCTTTCTGCAGGCTCCTCATTCCGACAACCCATGCACCGATGCGGTTGATGCTCGCATCGAAGAAATCGGTCGCAAGATATACCTTGCCAAGCGCATTGCACCTGACAATCTCCTTCGCAAGATTGAGCAGGTCGTCGTTCATGATGACGACATGATCGGAATCCCACCTTATTGGCCTGCTGACATGGATGAGCAGTTCGGGAACGAAAGGAAGAACCGCGGAGAGCTTGTCATTTATGGTTTCCGTCGGGTGGTAATGCCCCATGTCCATGCAGACAAGCTTCTTCTTTGTTATCGAGTAGGCGAGATAGAATTCATTGCTGCCTACGACATATTCCTCGCTGCCGATCCCGAATAATTTCCCTTCGACGGCATCCTTGACATCACCGCCGACCTTCGCCTTGAACATCTCGTCCAGGGATTCCAGCAGCCTCTGCCGTGGACCGAGCCTGTCGGCCGGAGCGTCCTTCATGCCATCTGGCACCCAGACATTGTTCACACATACGTCCTTGAGCTTCTTTGAAAACTCGGCGGCGATCTCGCGCGACCGGACACCATGTTCTATCCAGAATTTCCTGATTGACTTGTCGGGATTGGACAAGGTCATTCCGGAAGACGATTTCGGATGCGAGAAGAACGTGGGATTGAAGTCGAGGCCGATCCCCTGCTCTTTCGCCCAGTCGATCCAGCGAGAGAAGTGTTCAACTGAAACATTGTTCCTGTCAACGAACTTCCCCTTGCTTTCAAGGTAGATTGCGTGGAGGTTGAAGCGCTGTTTTCCCGGAAACATGGAGAAGGCTTTTTCGGCATCCTTCCTGAGTTCGTCGGCGTTCCGCGCCCTGCCGGGATAGTTTCCAGTGGCCATTATTCCGCCGGTAAGTCCGGTTTCATTGACTTCGAATCCTCCGACATCGTCGCCCTGCCAGCAGTGCATAGAGACCTTGACTCCGGCAAGAGTCTTCATTGCCTTCTCAGTATCAACTCCAAGGGAGGAGTAGATTTCCTTTGCCTCATTGTAGCGCGAGCTTATCATTTTTTCGGGCATTTCTTCAAACTTCATGGATACTTCTCCTTAATTAATATATTTTTATTTTTTCTTTGTTCCAAAGAAAAAATTCATCCTATTTACTTTCCAGCAATATCGTCACCGGCCCGTCGTTGCAGAGCGATACATTCATATCCGCTCCAAATACGCCGTTCTCAACCTTGAGCCCGGACTTGCGAAGTTCGCAGATGAACTTGTTATACAGAGGCACGGCGATCACCGGGTGCGCGGCCTGGGTGAAGCTCGGCCTTCTCCCCTTGCTTGCATCTCCGTACAAAGTGAACTGCGAAACGAGCAGCATCTCCCCTTTCACATCCAGCAGGGAAAGATTCATCTTCTTGTCCTTGTCTTCAAACACCCTTAGGTTCAGGCATTTGTCGACAAGGAACGAGACATCCTTTTCCGTGTCCGTATGCGTAATGCCGAGGAGGATTAAAAACCCCCTGCCGATGCTTCCTGCAATGTTGCCTTCAATTTCGACTGATGCCGAGGAAACTCTTTGAACTACCACTTTCATGGAAATAAGACCTTATGTTAATATGCCATAATATTAAAACTGTTATTCCAAATTATCATGCAAACTCAACTTTATCTTTATCCCGCAGGGATAACGTAATGCAGCCTGTGGTTTCAACCCTGTCTACTATACACAAATTTGCATATAAGAAACATCCCTACAGGCTTCAGTCCCAGAGGGACGAAACGGAAATAGGCAGGGGCTTCAGCCCCTGTTTATTGCCGTAGTTGTGTTCGCGTGCCATAGGTACGCGATGTCATCTCGGTTTTACGTTTTCACGGCGTACCTACGGCACGCCCAATTACATATAATCCATTCAACAGGGGCTGAAGCCCCTGCCTATTCTCATCCTGCCCCAGCTGGGACAGGCAACACACATCAACTTCTGGTGTTCCAAAATGCGTATAGTAGATATGCTTAAAACCATAGGCTTCATCACTACACGCTTTCAGCGTTGAATCTAATATAAATATTCCCGGGGAATATTTATCCTCTTATCAAATTCAGGAATTCCATCCTGGTGGACTGTTCCTTCCTGAAACTTCCAAGCATGGCGGAAGTGACCATGAGCGACTCCTGTTTCTCGACGCCGCGCATCCTCATGCACATGTGCTGCGCCTCCATGACGACGCCGACGCCTTCCGGACAGATGGATTCGAGGATGGTGTTTGCAATCTGGCGTGTAAGCCTCTCCTGGAGCTGCAGGCGTCTGGCGTAGCAGTCGACGATCCTCGCCAGCTTGCTCACTCCGAAAACCTTCCCGTCGGGAATATAGCCGATATGGCACTTGCCGTAGAACGGGAGCATGTGATGTTCGCACATGCTGTAGAATTCAATGTTCTTCACAATCACCATGTCGTTGCATTCTTCCTCGTAGATGGCGTTGTTTATAAGCTTCTTGACGTCCTGCTTATATCCATTTGTGAGGAACTGGTAGCTCTTTTCAACACGCAGCGGCGTATGCCTGAGCCCAGGACGGTCCGGATCCTCTCCAATCGCCTTGAGTATTTTTCTTATCTGTTCCTTCATGACTGCATTCCTTCCATTAATATCATATTGCTGTAAAATCCAAGTTCCAATTACCAAATCCCAAACAAGTTCCAAATCCCAACAACCAATCTCCAAATAAAGAAAAACTATGAACAGCCCTCGCGGGCTTAACTACGAATTCCAGATCGTTGTTTATTCGTTAGTAGTCAATGCCGCAAGGCATGTTCTTTTACATTCTATTGTTCGAGCATTAAAATTTACAAATTGCCTGGCTCTTGATTTTCGGAGCCTGGATTTTTCTGAGCATCTTCCTTCAAGTGCGAAATCCGCAGCTGGCCGCAGGCGGCGTTTATGTTGTCTCCTTTTTCAATGCGGACAGTGACCGGCACGCCTTTGCCGGTCAATGTACTCTCGAATTCGGCAATTTTTGACCTGTCAGGCCTTGAAAAACCTGATTTTTCCACGGCGTTGAGGGGGATCAGGTTCACCTTTGCAGAACATGAACTCACGATATCCGCCAGTTTGAGGGCATCATCGCGGGAGTCGTTCAGGCCTTTGACGAGAGTATACTCGATTGTTACGATGCGTCCCGTCTCATTGAAATAGAACCTGCATGCGTCAGAGATTTCTTTTATGGAATACCTGTGCTTGTCTGGAATCAGCCTGGCACGGCCCTCGTCGGTGGGTGAATGAAGAGATACTGCAAGGTTCCAGGGTTTGCCCTCCTTGGCGAACTTCATGATTCCCGGAACAAAACCGCTGGTCGAGACGGTTATCCTGCGCGGCGACATGCCGACCTGCTTCTCGCCGCATATTATATTGAGGGCCGACATGAAGTTGCTATAGTTCATAAGAGGTTCGCCTGTGCCCATGAAGACTATATTGTCAGGAAGCTGGCCGAGTTTCCGGCAGCAGACGAAGAACTCGTCGAGTATTTCCGACGCATCCAGATTCCTTACGAGTCCGCCAGTGCCGCTTGCGCAGAAAAAGCAGCCGACAGGACATCCGATCTGGGAGCTGAGACAGAATGTAAACCTCTCGACGGAGGGTATTATCACGCATTCCACGCATGCGCCGTCGGTAAATTCCAGCAGCAGCTTGTTCGTGCCGTCAGCCGCCTTTTCCTGCCTTGTTTCCCTGCCCTGCCGGAAGATGAAGCTCTTCACCAGCTCAGCCTTCAGGTCTGCGGGCAGATTCTTCATCTCGTCGGGGGAGTCCGCGAACTTCCTGTATGTCCAGTCGAATATCTGAGTGCTCCTGTAGGCGGGCTGTCCGACCGACTTGAGCCAGGCTGCAAGTTCCGTTCCAGGGAGGGTGTTCAACGGGATCTTCATCACTTGCCCCCGCCCGGCGGAGTCGGTGCCGGATTGAATTTGAAGAGATATATCTTCTTGTCCTCGTAGACGGGGATCTGCGCCGTTTTCAACCTTCCCATCAAAGGTATGTCGTCACTGAAGATGAATACGACCTTGTTCATCGCCTGCAGTTCCTTGTATGACTCTATCTTCCTGATATTTATCCTGTCATACCTGTAGCGCCACGGGAAAGAGCTGTCCCTCGAACATTGGAGATAGGAGCATACTGCGTACAGGCCGATGTTTTTTTCCTTGTAGATTGTCATGGAAGGATGGAAGTCGCGGCCCAGGGCCTCGCGAATCTGTCTTGCAAGCTCAATCTGCCGCTTCTCATATGTCTGATACGGATAGATGATAGCCCAGTAGAGCAGTGCGGCGGCGCAGCATACGCCCAGTGAATTGAGCCATGCGGTGCATTTTGACGGGGCGGCCCTGACCGCCATGATGAGAATTATCAGGGCAAGGGCTGCCTGTGATATTCCCACGATGAAATTACTCGTCCTGAATCCAAGGCTTTTCTTCACTGGCAGGAGATCGCTCCACCAGGCCACGGGCACGACATAGAAGAGAATGGTCAGGATAGAGCACGCAATTCCGGCATATGCAATAATCTTCAGCAGGGAATGGATCTGGAAGCCGAGTCTTCTCACGAGAAGCCAGTAGTTCAATCCTGCAAGCATGGCCATAGGAGGAACCAGTATGATATAATCGCGCGGTCCGCTGAAAGGATAAAACCAGAGGAAGAAGAACAATGAGGCAGTTATGGTTTTGAGGAATCTGCTGAAAACAGGGTTCTTGTCAAGCGGCGTGTACGCTGCGCAGAATGCCGGCCAGGCAAATAGGGAAAGAGGGAAAAGCCGGATGGCCAGCTCGAACGGGAACGTCAATATGTGCTTGAGGTAGTCCGTGAAATCGTCAGGTTTTATGGGAATGTTCAGGAAAGGTATGTCCGAACCTGTCATCCATCTTGGTATCCCCCAGATGAGGATGAAGCCTGCCAGGCATACAAGGCCCAGGAAGAAGCCGGGCTTGCCGAACCTCGACCATATCGTCATTGGCCTTCTCATGAAGATCAGGGGGATGCAGAAGATGAACACTCCGAACCATCCGATCGTATAGAACGCGAGTCCGCAGAACAGGAATGAAAGAAGCCATGCCCTGTCCCAGCTGCCCCTTGCGGGTCCGTAGGTGAACCAGGCTATCCAGCCGGACAGGATGAACAGCATGGCCAGCATGGTCGGATAGCCGTCCAGGCCCTTTTCAACGAGCAGGAATGAAGAAAAAAGCAGCGAGGCCGATACGACAGCGGTCTCAAGCCCGCCCGACCTCCTGCCAGCCTGCCATGCAAGAATGCTCATCACCATGACAGACACCACGGACACGATCCTGAGTCCGAACTCCAGTCCGAAGCCGGACTTGTACAGTACCGATACGATCCATGGATAAAGCGGGTAGTTCGAGGCAATGACTTCGCCATGGACAAAGGTGTTCGGTCTGAGAAGGTTCATCTCAAGGGCCATCTGCGAGTAATACACCTCGTCCCATCTCAATTCCCTGGAGCCGATCTGGAACGGCATATAGATGATCAGGAATGCGGCCACAAGGATCAGTGCGCATTTGTTCTTCGTTAATTTATGTTCTTCATATATAGGCATGGGTGTTTCCGGGAAATCCTATTTGAGAACAGATATTTTAATTCAACTTGCCCCCTTTTCCAAGTGATTGTGTCCGAATTTGCCGGAAGATGGTGAAAGAGGGGGAATACCCAGATGAAATTCGTCTAAAAAGCAACACGGACATTCTTGTCTGAGGCAATTTCAAAATTGCCTCATATTAGCTGATTTTTAAAGTTGGAGTTCACGGCTGTTATGTAAACAGTCAAGCCGCCTCCGCCCCATTTCTTTTATTTTTCCATGTTTTTTTATTGACAGGAGGACAAAAATCCTCCTGTCCCATTTCCAGGAACTTCTTTCTAAAATCCAATTTTTCA
>Ga0209417_1005958_pt1 | contig 12943 bp, 11 predicted proteins | sample RifGroF2_FD_184002 | JGI IMG/M metagenome (GOLD analysis project Ga0209417, IMG submission 184002) | Groundwater microbial communities from Rifle, Colorado, USA - Groundwater F2 (SPAdes) (version 2) | ecosystem: Environmental > Aquatic > Deep subsurface > Groundwater | place: Rifle, Colorado... | reverse complement strand
AGTTGAGGATTTAGACCTGAACACGCGCATCTGGAGCAAACGCTGAGAAAAACCGGTGGGAAAGCAAGTGCATACAGAACACGTCTCCTGTTTGAGATGTGTTAAGATTCGATCTGGACGGTGTTGATAAGGCCATAATGATAACGACAGGCGATCACAATCAGGGTCGCTCCATCAACCGTATATACCAAACGATTTGTCTCATCTATCCGGCGTGACCAGAAACCGGAAAGGTTTTCCCGCAATGGTTCCGGCTTCCCAATGCCTTCAAATGGGCTACGCATGGCATCCTGAATCAATAGATTGATCCGCTTCAGCGTTTTTTTGTCCTGTGACTGCCAGTATTGGTAGTCCTCCCAAGCGAATAGCGTCCATGAGAGTCTATCAGGCATCTTCCAGATTCCCGTTTACCAGCTTTCCGGCATGAAACTGTTCGATGGATTGAGCAAGATGAACTGCGTTGGCAGGTGTTTTCAGGAGGTGTACCGTCTCCATGAGGCTGTTAAAGGTGTCAAGCGACATCAGAACCGCATCAGGTGATGCCCGCCGTGAAATAATCGTAAAATCTGCATCAGAAACGGTTTGGTCGACAATATGTTTAAAATGATTGCGTGCCTCAGAAAAATTGACAACTCGCATGGTACACCTCTTGTCCGTTTAGTTGTACAACTATGCCACCATAATTCTAAAACATCAAGAAACATATTTCTTATAGTGGGGATTATGGGGCGTTGCTAGATGATTCTCTATTGCTGTCAAGGTAACCTTTGGGGATTTGAAATGTACGTAGCGACTTGACTGCATCATTAAACGAGCTGCTAAATCAGCGCAAACCCTGGCACGTCAAACCAAAACGCCTTGTTATGTGGTTCTGGACGGAATAATCACGGATATTGCCAAGCAGAAGATACCGTGAGTATCAACAAAAAAGGAAAGCAGAACGGTTCGTCTGTAATAAAACGTATAAAAAAAGCCCTTGATTTCTCAAGGGCTTCCATACTTCTGTGAACGTCTATGGACTGTTCCGGATTGTTAAGTGGTGCCGAAGACTGGACTCGAACCAGCACACCCTTGCGAGCACAAGAACCTGAATCTTGCGTGTCTACCAATTCCACCACTTCGGCAAGTGAGCTGCCCTTTTATCATCCCCGCTGTGATATTGCAAGCATTAATTTATATCATCACTCAAAAAACGGAAACACCGTCAAGCGCCGGCGACTGGTATCCGGTGGCAACAGCAACCGCGAATTACCTGGCCTCGTCCTGCCATGGCGGCAACTCCACGGTAAAAACGCTTCCAAGCCCCTCCTGGCTGGTGACCCGGATCTCACCTCCGTGGTCCTTGACTATGCCGTAGGATACCGCCAGTCCCAAGCCGGTGCCCCCCGGCTTGGTGGTGAAGAACGGAGTGAACAGTTTCTCCAGCAGATCAGCGGGGATGCCGCTGCCGCTGTCTGCTATCTTCACGCTGACGTTCCGTTCGGAGTCGTTGCGGGTTATGCCCAGTGTCAGTACCCCGCCCGCGGGCATTGACTGCAGACCGTTCAGCACCAGGTTGGTGAAAACCTGCCTCAGCTGGTCTTCATCACCTTCGATTTCAAAATCACCTTCGTCGCGGTAGTCCCGCACTATCCGATACTGTTCCAAGGGTATCTGGTGGCCGATCTGATCAAGGATGTCGTCCAGAACCTGCGCCAGTGAAAAGCGGCTGACCAGCTGCAGCCCCCCACGGGAAAAGGAGCGCAGATTCCTGACGATGCGCTCGATGCGACCCACCTGGCGCAGGATCGTTTCCAGCTCATCCGGCTCGGGCTCGTCCTTATTCACCGCCAGCTGCAAAAGTTCGGCATTGCCGCGGATGATGGCCAGCGGGTTATTGATCTCGTGCGCGACACCGGAGGCCAGCATGCCGATGCCCGCCAGCCTTTCTGCCTGGGCCAGTTCCTTCTGCGCGTTCAGCAGCTCCTGGCTGGTCTCCTCCAGTTGTCTGGTGCGTTTCAGCACCTTCTCCTCCAGGGTCCGGTTGAGGGTCAGGTTCTCCTGTTCCCGTTCCGCCAGACGGTGTTTCATGATGTTGAATTCGTCGGCCAGCGAGGCGATTTCGTCGTTGCTGTCAACGGAGATATCCGGCAGCTTCTCGCCGGCGGCGATTCTGCGGACCTCCTCTTCCAGTGCCTTGACCGGCAGCGACAGGCGCCGGCTGAACCAGGCCGAAAGCCCGACTCCGATCAACGTGACAAAGATCAGCACTCCGGAAAATAACAGATTGATCTGGAAGCGCAGCTGCCGGTAGGGCTGTTCCGGTACGCCGACGTACAGCGCTCCGACGACACTGCCACGGTAATCCCGCAGGGGGACGTAGGCGGCAATGTTCTGATGGTCCAGTACAAAGGCCTTGCCGACCCACTTTTGGCCGCGGCTGATCTGATCGTAGACATCAGCCGACATCATGCTGCCGATGGCGCGTTGGCCGCTGCTGTCCAGCACGGTCGTGGCGATGCGGATGTCGTCGAGAAACAGCGTGGCGGTTCCGGTGGTATGGCCCGGCTCCAGGTTCTCGCCATGTTGGAAGACCACTTTCGAAATACGGTCAACCAGCCGGTTGTCGCCATTCATCAGCACTCCGCCGTACAGCACCCCGGCCACGCTCCCGTCATGGGCCATGACCGGCGCGGCCGCCACCAGGAACATGCCGCGATTCTCGGCCTGCCTGCTGTAAGGCCTGGCATGGGGGGTCTGCCTGGTGGGGATATTGATAAGCTGCGGCAGCTGCGGATTTTCCCGTGCGGCCTGTTCCGAGGAAAGCAGCATGATCCCGCTGGCGACGACCCCTTTCAGCGCGTCGGCAATCAGTTTTTCCTTCTGTTTGGAGTCACCGGTGACGCCCGGGTTTCCGGCCCGGTAGCGCACAAAGCCGTATCGATCGACCATGGTCAGAAAGCTCAGGCGTTCATTGTGCAGAATCAGCTGGAGCGGGGGGGATTGGGATGTCTTTGCGTTGGCGTCCATGGCCAGCGACAGTTCGGCGGTCTGCCCGGTCAGGCGGATGATGTCGGAGAGCCTGGCTGTTTCGCCCAGCAGTATTTCGCGGGCGGAATAGAGATTCGTTTCCACGGTCTGTTGCGCCTGGGTATAAAAGCGGGTCGTGATCAGCGAGACACCCAGCAGCCAGCAGACCGTAATCGCTGAGACCAGCGGCACCAGTGTGGCCACCGTCAGCTTGAAACGGATCGAAGAGCGCAGGCGCCTGATCCTCATGAGAGGCCGTACTCGAGGATCTTGCGATCGAGTGTCTTGCGGGAGATGCCGAGAATTTCGGCGCTACGGCTCTTGTGAAAACCGGTCCGGGCCAGCACCGCCTCGATATGCCGGCGCTCGATCTCTTCCAGCGCGACCAGCGGGGCCGGTTCGGCAATCGCGGCGGCCCGTTCGCGGATTGCGCCGATCGGCAGCAGCGCCGGGGTGATCGTATCCGTGCGGGCCAGGATCACGGCCCGTTCCATGACGTTTTCCAGCTCGCGCACGTTGCCGGGCCAGTCGTACTGCTGCATCAGCTGCAGCGCTTCCACGTCGATGCCGCGCAGCTCCTTTTTCATCCTGGCGGTGTACATCTTCAAAAAATGCATAGCCAGCGGCTCGATGTCCTCGCGCCGCTCGCGTAGCGGCGGCAGATCGATCGTGATCACGTTCAGGCGATAGTACAGATCCTCGCGAAAACGTCCCTCCAGAACCTCGCGCTGCAGGTCCTTGTTGGTGGCGGCCACGAAACGCACATCGACCTTTTTGGCGCGGGTGGAGCCGACCGCCATGAAATCTTTCTCCTGGATCACCCGCAACAGTTTGGCCTGAACCGCCGGGCTGACGTCGCCGATTTCGTCCAGAAAGAGCGTGCCGCCATCGGCCTCCTCGATCAACCCTTTCTGGTTGATGATCGCGCCGGTGAACGCGCCCCTCACATGTCCGAACAGCTGACTTTCCAGCAGCGTGTCCGACAGTGCGGCGCAGTTCAGCGATACGAACGGACGGCTGGCCCGCCGGCTGTTGCCGTGGACTGTTCCAGCGATCAGTTCCTTGCCGGTTCCGGACTCTCCCAGGATCATGATGTTGGCATCGCTCTCGGCCACCTGCAGGGTCAGGTCGTACACCTCGCGGAAGCGGGCGCTCTTGAAGACCATTGTTTCGGTCTGTCCGCCGCCGCGCTGCAACTCCTTGCGCAGTTGCAGGTTCTCGCTGGCCAGCCGGCGATGGTCGAGCACCCGCTCCAGCACCCCCAGCAGCTTCTCCTTGGGAAAGGGTTTGGTGATGTAGTCATAGGCCCCTTCCTTGATGGCCTGGACCGCGTCGTTGATCGTGCCGTGGCCGGTCATGATGATCACCGGCAGATCCGGTTTCCGGGTGTGGAGCTGTCTCAGTACCAGCAGTCCGTCCACATCCGGCATGCGCACATCCTGCAGCACTATGTCGCAAGGCGCCGGATCGGCCGTGTCCAGCCGTTTCAGCAGGTCGGCCCCACGGTTGAAGGTCTCGACCCCGTAACCGCTGGCCTGCAGCAGCTTGTCCAGGTAGCGCAGGATTTCGGCTTCGTCATCGCAGATAAATATGGTCGGCATATGCAGCGTTCTCCTGAATCCAATGCATGAATTAAACAATTTGATTGGGACAAAATGATACAGAGCGGGACAAAAAGAATCAACAATTGTTTTCAAAACGGCTGTGTCCTAATTAAAATGAGTGTTTAACATGCCTGTATCATTGTGTTTTTACCTTGGTGGCCCACGGAAAATTATTTGGCACAGCAATTGCCGTATACGCGATTATAAAACCGTGAACAATTCACATGCATATGGGAGGAATAAATGAGTAAGCCCGATCTGTTCCCCGGAGTCAATCGCCGGGATTTCATCAAGACCTGCGTGACCGTTTCGGCCATGCTGGGTCTGCCCTTCGGCATGGTCAGCAAGGTGGCGGCCGCCGCCCAGAAGGCCGATAACCGTCCGGCCGTGATCTGGCTGCATTTCCAGGAGTGTACCGGCTGTTCCGAATCGCTGCTCCGTTCCAGCCATCCCACCGTTGCCAACCTGATTCTGGATATGATCTCCCTCGACTATCACGAAACCCTGATGGCCGGCTCCGGGCATCAGGCCGAGAAGTCGCTGCATGATTCGATGCAGGCCAACCGTGGCAAATACGTGCTGGTTGTCGAGGGGGGCATCCCGACCAAGGATAACGGCATCTACTGCAAGGTGGGGGGCAAAACCGCGCTGGAATCACTCAGGAAGGCGGCCGAAGGGGCGGCGGCGATCATCTCGATCGGCACCTGCGCCAGCTACGGCGGCATTCCGTCGGTCGGCTCCAATCCGACCGGAACGGTGGGCGTCGGCGATATCATCAAGGACAAACCGATCATCAACCTACCCGGCTGTCCGCCAAGTCCCTACAATTTCCTCTCCACGGTACTGTACTACGTCACCTTTAAAAAACTGCCCGAGCTGGACAAGATGGGGCGTCCGATGTTCGCCTATGGCCGTAAGATCCATGAGCATTGCGAGCGGCGCGCCCATTTTGACGCCGGCCGCTTCGCCAAGGCCTTTGGCGACGAGGGGCACAGCCTGGGCTACTGCCTCTACAAACTGGGGTGCAAGGGGCCGGCCACATACTCCAACTGTTCGGTGCTGGGCTTCAACGACATCGGCGTCTGGCCGGTTTCGGTCGGCCATCCCTGCATCGGCTGCACCGAACCGGACCTGCTCTTCAAGACCGCCATCGCTGACAAGGTCCAGATCCACGAGCCGACACCTTTCGACAGCTATGCTCCGGTTGACCTGAAGGACAAGGGCAAGGGACCGGATCCGCTGACCACCGGGGTGATCGGGCTGGCCGCCGGCGCCGCCATCGGCGCGGGCATCATGATGGCCAAGAAGCTGCCGGATGGTCCGCAGAAGGGGGACGACCATGAAAAAACCGAGTAGGCGCGATTTCCTGAAGATCATGGGCGCCAGCGGAGCCGCGCTTCTGGCCGGCCGGGCCGGCGCCGAGGCTTCCGAGTCGCACGCGGTCAACAACGATACGCTCGGCATGCTCTACGACGCCACCAAGTGCGTCGGCTGCAAGGCCTGCATGTCGGCCTGCAAAAAAGTCAACAGCGATTACGGCAGCCTGGCCTTCGAACGGGCCAAATTCGACAGCGACGGACTGTGGGACGCGCCGGAGGACCTGTCCGGCAGCACCCGCACGCTGATCAAGCTCTTCAAGGAGTCGGACAAGCAGTGGTCCTATGTCAAATACTCCTGCATGCATTGCCAGAAGCCGTCCTGCGTCTCGGTCTGCCCGGTCAGCGCCATGACCCGCGACAAGATCACCGGCACGGTCGATTACAACAAGGACGCCTGCATCGGCTGCCGCTACTGCCAGATCGCCTGCGCCTTCAATATTCCCAAGTTCCAGTGGGACAAGGCCATACCGCAGATCGTCAAATGCGACCTGTGCAAGAACACCAACCTGGTCAAAAAGGGGATCACCGCCTGCGCCGAAGTCTGTCCGGTGGGGGCGATCAGTTTCGGCAAGCGCAAGGAGCTGCTGGAAGAGGCCAACAAACGGCTCAGGGAAAATCCGGGCAAATACATCAACCACATCTACGGCGAGAAGGAGGTGGGGGGCGCCAACCACCTCTACCTGTCGGCCATGCAGTTCAACAAGCTGGGATTGCCGGTGCTGGCGGAGGCTGCCCCGGCCGAGTTTTCGGAGAAGATCCAGCACACGATCTACAAGGGTTTCATCGCTCCGGTGGCACTCTACGGCACACTATGCTTCGTAGCCCTCAAGAACATCAAGGGGCATGGCGCGGCGGCCAAACATTCCGAAACCGACGAAAAGGGGGCTTCCGACCATGGGGCATGATGAGTACCAAAGACATGACGCCAAGATCCTGACACCATCATTCATCGTGCTGCTGACGCTGACCCTGATCGGTTTCGGCCTGATCGCGCTGCGCTTCATCAAGGGGATCGGCGCGGTCTCCAACATGAGCGACGGCTATCCCTGGGGCATCTGGATCACCTATGACGTTGCCACCGGCACCGCCATAGCCTGCGGCGGCTATGCCATGGCGATCCTGATCTATATCCGCAACCACATGCACTATCACCCGATGATCCGCTCGGCGATCCTGACCAGCATGTTCGGCTACGGTCTGGCCGGTTTCTCGGTCATGGTGGACGTGGGTCGTCCCTGGAATTCCTACAACTTCTTCATACCGTCCAAGTGGCAGGCCAACTCGGCCATGTTCGAGGTGGCGCTGTGCGTCATGGCCTACACCACGGTGTTGCTGCTGGAATTTCTGCCGGCGGTGCTGACCACGCTGGAAAAAACCGAATGGAAGACGCTCCAGTACATGCTGGACAAACTGCACCAACGCACCGGCATCAACCGTCCCGAGCGGTTGGATGAACGGCTGGAATCTGTCAAGGAGGTGGCGGCCTGGCTGAAACCGCGCCTGGACAAGGTGCTGATCTTCGTGATCGTGCTGGGCATCACGCTGCCGACCATGCACCAGTCCTCACTCGGCTCGCTGCTGCTGATCGCATCGACAAAAGTTCATCCGCTCTGGCACACCGGCTTCCTGCCGCTGTTGTTCCTGATCAACTGCATGTTCATCGGCTACTCGATCGCGATCCTGGAGTCGGTTATCTCCTGTTATGCCTTCAAGCGCCCCTTCGAAACCAAGGAATTGTCCGGCCTGGCCCGCATCGTCCCCTGGCTGACCGTGATCTGGCTGACCGTGGTGATCGGCGACCTGGCCTGGCGCGGGCAGCTCATGGCGGCGCTGTCGTTCGATTTCTACTCGCGCTTCTTCCTGCTGGAGTTCTGCCTGGTGGCGGGCGGTTCGATGCTGCTGTTCAGCGGACGCAAGCGCGAGTCGATCCGCTGGCTGTTCGCGTCGGCGGCACTGATCGTGCTGGGGGGCGCGCTCTATCGCTTCAACGTCTACCTGATCGGCTTCAATCCGGGCAAGGGGTGGCACTACTTCCCGTCCCTGGCCGAACTGCTGATCACGGTCGGCATCGTCGCCTTCGAAATCCTGGGATACCAGGTGCTGGTCAAGATCCTGCCGGTCCTGCCCAAGCTGCATACCCGCCAGCAGCTGGATGCGGCCACGGAGCATGTTGATACGTCTGCGGAGCATGTGGTGGCGGAAAAGGCGTAACAGAAAAAACTCCCTCCCCTTCAAGGGGAGGGTCGGGGTGGGGATGGGTTAGATGTAACAGTCCACCCATCCCCCTCCTAACCTCCCCCTTGAAAGGGGAGGAAAATTGCTGACCCATAAACTATCGGAGGTAACATAATGGCCCGAATTACCCTTGACCCGATCACCCGTATCGAAGGTCACCTGAGAATCGATGTGGAAGTAAACGGTGGCGCGGTCACCAATGCCTGGTCGTCGGCCCAGATGTGGCGCGGCATCGAGACGATCCTGCAGGGGCGTCCGCCCGAGGATGCCTGGATCTACGCCCAGCGCTTCTGCGGCGTCTGCACCACCGTGCATGCGATCTCGTCGATCCGCTCGGTCGAGCACGCCCTGAAGGTCGAGGTGCCGCTCAACGCCCAGTATATGCGCAACATCATCATGGCCCAGCACTCGGTGCAGGACCATATCGTCCATTTCTATCACCTCTCGGCGCTGGACTGGGTCGATGTGGTTTCGGCCCTCAAGGCCGATCCGAAGAAGACCGCCCAGCTGGCCCAATCGATCTCGGACTGGTCCGGCAACAGCGAAACCGAATTCAGGGCGGTACAGTCCAAGTTGAAATCTTTTGTCGAGACCGGCCGCCTGGGGATTTTCTCCTCCGGCTACTGGGGGCATCCGGCCATGAAACTGCCGCCCGAGGCCAACCTGATGGCCGTGGCCCACTACCTGAAGGCGCTGGATTTTCAGCGTCGGGCGGCCCAGGCCGGGGCGATCCTGGGGGGCAAGAACCCGCATATCCAGAACCTGTGCGTCGGCGGTGTCGCCACCGCCATCAACATGGAAAACATGGCCACCCTCAACATGGAGAAGATCGCGGCCTTGCGCGCGCTGATGGAAGAGACTCGCGAGTTCGTGCAGAAGGTCTACTATCCGGATATGATCGCGATTGCGTCGGCCTACAAGGAGTGGTTCAAATACGGCAAAGGGGTGACCAACTATCTGGCAGTACCGGAAATGCCGGAAGACAGCCATAACACCAAGTTCGCACTGCCGGGCGCGATTATCAACAGCGGTGACATCAAGGGCGCCCGTATCATCACCAACCACCAGGATGCGCCGCTGATCGGCGGTATCACCGAAAACGTCGCCCATGCCTGGTATGACGGCAGCGGCAGCAAGCACCCATGGGAAGGTGAAACCAAGCCTAACTACACCGACTTCCAGGACAACGGCAAGTACACCTGGTGCAAGGCACCGCGCCTGGACGGCAAGGCGATACAGGTCGGTCCCCCGGCCCAGCTGTTCGCAGCCTATGCCGGCGGCAACCAGAAAGTCAGAAAGCTGGTGGACGATTCCTGCAAGATGATCGGCATCGGCGTCGGCGACTTGCACTCGACCATGGGGCGACTGGGCGCCCGCGCCATCAGGGCCCACATCATGGCTGACTATTCGCTGGAATATCTGGACAAGCTGGTTGAAAACGTCGGCAAAGGCGACAAGGCCTATGCCAACCATACCCAGATCCCCAAAGGGGAGTACCGCGGGGTCGGTTTCCACGAAGCACCGCGCGGCACCCTGTCGCACTGGATCGTGATCGAAAAGCAGAAGATCAAGAACTACCAGGCCGTGGTCCCCTCCACCTGGAACGCCTCGCCGCGCGACGAAAAAGGTGTGCTCGGTCCCTACGAAGCCTCGCTGATCGGCAACCCGGTGGCACAGAGCGACAAACCGCTGGAGGTGCTGCGCACGATCCACTCCTTCGACCCCTGCATCGCCTGCGCGGTGCATACCATCGATCCGGAAGGGAAAGAGATTACCAACGTCAAGGTGATGTAATACCTGAAATGCGCCTCTCACAGAGCTCACGAAGGCACAGAGAAAAATCGGGAAATCAAAAACGTAATTTACAGGGATGAACAGGATAAACGGGATGAAGGCTTAAAGACATTTCCCAATAAAAGGATTTGAGATGGTATCCCTTTCATCCTGTGTATCCCTGTTAAAGCGCTTTTGAACTTCTCCGTGCCCTCTGTGCCTCTGTGAGAGATAAAGGAATTTAGCAATGAAAACATTGATATTCGGGGCGGGCAACCTGCTCTGTTCCGACGAAGGCTTTGGCGTCCATTTCATCAAATACCTGGAGCAGCACTACCGCTTCCGGGATGACGTGGAGTTGTACGACGGCGGCACCCTGGGGATCATGGTCACCCATCTGCTGGAGGAGGCCGACCGGGTTTTCCTGGTCGATGTGGTCGATGCCGCGGGCGAAGCGGGGGATGTCTTTCGCTACGAGAAGGATGAGTTCCTGCTGGGCAGGCTGCCGATCAAGATGTCGCCCCACCAGATCGGCATCCAGGAGGTGCTGTTCCTCTCGGACCTGCGTGGCAGGACACCCGACCAGGTCTCGCTCTTCGGCATCATCCCCGCCTCCTATGAGGCCGGTGTCGAGCTCTCCCCCACGCTGGCTGCCAAACTGCCGGGGCTGGCGGAGATGGTGGTCGCCGAATTGCAGGCTGCGGGGCATGAGATTGTAAAATTGGCCTGACCCGGGGGCATTTTAAACCCGTGAAAAAAGGGGCGCATTTCTGCGTCCCTTTTTTTATCTGCCTTGCTTATCTTGTTTGAATGTTTACAATCGGTTAGATGCTGACTGTTTTGCTTTACGTTTTGTCTGCTTCTTGTCAGTCCTTGCCCTTTTTGACACCGCCTGGTCTTTCGTGAGGATCCGGCAGTCGTTTGTGTCCGCAGTGCAGAATTCCATCGGGAACGAAACATATCCGATGCCCGGACTTTGTGAGTTTGTTTTCAGCAGCTTGACCGCAGGTTCCGGTTCAGGCCGCCAGACGGTAAGCTGCACATAGGCTTCCTTTTGTTTCCTTACCGTGCCGGGGAGGCCAAGAACGTCCTCTGTTGTGACAATCTTTCCCGGAACAATCCCTTCTGCAAGCTTCTCAAGATGGCTATAGGTAGCAATTGTCGAGTCGTTATGGAGTATGTCAATCCTGTCATCCCTGATTTGAACAACCTTCCCTTTTCTCGCCGCGAGAACCGGCGTGCCCGGAGGCAGGGAGAATGCAACGGCATAACGGTTAAAGGGCGTAGAGTTGGCATCGCTGCCGGCATTGGCATATGCTTGTATGTTGTCGCCAAACGGGAATTGGTAATGTTCCGGACAGTTGTGCTGTGCCGTATAATCGCCAATGCTCCATGAGTATGCATACCTGAATCTGTAGGGTTCGTTTTTGATCTTTGGACTGAATTGCACGACGACGTGATCCGAGCTGGGTGGTACAACGGCATTAAGAGGCAGAGGCTTGTCTGTGGACAGATTTTGAGCCGATTCCGGGTCAATGCCGATGGCAACGGTTACCGGAGCGAGGCCGTGATTGATGGCCGTAATGTCGTGAGCGGGCTTAATCGAATCTGTCGGCAGATATGATGGCGGAGCAATTTTCACGTCGCTCACCGTGAAGTCATAGTCACTTGTTACTTTGGTTGCCGGTTTGTCCTGGCCTGGTTTAGGCACATTTGAACGGACTTTTGACTCTGCTGGTTCGGCAGGTGAAGGTGAATCAGGGATTTGTGGCTTGAGGGATTCCGGAGTTATCGGTTTCACTGCTTTAGGAGCATCCCCGAAATTTCCTACAGTTCCGCCAACGGTAATATAGTCACCGGTCTGATGGTTTCCGGTCTCCTTACCGTACTCCCATGGCCAAATGTTTTGTGGTTTCGGCCCGCTTGCACAGCCAGATGCGAGATATACTGTCAGAAGCGGAATCCAGCGGAAGTATTTTATTGAACAAGTTGCAATCTTCATGGTGTTAATGCTCTTGCTATTCTTGGAATTGGAAGGAAAATACAGGGACACAATACCTATTTATTGTCCTTTTTCTTGCGTCCTGCTTTTCTCGAGGAAAATACAGGGACACAATACCTATTTATTGTCCTTTTTCTTGCGTCCTGCTTTTCTCGGCTTCACCACCCGCTGCAAGGAATTCTCCAGTGAGTCAAGAAAAGAGTCTCCCCCTAGTGCTCGACCGGTTCGCTCATGTCCACGAATCTTCTTTGCATCGTCTTCGTCCGCTTCTTCCAGAAACAACCGCCATTCACCAACCATTTCCAGTAGCGGCGCAACCGTGACAAGCAAGTCGTCCTTTCCAGCTGCATGGGCACTGGCACTGCTCCATTGCCATGCATACGGATCGGCGACAAGCCTTGCCCGCACCGGATTCATTTCGACGTATTTCGCAGCAGCAAGCAAATAGGTCTCATCCATGGGAAAGGATGAAAATCTTCCCTGCCACAGATGGCCCGTCCATTTATGGCGACGATTGATCATGGCAGAGTAGCGGCGATGAGCCTCACCGATTGCCAGACGCAGACCTTCTTCCGTCTCGGGAACAGCAACAAGGTGAACATGATTTGGCATCAGGCAGTAGGCCCAGATTGCCACGTTGTACTTCCGGCACCATTCGACCATCAGGGCAAGATACGCATGATAGTCTTCATCCCGGAAGAACGTTTCCATTCTGCGGTTACCACGTTGGGTTACATGGTGGGGTATACCGGGAGCAATGATGCGGGCTATTCGTGGCATGCGATGAAATTACCCTCCAGACTCTACAACGTCAAGTCTTAATAGGTATGGTGTCCCTGTATTTTTCCCTGTGTTGTTAAAACGAGCTGTTCTGAAGCACCAACTATCAAATTTCCAAGTGCAGCTGTATAGCCATCATCTGAAGGATGGTTGTGAACATG
>Ga0209417_1005957_pt1 | contig 12944 bp, 11 predicted proteins | sample RifGroF2_FD_184002 | JGI IMG/M metagenome (GOLD analysis project Ga0209417, IMG submission 184002) | Groundwater microbial communities from Rifle, Colorado, USA - Groundwater F2 (SPAdes) (version 2) | ecosystem: Environmental > Aquatic > Deep subsurface > Groundwater | place: Rifle, Colorado... | reverse complement strand
GGTTTTATTGGTTATATTGTTAATGGACAAACAAAAACAGAGGCTTTTCCTGACTCTGTTAGTGTAGACTACTGCCGGAACGGTAGAACCTGTGGGAGGCACTCCGGCGGAGCCGGAGGATTCATTGATTGGTTGACAAAAGAAAATTAGCACTCTACACTTAAGAGTGCTAATTAGACTCTATGATGCCAAATAACTTTACTCACAAATCCCAGGAAGCCTTACAGATGGCTCACGCTATTGCTGTGGAACATGGCCAACAAGCCCTTGAGCCGATTCATCTTCTGATGGCGCTTTTGCAACAAGAAGATGGTGTCGTGGGCGCTCTAGTAGACAAGATTACTCCGCATCGCGCACGTCTTCGCGGTGAAGTGGATTCTATTCTTGAATCTCTCCCCTCTTCTCCTGCTCCTGCGATCCCCACGGGGGGACTCGCGCAAATTTACATGAGCCAACAAATGGCAAATGCATTGACGCTGGCGGAAAAGAAATCAAAAGCTTTTTCTGATGAATTTATTTCTACGGAACATTTGTTTCTTGGACTTCTTGGAAACAAAGCGATTGCCCGTCTCCTGGCTGGTTACGAGTTGAATGAAGAAACGGCTATGAGCGCGTTAAAAGAAATACGCGGAACTCAACGGGTAGATTCTGCACAACCAGAAGCTCGTTATCAAGCTCTGGAAAAATACGGCAAAGATCTCACTCAAGAGGCTCGTAACGGGAAGCTTGATCCTATTATCGGAAGAGATGCAGAAATTCGTCGGGTCATGCAGGTTCTTTCACGACGAACAAAAAATAATCCTGTTCTCATTGGAGAAGCAGGCGTTGGAAAAACGGCTATTATCGAAGGTCTTGCACAGCGCATTGCCTCAGCAGATGTACCAGAACTGTTAAAAAATAAATCCGTGGTGGCGCTGGATATAGGTTCTATGGTCGCTGGAACAAAGTATAGAGGTGAATTTGAAGATCGTCTCAAAGCCGTTATTAAAGAAATTGAAGCTTCTCAAGGAAAAGTCATTCTTTTTATTGATGAACTCCACACGCTCGTGGGAACAGGAACAACGGAAGGCGGTTCGTTGGATGCTTCCAATATGCTTAAACCTGCGTTAGCACGCGGAGATTTAAGAGCTGTAGGAGCTACAACCTTAAAAGAATATCAAAAGTATATTGAAAAAGATCCTGCACTAGAACGTCGATTCCAACCAGTTTTTGTGGAAGAGCCATCTGTTCAAGATACGATTGCTATTTTGCGGGGAATCAAAGAAAAATATGAAGTCCATCACGGAGTTCGTATTTCAGACCCTTCGATTGTCGCTGCTGCTGAGCTTTCCTATCGATATATTACCGATCGAAATCTTCCTGACAAAGCCGTTGATTTAATCGACGAAGCTGGTTCGATGTTGCGTATGCAAATCGATTCTATGCCAGAAGAATTGGACGTTCTCAAACGAGATCTCATGCGTCTTGAAATTGAACAACGAGCACTTCAAAAAGAAGATGACAAGGAATCGAAATTGCGACTATCTGAAATTGAAAAGCAAATAGCCGATTTGCGCGAACAAACCACAGGACTTGAGGGACGTTGGCAAAATGAAAAAACAAAAATTACAGAAATTCAGGAGATCAAATCAATGATTGATCAACTTCGTGCAAGTGCTGAAATTGAAGAGCGTCGCGGAGATCTTGAAAAAGTGGCAGAAATTCGTTATGCCCATATTCCTGAAAAAGAAAAAGCTCTTCGCAAAGCAGAACAGGAACTCTCCGCTCTGCAGAAAGAACGTGGACTTTTGAAAGAAGTGGTGGGTGAAGAAGACATCGCAATCGTTGTCTCACGCTGGACGCATATTCCTGTTTCTAAAATGCTGGAATCTGAAATGGAAAAACTCGCCCGTATGGAGACAGAACTTGCCAAACGGGTGGTGGGACAAGAAGAAGCCATCACCGCTGTTTCAAATGCCTTGCGTCGATCTCGTGCTGGTATTGGTGAAGAAAAACGTCCTATCGGATCTTTTATTTTTCTTGGACCAACAGGTGTAGGAAAAACCGAACTTGCTCGCGCACTGGCTGCGTTCATGTTTAATGAAGAATCCGCATTGATTCGATTAGATATGTCCGAATACATGGAAAAACACGCTATTTCCAAAATCATCGGTTCCCCTCCTGGATACGTCGGGTATGATGAAGGAGGCCAGCTGACAGAAATGGTCCGGCGCAAACCTTATTCCGTTTTGCTTTTTGATGAAATTGAAAAAGCACATCCTGATACCTTCAATATTCTTCTTCAAATTCTTGATGATGGACACCTCACAGATGCCAAAGGTCGAAAGGTGAATTTCAAAAACACTATTATCATCATGACAAGCAACATTGGATCTGAATTTATTCTCAATACCGGTCAAACAAAATACGAAATGGGTTTTGAAGATGTTGAACAGACACGCTCCGAAGAAGATGAAACGCGTGAACACATCATGGGGATGCTTAAAGAACACTTCCGCCCAGAATTTCTTAACCGTATTGATGACATCATCATGTTTCATTCTCTCAAAAAAACACAAATTGAAACGATTGTTGAATTACAGCTAGATCTTGTCAGCGCACGCCTCAAGCACCAACGCAATATGACACTTAAAATTTCAGACTCAGCAAAAAAACTTCTTGCTCAGCGCGGATATGATCCAGTGTACGGTGCCAGACCGTTAAAACGTGTCATTCAATCTATGATTCTGGATCCTCTTTCGATGAAAATAATTTCTGGTGAAATCAAAGAGGAAACAGAAGTAACGATAGGAACCAAAGACAACGAAATTACTCTCAAAACAAAAAAGAAAATAATAGAAAAATAAAAAATCGGCGTGATGCCGGTTTTTTTATGCTGCTTTTCTTTCTTCACTTCTGCCTTCTGCTTCTGTTTTTGACTGTCCTCGTTTCAATTCTTGAAGATGGTTATAGGCTACATCAACTCTTTGGCTTGCTTGATCTCTTTCAACTCCAGATAGAGTATTTCTTCTATCCGTAAGTTCGCGTAAGTTCTGTTCTTCTTGTTCAAAAGGTGAACGTTCACGTTTCTTAGGTTCTGATTGCAATTTGTTTAATTGAAATTCTTTGGCTTGGATACGTCTAGAAATAAGTGCCTTATCCGTCACTTTCCACCAAGAAAGTTTTTTAAGATCTTCTTTTAATTGCTTCATTTCTTCCAGGATCTGTGCTGTAGTCGCTTCCTCTTGTCTAGGGAGAACTTGTTCTTGAGAAAAAACGTTTTCTCTTGGACGACGAGCGAGTTCCTTCTCTTGTGCATCGACCGACTGTGTATAGACCTCGTTCAAATTTTGTTGAATCATGTCTCTAAAAACACCTTCTGGAGCTGAGGCTCTTTGTTGTAAAAGCGTTTCAACGCGCTGCTGTTTTGGATCACGGCTAGGTGAAGGTCCGTCAATCGTTTGTTCTAAAGAGGCGTGAACCATTTTTAATCGCTCTTTCCTGGCATCGCGTGCGTCCTTTTCTCTGTGTAACGCTTGATCGAGTTGGTTTTGTAAAACGGTCCTTTCGGCTCTTCTCCAAACTTGCCATCGAGAAATTTGATCTAATCGAGACTTTAGATCGACAGATGATGAGGGTGCAACAATCACTTCTTCTTTTGACTGTTCACTTTTATCTGCAAGAGCTTCTGCACGCTTTTGCGCTTGATCAATAGCATTGGCGTGTTCTTGGGGAGTTTCTGTTTTTATTAAACGTAATTTTACTGCAGGTCTACGTTGTTTCTCATTCTCTTTTTCAGATCTCTTTAATTCAAAAGCTTCTTTTTTTCTAAAATCTTCTGGTGGATGACTAAAAGCTTCATGTGCACCTCTCATAACAATACTTTAAAAGTTTTATCTTAAAAAGAATAACATTTTTAAAAGAATATTCAAAATAATACGAGAAGAACTCTTCCTTTTAGAGACAAAAAATAGTATACTGTTCTTGTTATGAAACGACTGTTTTTTCTTTTTATTCTGTTTCTTTTTATAGGAGAACCTCTTACGGTTGCTCAGGCAATAGAACGTTTTGCTGTAGATCCAGAGTATCTTATTTCCGATACAGAAATGTTGGATGTCTCTAGTATGTCTGTTGATAACATAGAAGATTTTTTGATGCGAGGAAGTCTTGCCTCTTATCGAGCAACCGACAAAAACGGTATTGAACAAAGAGCAGCAAAAATCATTTGGGATGTAGCCCAAGAATTTGAATTGAGTCCTCGTTTTTTACTCGTTCTTCTACAGCGTGAACAAAGTCTGGTAGAAGACCCTGAACCTACACAAAACCAACTTGATTGGGCAATGGGTTATGCCGTGTGTGACAGCTGTTCTAAATCAGATCCCATTATTCAAAAATATAAAGGTTTTGGAAATCAGTTGTATTATGCAGGACAACGAATTCGAGAATCTTATTTATCTGATCTTGAATCAAGAGGATATACTCAAACAGGCATAGGTCCGGGAATTGAATCAATCATCGATGGAGCGACAATTATCCCCGTTAATAATGCGACGGCATCTCTTTATACCTATACCCCGCATCTTCATGGAAATGAAAACTTTGCTCGTATTTGGAATCGCTGGTTTAACTACGATTATTTAAGTGGAAGTTTGCTTCAAGATAAAGAAACAGGAGGTATTTGGCTCATTCAACACAATACACGAAGACCCATTACCTCTCGCACAGCCTTTTATTCAAGGTTTAATCCAGAAACTGTTATTTCTGTCAGCCCTTCCGCTCTTGAGAGATATCCCATAGGGCTTGCTATCAGTTTTCCAAATTATTCTTTGTTACGCTCCCCTGGAGGAACCGTTTATCTTATTGTTGATGACACACGACGTGGATTTGCCTCACAAGAAGCGTTTAGATCTCTTGGATTTTCTTCAGAAGAAATCACGGATGTTACTTGGGAAGATTTAATCCCTTACACAGAAGGCGAATCTCTGACTCTTTCTTCTGCAAATCCTGAAGGAGTATTATTTCAAGATAAAACAACAGGAGGAGTATTTTTCGTTGAAGATGAAAAGAAACATCCGATTCTTTCACGAGAATTATTAAAAAATCGCTTTCCCAATCAGCAAATAACGGTTGTCATTCCAGAAGATCTAGATACTTTTGAACGGGCGGAACCAGTTCTTTTTCAAGATGGAACTCTTATTGGTGTCCAAGGTTCTCATGAAATCTTTGTCATTTCTGAAGGAATGAGACACCCTATTGCCGATGAGCTCACATTTAATAGCTTTGGGTGGGAGTGGAATCAGGTTGTTTGGACAACACAGCGTGCTGTGTTAGAACATCCTCTTGGAGATCTTCTTCGTTTAGAAACAGAACCTCAAGAGGAGCTAGAAGAGATCATGATCACTGTCTATAACCTATGATTTGTTTTGCTGCGATTACCCCACACACTCCTTTACTGATTCCAACCATTGGAAAAGAAAATACGGAAAAATTAAAAATCACACATGACGCATTAACACAGCTTGCTCAAGAACTGTATGCCTGTGCTCCTGATACCATCGTGATTCTTTCTTCTCATGCCACGCAACATGAAAAAGCTTTCTCGCTTAATCTTCATAATGATTATCAAATTGATTTGAAAGATTTTGGCGATCTCACCACACACAGAACCCTCAAGAGTGATTTAGAGCTCTCAACACATATTCGTCGAATGATGGAAGACCAGAATATTCCATTTACCTTAGACTCAACATCTTCTCTTGATTACGGAACAGGCGTTCCAACATATCTTCTGACTCAACATCTTCCACATACGCGTCTTGTTCCTATTACTTTTAGCAAACTCTCTACGAAAGACCATGTTCGTTTTGGCACTGTTCTCAAAGAGGTCTTTGAGAATTCTACAAAACGTATTGCTGTTATTGCTTCAGGAGATCTTTCCCACTGTCTTTCTTCTGACGCCCCCTTAGGATTTCGTTCTGAAGGACAAGAATATACAGATAAACTAATTGAATCGATTAAAGGACATTCCATTGTTTCTTTATTGTCTATACCTGAAGAACTTGTTCAAAAAGCAGAAGACTGTCTTTACCAACAACTGTTGATTCTCTTTGGAATTTTTGAACATACCTATATTCGTCCAGAAATTCTCTCTTATGAAGCCCCTTTTGGAGTAGGGTATCTTGTGGCTCAATTCCATCTGTCTATCTAGTGCTATGATTGCTGAAGTCTATCCTTTGATCCGTCTTCCAAGAAACAAAAAAACGTTTGATTACTTAATCCCTGATTTTTTAACCGTCTTTCGAGGAAATCTTGTCTCTATTCCCTACCGAAACAAACATATCTGGGGAATCATTCGCCGTGTCAAAGACAAACCTCCAAGAGGCATCACATTAAAAACACTGTTGGATGTACAGCAAGATTTGCATTTGAGAGAGGAAGAGCTCTCTTTTTTTGAGTCTATCGCGCAAGATCTTGCTCAATCTGTTTCCTCTCTTCTTTATGCATCTTTGCCTGTGCCCCCTAAACGATCCACTCGATGCAATCCTGTCACCCTATCCTGGTTACCTCTCACCCTCCCAAATTCAGAAGCCGAACATGTGGTGCGTGTAGTACACAGTTTGACTCAACGGGGAAAAGCCTTTGTTCAAACTCCAGATGTCCGTCGCTCTGCGGCGATTATCTTGGGTTACATGCAACAAAAACCGAATCAGAAAATACTCATTCTGGTTCCTACGCTGCGAGATATTCAGCTTCTTCGCAGCCACCTGACAGGACAACAACCACAGATTATCAGCGGTGAAGAAACAAATAATGAACGCTATCAGGCATGGAACGCTTTTCGCAATTCTGCGGCAGGAATTTTATTAGGGACTCGTACAGCGCTCTTAACCATTGATTCAACGATCACAACGATTTTTTTATTAAAATCAGGCGAAAAAAATCATAAACAACATGACCGAAATCCTCGATATGACGCGCGCGAATTAGTCTGGAAGTTTCAAGAAGCCTTTGCTTCAAATGTATTTTGTTTAGATGTCAGCCCTTCGTGTTCAACGCTCACGCGCTTTCACGAAATTGAATGTGTGACATGGGGATTATACCCGCCTATTTCTGTCGTGAATATCAATCAAGAAAAAACAGCTTCTTCTGCACAAGTGGTCAGTTATACCGCCAGTGAAGCCATCTCGCAAACTCTTTTACAGGAGAAACAGGTTTTGTGTATCTATAACAAAAAAGGGAAATCTAAAGAAATACGTTGTCGTGATTGTGCACACCGTTTTTTATGTCCAACCTGCAGCACATCTCTAACTGCTTTTTCTCATACGCTTGAATGTGCACGTTGTCGATATAAAGAAGGCAAACCTCTTCGTTGCCCTTCGTGCACAAGCATGAATCTTATTCCTATCGGATATGGAAATGAACGGGTCGCGAAAGAACTTTCAGCACTTTTTCCTTCCGCACAGATTACGATTGTTGATAAGGAACATCCCTATACGGCAGATGCAGCGAATATTCTTCTAGTCACAACCTATTACTATGAAACGGTTTTTGATCCATTTAAAAAAACGAAAATAGGTCTGGTTGTTCACTTGAACGTTGATGCGCCTTTGTACGATAGCAGCCCAACAGCCATAGAAGAATTATTTCGTCAGACCTGGCAATGGGCGTGGCTCGCCTTTGGAGCACGTGCGGCGTACATCATTCAAACAGCGAGCCCGGATCTTGTCACAGGAGTCATGGAAAATCCATTTAAGCTTATCCAGGAAGAACTTCAGGCACGGCAACGTTACTTCCTTCCACCCTTTTATCGTTGGTGCCGTATTGTTTATAAAGAAAACGAACGACGTAAAGCAGAAATTGCCTTAAAACAACTTTCAGATGAACTTTCCAATATTCCTGAAATTATCCTCCATAGCGTACAATGGAACCAAAAAGGTCACGGGTTCATTGAATGCGGTTTACCGAAGGATTGCTTTCATCTGCTTTCCCCCCTATTCACGGCTCTTCCGGATCGTTATATCATTGACACGAACGTTTTTTCTTGATATCTTTCTGTCTTTCATAGAAATATATGACCAGTCGTCCTATCCTCAAAAATCCAGATACAACGCTCAGAACACCTTCAAAAAAGGTGGTTTTAGAAGATATCAACTCTGCGCGCATACAGACATTGATTGATGATCTTATTGAAACTATGAAGATCGAAAATGGAATCGGTATTGCTGCTCCTCAAATTGGTATCCATGAACAAATTATTATTGTCGATGACGGCCATGAACCTGTGGTACTTATCAATCCAAACATTATTTCTCGATCTTCGACGATGATTGATTTTGAAGAAGGGTGTCTTTCTCTTCCAGGCGTGTATGGAATCGTTCAAAGACACAAAAACGTAGAAGCAGAAGCTCTTGATAGGCAAGGTAATCCCGTATTGATAAAAGGAGAAGGTCTTCTTTCTGTTGTTTTGCAGCATGAGACAGACCATCTTGAAGGCATTTTGTTTATTGATAAAGTGGTTCGCTATACAAACCCTCCTCGTTTATAGCTTATAACATAAACCCGTTTAAACGGGTTTTTTGTATGATCAATATTGTTTTCTTTGGCACTCCTGAATTTGCTGTTCCTTTTTTAAAAGAACTTATTTTAGATTCTGAAGTGAACGTTGCGTGTATTGTCACGCAACCAGATAAACCCTCAGGAAGAGGCGCTCAAATGACTCCCCCTCCTGTAAAAATGGCGGCAGAAGAAAAAAATATCCCCGTGCTTCAGCCTTCTTCGCTCAAAACAAATCCAGAGATTGAAAAAGAGCTGCGCGCGTTCAATGCGGATCTGTTTATTGTTGTGGCTTACGGAAAAATTATTCCAAAAAATATTTTGGAGATTCCAACAAAAGGCTGCTTGAATGTACACCCTTCCCTGCTTCCACAGTATCGAGGACCCAGTCCTCTTCAATGGGCCATCGTGCAAGGAGTTCCTCAAACAGGCGTTACGATTATGCTGTTGGACGAAGGAACCGATACGGGTCCTGTACTTGCCTCAGAGATCATTACTTTGGATGCCGAAGAAACGTACGATTCTCTTGTCCAAAAAGTACATGCAATAGGTCCAAGACTTCTTCTTTCCACATTAAAACGATTTATTAAAAATGAAATCATTCTGCTTATTCAAGACGAATCGAAAGCCACGATGACGCGTCTATTGGATAAAGAAGATGGCCATGTCTTATGGACAGCAGCTATGGATGAAATAGAACGCAAACATCGCGCGTACAATCCTTGGCCAGGAACCTGGAGCGTATGGGAGCGCACACAAGGCAAGACTGTACGCATTAAATTTCTTCACATACAACCGACAGATTATAAAGCCGACCTTGCTCCTGGAACCGTTTCTCTCAAAGAAGGTCATCTGTTCGTCGATTGTGTAGATGGAACGATTGAAATTTTAGAACTGCAGATCGAAGGAAAACCTAAAATGGAAGCCTCCTCGTTTATTCAGGGATATAAAGACATCGAAGGAACGGTTTTAAATTGATTTTTTATAACAAATAATCAACTATGGAATTTAGCAACCCTAATCAATTTAAAAAAATGAGGCTGCTGGAAGGATTCAAACACCCAGAGGATATCTGGGATATTGAAACGTTTGATGATATTAAAAAAAGAATCGAGCAATTTTCGCCCAACATTACGGAATTAATATCCGAAAAAGAACTTAATGTTGAGATGAAAAGACGTCTTGAAAAAATACGAACTTTTTGTAATGAATTATCTCAAGACTTTAAGCAAACTTTTCTGTCACTCCTAAAACAATATAGACACGAGCGTCGCGAAATATCTCAAAAGATTGTTGATTATTTTATAGAAAAAAATTTTGTTCTTCCTAATTTTATAATCACTAACGGAAAACAGGCACGAGCATTGCTCGAAGAATATGGAGTTGATGGAAATATGAATGAACAAAATTTATTACTTGTATTTCAATTACCTAAACCGCTTGCTCAATTTTGGTGGAAAGGTGGCGCGGATTCTTGGGGAGACATGTCTGTGGACATTAAAGATCAGACAATAGAATGGGGACATTTTTACAGAGAACTTATGCCAGTGGTCTGGGAAACACAGGGACGTCATGAAAATGAAAAAGGACTAAATTTTCAACGAAAAAACAACATCGGTCAGCATAATCCAAATAAGTACTATTATATTTGGGAAATGTCGGAATGGGAGAATTCGGAATATAAATAATGAAACTCTACATAACAAGCTGACGGGGTGTTTACAGAATATTCAATACGTTAAGTGGAATTTATTATGGAGAAGCAAAAAATTGGCAATATCTATGGTGTAGACAACGCCAAAAAATATTATGAAACCTATGGAAACGAGATTGAAAGCACTAGCGATTTAGATAGATTTTTTCTCAGCCTTATTCCTAAAAGTTTAGAAGGAAAAATTGTGTTGGATCTTGGAGCTGGTAATGGGCGACATTCTGAAGTACTCCATAATAGAGGAGCGAAACAAGTTATCGTTTTAGATTCAAGTGAATCAATGCTTCGTGAAGCAAAAAAGAGGAAGGATGAAAAAAAATTAGATCGGCTTTCCTTAGTATTAACTGATATAGATCATGTTCCTATCGGAGAAAAGAAAATAGATTATATTCTTTCGCGATTTAGTGTGATGTATACCAGCGATCTAACAGCATTGTTTCGCAAATTAAGCGATATCATGACAGATAATGCTGAAATGCTTATACAGGCTAATTTTGTTACCATTAACAATCCTGATATAGAGCAAGAAATTAAATTGACTCCTGTTCCGCTCAATTTAAAAATTGGAGAAAATAGCGTTGCCATTAAAAATTATGCTAATACATTGCAAGATTATCTTTCGGCTTTCCAAGAAGCCGGTTTAAGCATTGAAGAAATGCAACAGTTTCCAGCAGAAGAACTTTCCGTAAATGAGCACTATTCCTATGCGAGTGCTGTTGATTTTAAATACATCATTTTTAAACTGAAAAAAATGAAACTCCCCACGATCCAAGCTGATGAGGAGTTATCCTGAATGAAGCAAAAAATCTTTTGATAATTTTTGAAATGGACATTTATACGAAAACACTTCGCATAATAACTAGTTAGGCGACATATTTCCAAGTCTCTTTTTAAAAATAAGGAACGAGTGAAAAAATTTCTTAATTTTAATGAGGGGAAATAAGGAGTTTTCTTCGCTGTCGCTACGAAAACATTTATAAAATTTTATCTTTTAAGAATATCTATGAAAAGTAAATTTGCTCAAAAATTCAACCATGACCCAATTGCAAGTGATTACGATGATAATGTTCAAAACGAGGATAATCCAATTCGCAAAGGATATGGTGGTTTAATGAAATGGATAAAAGAAAAAACGAAAGAATCAAATATTTTGATTGATTTAGGTTGCGGAACTGGAAATACTTCAAATCAAATAGATTCTGCTAAAAAAATATACTGTGTAGATATTTCACAAAGCATGTTAGATATTGCAAAAGAAAAGTTAAAAAATAATGAAAATATTGTTTTTATAAAAAGTGACTTATTAAGTTTTTTTGATGATTTTAAAAATAATAAGCAAATTGACACAATTATATCAACTTATGCTATTCATCATTTAACTCAAGATGAGAAACATATTCTTTTTGAAAAAGCATTTAGTTTTTTACCAAAAGGTGGAAAAATTATTTTTGGTGATTTAATGTTTGAAAGCAAGGAATATGAAAATCAAATGAAAAACAAATATCCCGATTTAGTAGAAGATTTTGATGATGAACTTTATTGGTATATTGATGATGAATCTAAAAAATTAGAATCTGTCGGCTTTAAAATAGAAGTTAAAAGATTCTCAGATTTATCTTGGGGAATATATGGAACAAAATAAGGTGTTTTGGGCTACGGGCATTCACCCCTTTAATTCCCCTCTGCCCTTCGCCTAAAACGAAAATTTTTCACTCGAACAAATAATAAAATAGACTTGGAAATACGCTAAAGGCACGTTGCACTCTCACTCCGCTATTGTTCCGTTCGGCTCGCCTAACACAGTATATGCGGTTCGCTCGTTGCACTTCGCTCTCCCATATTTTGCTCCATTTCACTCCATAAAACATCGCATATACTGAAACGTTAGGCAAAATAAAATCTTACAAAGAAAATAATTTCAATGCCGCGTATGCTTATAGAATGCTCAACCTTACATGGTAATAAAAAGATGATTCCCAGAGAGAAGCTAGTTTTTCGACCTGCCGGATATGCAGTAATAATTAATAATGACAAAGTATTATTGTGCAGTACCAAAAGTACGGGTAAATATTGGTTTCCTGGTGGTGGCGTAGATTTGGGCGAAGAACTTGATGATGCAATAAAACGTGAGGTTCGAGAAGAAACGGGCATTGAAATTGAAGTTGAAAAATTTCTTACCTTTCAAGAAGTATTTTTCTATTACGAACCACTGGATGAGGCTTATCAGAATTTCTCCTTTTTTTATCTTTGTAGACCAATAACCACCGAATTGCTCGCCGATGACGAAGTTGATCAAGAAGACGAATCAGAAAAACCACGCTGGATAAATTTGAAATCGATAAAAAAAGAAGAAATGCAAACTGGTAGTGAAAAAATTTTTCAACTTCTAGGAGAGTTTTATTTGTAAGATTTTACATCGTCTAACAGCATGTATGAGGTTCAAGAAAAAGTGCGTTAATAATTTTCAAAAGTTACACTTTTTTTCTCACCCAAATTTTGCCTCCTCTATAATAAAATAATAAGGAAGTCAGCGAAACTTCTCATATACGCAAACGTTATGTGAAATAACGTTATTTTTTCTCTCCCCTTGGGGGGCTATAATAAAAGAGAATTTTTATTTTTTCATGGCTTTGTTGCACAACCTCATTTCCGGTATCCTAAAAACATATGAAAAAACAAGGAGGAATGTCTGGCGTTATAC
>Ga0209417_1005954_pt1 | contig 12954 bp, 7 predicted proteins | sample RifGroF2_FD_184002 | JGI IMG/M metagenome (GOLD analysis project Ga0209417, IMG submission 184002) | Groundwater microbial communities from Rifle, Colorado, USA - Groundwater F2 (SPAdes) (version 2) | ecosystem: Environmental > Aquatic > Deep subsurface > Groundwater | place: Rifle, Colorado... | reverse complement strand
ATTGAAGAGCAGGACAGGCAGAATCAGGAAGAGATGAAGCATAAAGGCAGACCTACGAAAAAGGACAGAAGGATTCTAAATAAATATAAGTACATGACCAATGATTAAGATAAGAGATCTAAAGCGTAGTTTCATAGAAAATGACCTTGAAATCAACTGCCAAAACCTGACAGTCGATACCGGGACCACTTGCGGCGTATGCGGTAAAACGGCTTCAGGAAAAACTCTATTCTCTCAAGTAGTTTCAGGAGTAATTAAGAATTATTCCGGTTCTATCGAAATAGGAATGACAGAATTGAGCAGTACATACAGAAAAAAGATAGGATACCTGCCTTTTAAAAATATACTTTACAATGACATGACACTTAAAGAAATTTCGGTTTTTCTTTTAAGCCAGTATAAAGTGCCGGAATCTGAGTTCGATCTTAAACTGGACTGGTTTTCGCAGTTTTATGACCTGAGAGAACTCGTGAAAAGAAAGATCAGTTCTCTGAGCGGTGGTCAGCTTCAGTATATAAAATATTTTATTTCACTTATTCATTCACCTTCCGTTCTGATAATAGACGAGCCGTTCAACGGTCTCGGAGATGAAAGCGTTGATCAAGTAAGATCATTATTCGATGAAGTCAACAGGAAAGGTGTTACAATTCTCGCTTTATCGTCTCATGCGGAATATCTTAAAAAAGCCGCAGGATCAATTCGCTATATCACCGATGGGAAAATTGAATAATATGAACTTTTCCGTTATCAAAAAGGATATTATCCTGATCTTGAGAAGCAGACCGGCTTTAATTACGATCTCCGCCTTACTTTTGATCGAGGCTGTTCTAATATTATATTCACGAGGCATCATAAAAGCCGAAAGCGGTTCAGACATAAGCAGGCAGTTCAGCTTTATGCAGAATTATGTACTGATCTTTTATTTTCCGCTGGTTTTAGTGAGTATTTTAAACCTGTCTTTTTCACTTTCAAAAGAGATGGGAAGTTTTTTGCTCGCAAGCCTTATACCTTTAGGAGAAAGCACTTTTTTGAGAAGCAAAGTATATTCGACGGTAATTTTATCAGTCCTGCTCACTTTTCCGTTCTTATACTCCGGTATAGTTTTTTGCGGGCTTGAATCTTTTCAGAATTTAAGTTTTCTGGCAGCGACTTCTTTTTATCTTCTGTTCTTTTCAATAAGTTTATGCACATTTACCGTATATTACGCGATCTGTTTTTTTGACGGGGACAGCTGTTATGAACCGGGCGTAAAAGGTATAATCGGAATGATGTTCTTTGTTTCCGCATTCGTGCTCAGTTCTTTTATTGTATATTCGAAAGGTCTAAGTCGTTATTACAATTACGCAACCGGGTTCAGAAAAGATTATCCGAATTTGGAGATCAACCTAATGATCGGCACCGGTTTTATTTTTCTAATCGTCACAAGAATCATGCTCAGAATAGCCGAAAAGAAACTTATAAGAGAATAATTTGAACAAACAACCTGTTTTTAAGTATATTTCCATTTAAAAGAAAGGGAACGCGGTTGAATAAGTACCTATACATACTGATCTTAATATTGATCTCTATACCGGTGGTCTGCCAGATAAAGGGAAAAATTTCTTCGGCCAGTCAGGAAACATTTGAAAAGAAAGCTTTTGAGAGGCAGTTGTCGTATGCTCAGGCAGCAGAGAAAAGAGGAGATATAGCTTCAGCATATAACAATTATGCTCAGCTGATAAAAAAATACGACAGTGAAACCAGGGTGATCGCTGGTTTTATTGATATGTCAGTGAAAACGGGCAGGATCAAAGATTGTGAAATAAAATTAAAAGAAATTGCCAATAAATACCCGGTTAAAAATGGTGTTATGAATAAAGTTAACAGCGGCGATGTTTATCCGTTAAAGATCCGCGGTTTTCTCGCCGAGTTTTTCTTTAGGACTTCAAGAGAAGAAAATGCATACCAGTTATTAGCCGAGATAGATAAAACCGGAGCGGACAAGCACGATATATCAGAAATAAAAGCTGAAGCCTTTTATAGAGCGGGTTTATTTCAGGCTGCAGAAAAGCAGTATCTGAATCTGAGAAAAGAAACGAAGAATGAGAAAGCCTATTCAGAGGAGCTCTATAATATTTATATCGCTTCCGGCAGAATATCCGGATCTGTAGGTGAGCTTTTCAGAATGATCGAATCGAACGGCGCTGAAAATGGAAAAACCAGAGAGGTTTATTCGTTCAATCCGGAAGCCGAGCTGTTCCGAATTTATGAGAAAGAGGAGTTTAAAGACAGCATTCTCAAAGCTGCGGAAAAACTTCCTAAAACCGAGAGGAATTCGATAATATTATCAGAATTGTATTTTAACAGCGGACTGTATGACAAAGCATTCAGCATTTTGAAGAATTCAATTCCAGGCGGGAACGGAGACCTTCTGATATCTGATTATGCTGTACGGCTCTACAGCGAGAAAAAATATTTTGAAGCCTGCTCTTTTTTTGAATTGTCGCTTAAAAAATCAGCGGATGACAGGACAGATGATTTTACAGTGCTTTATATCGAATGCCTAAAACTTTCTGGTCAGGCGACAAAAGCTGTAAAAGTATTAAAATCAAGCGGGCTTAAGAACAAAGAGCTTATCCTGGCAGAGATATATCATAACGGTCTTGACAGCTTAATTGAAGCTGATATGCTTTATAAAAAAAATCTTACCAAAAATAAGAGTCATACTGAATTCTGGAAAGACTATATAAAGCTGAAGATCGCACTTAAAGATTATAAAAGCGCTAAAGCCCTGCTGTCAAGAGTTTTTGACGAACAGATAATTGATATTTTTACGAACATTGGTTTCTATGAATTCAAATATATGGATGCAGTCATCGATCTTATGACCGGTGAAACGGTATCTTTTATAAACAAGTCTGAAATTCTGATCAGAGATGATTTTATATCGGATTACGATAATGATCTGGTAAAAATTTCTTCTGATGTCAAAGCGGTAGCAGACGATAAGGAATTTATGACAGTCTATATAGAAGCGCTGAGCCACAGGACGGACAGGAAATTCAGGATGAACGGAATATTTAAAAACTTCCCGGATGATGCTCCTGCGGATAAAAAGACCGTCATATATGAAACAAACCTGTATATTCTGATCGCACAAGACGAACACGACAAGGCTGCAGCGCTAATCAACGAAATGCTGGATAAGAATATACTTAATAATACCGCTTGTAAAATGTTCACAGATTATGCCCGGCTGCGTAAGAATGAAGAAAAAATAAACAGCCTGCTCATCCTTCTTTTAAAAAGCGGGATCAGCAACGAAATAAAAACAGAAATCAGAGAAATCATAAGGAACAAACCGTTATCTTGAGATACAGAAGTCATATAAAACCAATAATTTTGTTTTTCTTATTATCAGTAACAGTTAAAGTATTCTGCGGCGAACCTTTTTCGGTAAGTGTATATGATGACATATCGAATCAGGTTGAAATATTCCCTGAACACCGTATAAATTTTCTTACAAAATTCAAGAGAGATTCGATCCTTTTCGATGTCGAACAGAAAACTATGGCCGAAGAAGTAAAGATCGATTCGGCATATCAGTATGTAGTGGTCTATCAGAGGCTTTTTGAGTATGATGTAAAAAGATCCCGGGTCATGAAATATTCTGATTTTATGCAGAAAAAGATCAGATATGAAGATAAAAAAATATGGCTTATATCAGTCACCAAAAATATGGGGATATCTCTTTCATCAGGACTGTTCGAAGGAGACGAAATTGCGCTTGATATACCTTTTAAAATAAAATCCAAAACTTTCCACAGGGTCTTCGGCGGTAACAATATCGGATTGAGGGTAAAAGGTTCGCTTTCAATAAGCATCATCGGACAGAAAAGCTATACAGATCTGCCGAATGTTGAGGACTCCAGCTTTGATTTTACACTTGACCAGACTCAGAATATTTCTATCAGGGGAAAAGTGGGCACCAAAGTTGAAGTTGATATAGCCCAGAATACTGAATCGTTCGATTTTGAGAATTCGTTAAAAATTACATATACAGGCGAGAGTGACGAGATCATCCAGAAAATGGAGGCGGGAAATATAGGGTTAAGCCTGCCTGGGACAAGGTATGTCAGCTTCAGCGGCGTAAATAAAGGACTGTTCGGACTCAAAACTGAAGCAAAAGTCGGCAAATTCAAGTCAACTTCCATCGCTTCATTTGAAAAAGGGCAGAAGAATCAGATCGAAGTAAAAGGAGGCGTCAGAAAGCAGGAAAAAATAAAGAACGCAAAGGACTATCTGAGATACAAATACTTCTTTATTGATTCGCTTTTCCGCGAAAACTGGGCAGCTTCCTATAACTACGAAAGACATCTGGAACATCAGGCACCTTATTCAGCACCGTATAAGATCAAAAATTACACTTTTGAATTGTATGTGACAAGGACCGAAACCGGAACTCAGGCACAAGCAGATATATACATAGACCACACAAGACCGGCCACCGATCTTATAGATGGTTTTACAAACCTTTATCTGAGCAACAGGCGTGTAAAACTGCTTGATCAGGAAATGTATGAGATAAACTACGAGCTCGGATATATCAGGCTTAAATCATTCTATCTTGCAAACGGAGAGGTACTGGCGGCAAAATTTGTAAAAGTGAACCAGTCCAACTCTTCAGATCTGATCGAAATAGGAAGCAGCGACAGTACCGGGACAAAACTTGAGCTCCAGATAATCGGAGAGTACGGGCAAAAATGGAATATGCCCTGGAATAAACTTGAGTGGAAAAACGTTTATTCACTCGACGGTGTTGATATAAGTAAGGATGAATTCAAACTGACGATCCAGAAAAATACCTCAAGCGGGCTGAGAACTGAGGAATATGACAGCGCAAATGTGCCTAAACCTTACCTGTACTGGTATGAAGTAGCTAAAAAAGAAGTCAGCGATGAGGTTGACATCGGATTTCTTTATTCAGGCTACGGCGAGTTCAGATTTCCTAATGTGATGCCTTTTGATCCTGACATGAACAGTATTATTCGAGCTGAAGGGGCGCGCGATTCTCTTTTCACGGACAAAGAGATCTATACTGATGACAGTTACATGTCGTCAGAGTTCTCGCTGAAGTTCGAATTCTCAAGCAAATCCAGCACATACGAGCTCGGGTTCAATGTGATCGAAGGTTCGGAAGTAGTGCGATCGGGAGCCACAACACTCGTAAAAGATGTGGATTATATCATAAACTATAACTCCGGACAGCTTTCAATAATAAATGACAGGTATCTGACGGCTGATATCGAGATACTTTACGAATCGGCATCGATCTTTCAGCTTGACCAGAAAATGCTTCTCGGGAACAGGATCGAATACAATATCAACAAGGACTCATATATCGGGGCTACAGTTCTGTACCTTTCCGAAGAGACGAATGAGGAAAAAGTTCATGTCGGTTATGAACCCAAAAGGAACCTCGTACTCGATATGAACGGACAGACAAGTTTTGATCTGCCATATCTTACAAAAGCGGTTGACTGGCTCCCGTTGGTCGAGACCGACAAAGAATCAAAACTTTCACTGGAAGGCGAGATAGCGCAGATAATTCCGGACCCGAATCCGCTTGACGCAGCGTATATTGATGATTTCGAGAGCAGTAAAGTCAAGAAATCGCTGGGCGTTACTTATGCGGCATGGACAGAAGCTTCATATCCGGACGATTACGCTGCTGCAGGATCCTACAGCCTCACAGGCGATGCAGCCTCGCTTGGTGTACCTTCGCAGTACTATCTAAAATCTTATTCGGGAGAGAGTGAATTGTCTTTCTACTGGTATAATCCGAAGGATGAAGATAAGTTGACGAAAGAAGATATCTATCTGGAAACTCCCGGGGATGAAAGAGACGACAAGGTATCAACGCTTAATATGGTATTTAAACCGGCAACAAGTAGCGAAGCTGTTTTGGGGAATGAGATAACTAAAGAAGATTCTTGGGCAGGAGTTATGAAGTATCTGTACTCATCATACCAGGACTTCAGAGAAGTTAAGTATATCGAGTTCCTTGTTTCAACAAATAAGAATATTACGCTCAATTTTGATATAGGTGACCTAAGCGAAGATATCATTCCTGACGCAAAGATGAACAGCGAAGATATGAACAACAACGGAGTTTTAGACATAGGTGATAATTCTGAAGATATCGGCTATGATATGCAGAAAGGAACAGCAGATTTTCACGACCTTAACGCAGACTCTCTAAAGCAACCTTATGAATTTGACTCTTTTGACGATCATCCCGGTACGCCAGATAACCCGAGACCCGATTCGCAGATAAACGACTACTGGGATTTTATAAAAACCGAAGGTAACGGCAAACTTGACACTGAGGATCTCGACGGCGGCGGAAATCTTGATACGAGCATCAGGGCTTACAGATATACTCTTGAGCTTGAACCGACACCGGTATTCGGGAAAAAATATATTGTAAGCACAGACTACGGAAGCGGATTCGCACTTTACAGGGTACCGGTGGAAGAATTTACATCGGTTCTAAACAAAGAGCCTGACATTTCTAAAATGAAATATTTTAAAATATGGGTTAATAATTCGGAAGATTCGGTATTCTCAACAAGGATAAAATTTGTCACTCTTGACCTTGTCGGTAACGAATGGGAAGCAAAAGGTGCTAACAAAGGCAAGATCGAAGCAAAGACAATTAGCAACGAGGAAGATAGGTATTATTCACCTCCCGGAGTAAAGAAACTTGACGACAACAACTTCGAAGAACCGGAACAGTCGCTGTCGCTCAACATTACACTGAGTTCTTTCCTTTCACAGTACGAATTTGAGAACGGGAGACAGGCTTATCTTTCGAAAGAGATCTTTAAGGGTGAAAATTATCTTCAGTACGAAGAACTGAAAATGTTCATTCACGGTGGAACAAAAGCTGGCGATAATGAATGGGATGAGGAGAGGCCGTTATATTTTGTTTACAGGTTCGGTACAGACTCGGTAAATTATTATGAGTACAGGTCAAAACTTGTCAACGGATGGAAGAACGACCTTGTTAACAATCAAATGGTCATAAAGCTGAATGATCTTACGAATCTGAAAACCCTCAGATCAGATCAGAGTATGAGGGCTGATTCAATATTTTTGAAAGAATATAACGATGAAAATATCAAAAGATATATCGGGCTAAGAGGAAACCCAACACTTCAGAGCATTAAATATTTTAATGCGGGGATACTCGATTCGGCGGCAACAGAGCTTAATACGGAGATCTGGATAGACGAACTCAGGCTCGCAAAAGTAATGAAAGAACCCGGTATGGCAATGAGAGCAAAGGGAAGGTTAGAGATCGCCGATCTTGCCGCTGTAGATGCGGAGATAACAAAACAGGATGAAGAATTCCACAGGATCGAGGACAGTAAAGGCAGCGGGATAAATTCCATAAATACAAGCCTGAATACCTCAATGAATCTTGATAAATTTCTTCCGAAGAAATACGGAGTAAGCTTTCCTGTCAGGTACAGCTATTCCAATTCCAGCCAATATACAAAATATCAGGGAACGACAGACATACTAGTTGATGAAAACAATATTCCCGACTCGGTGAGAACAGAAAACACACGCAATCAGTACGATTTTTCAATAAGAAAAACCACCAAGTCGAACAATCCTTATATAAAATATACTGCTGATAACCTAAGTTTAAGCGGAAATGCCGCTTTTTCAGAAGGCTCTAATGCAAGCTATAAAAAGCAGGAAAGCGAAAGTTACAATTATAATCTGTCATATACGCTCGGACTTCCGGAATCATGGTTCAGTTTCAGTCCCTTCGTTTGGGGCAAGGATATGAATTTTGTAAAAAGCCTGAGCGGGGTTAAATTTTCTTTTTTTCCTTCAAGCTATAATTTCTCTGTTCAGACAGGTCAGTCGGAAAACCGTTCGCTGTCAAGGCGGAATAACTATACGGAAAGCAGATCATTTCAGCTTACACGGAATTTTTCAACTGGGCTTTCTCCTATTCCGATACTGAATTCAAACTATACGCTTTCCCTGAGGTCTGATATGTATAAAGATCTTGTTACAAAGGACAGTACAGGTGCAGACACGGTGGTCGCGAATTATAACCGGGACCTCGGAGACCTTTTCTCTCTCGAATTCGGAGAACTGTCCAATTACGAATCCTCTCTTAACAATACATTGAAGCTGAATGTATCTAAATATATGATAAATGATTTTAATTTCAAAACATCCTACTCATGGGTCGGAAATTTGAGCAGCAGAACAGTGTCGAACAATATCAAGAACAGATATGATTCAAAATTTAATTCTAAGATAAAGACTAAAGAAATAATAACTGAGATACAGAAGGGAGTGAATTACTTCCTGCCTGAAAAGAAAGCTCAGGCCGATGTTTCCGCCGATGAAAAAAGCGACAAGCTTAAACAAAATCCCAATGCTGTAGATAGCATAAAATCAGCAACGGGTATTAAGCCGTCAGAAGGAGCAACCAGGCTGACCCGCACCAGCACTTCGAAAAGTTCCGGAAAATCCGTGCTCGGGTTTTTAAAAGATAATCTTTCTGACCTGTCAATGTCATATTCTCAGGGAAGAGAGAACGCCTTCAGCGACATACCATCGCTTGATCAGGCAAACCCGGCTTTTATTTTCGGAGTTGCGAACAGGCCTGATAACTCCGATTATACTTCATCCAGCTGGAGCGGCAGCTGGGCTCTTAACGGCACGACAAAGCTGGGACTGACAAAAAATCTCAGCCTTGACGGGATCTCCTACCAGTTCTCAAGAGCATATAGAGAGAACAACAATGAGGGATTCACCGGCAATGACAGCGAAACAAAATTTATCTGGCCGTGGGTAACTGACGAAGAACACAAGAAAACCGGGGCGGATCCGTATCTTATTCCAAATTATTCGATTGGTATATCCGGACTTCAGGATATGCTTCAGGCAAAAGAAAAGATTTCTTCAATATCCATATCCCACTCGAAAACCGGAAGCGAGGCTATACAGTGGTATGTTGACGGCCGTACACCCGGACTGTATCTTACCGGAATACCCGACCTTTCAGGTTCTGACCTTAAAATAAGATCTGTTGCTTACGCTTCCGGATTTTCACCTCTGGCAGGGATAAAAGTGGGCTTAAAGAACGGTTTTAATTTCAGCGCGAATTACAATTTTTCTTATGACATGAAGGAATCTTATACTTACACCGACAATGTAAGATCTATCCAGTCGGGTGAAAAAAAATATACAAGAGAGCTCAGAATTTCTGCAGGCTATAATCAGAAAGGAGGTTTCAGTATGCCTTTCAATTTCTGGCCGTTCAAAGGAGCAAAGCTCGATAACGATATAGACTACAATCTGGCAGTTTCGTTCAGTTCGAACGACAGGCATAGTTACGATATATTACTTAAAGAGTATGAAAGTTTGGAAAAAGGGATACAGTCAACAAATTTTACGATAAGTCCCGATATAACTTACAGGGTTTCAAAGAAACTGAACGGGACCGCGTCATACTCTTATAATTACAATGAAACACAGAACTATGATGCAAGAAGCGTCGTAAATACGAACCATAAATTTGAGCTGAGAGCCGTGCTTAGTATAACGGGTAATTAGGCGGGATAATGACAGATCTTTTTTCTTATTTAAGCGAAGAAAACAGCGAAAAAGAGGACACTCTGTTTTCCGTTCATGAAATAACAATGCTGATCAAAGGTCTGATCGAGCCTGAATTTTCAGACATCTGGGTTGAAGGTGAGATATCCAATTATAAAAAACACAGCTCGGGACACCACTATTTCAGCCTGAAGGATGATAAAGCTGTGATAAGCTGCGTGATGTGGAAAAGCACCGGGGACAGGATCAGCTTTGAACCGGATAACGGGCAGATGATTAAAGTGCGCGGCTCGGTTTCTCTGTACGAAAGCAGCGGAAGGTATCAGATCGATGTGAAGAAGATTATCATTTCAGGGATCGGGGAGCTGCAGATGAAGTTCGAAGCTCTTAAATTAAAGCTTTTTCAGGAGGGGCTGTTCGATGTCTCACGCAAGAAAAAACTTCCCGGTTTCATCAAAAATGTTGGAGTTGTCACAGCCGAAACCGGAGCGGCATTTCAGGATATTAAAAAAGTGATACATTCACGCTCTGCTTATATTAATATTTATCTCTATAATGCAAGGGTTCAGGGCAAAGGGACTGAAGCAGAGATAGTTGAAGGAATAGAATATTTTAACAAACACAGAGAGACGGCTGACGTTATAATAATCGGAAGAGGCGGAGGCTCGCTTGAAGATCTGTGGACATTTAACGAGGAGTGTGTTGCAAGAGCAGTTTATAATTCACAGATTCCCGTGATCTCAGCTGTCGGGCATGAAATCGACTTTTCTATTTCTGATTTTGCGGCAGATATCAGGGCTGCGACACCTTCGCATGCAGCCGAGATGGTAAGTATAAACACTAAAGATGAGATCAGTAAATTGAATCAGTACGAAACAAGGATAAAAAATCAGATAGGCTATTATTTTCAGTTTCAGAATGAAAAATTAAAGGGGATAGAAAATTCCCATGCATTTAAAATGCCTGCGGATATAATAAGGAACCACAGTATAATTCTTGATAACCTCGAAGACAGTTTTCAGGGATATTTCTCTGACCTTGTTAAAAACGAAAATATAAAGATAAATAATATCGAGAGCGTAATAAGATCGCTCAATCCCGATTCGATAATAAACAGAGGTTATGCCATTATCAAAGACAGCTCTTCATCAAAGATAATAACTTCGGCATTAAAAATAAATAAAGGTCAGAAATTATTGATTAAACTTAAGGACGGATCCGTTTCTTCAACCGCAGAATAAAATAGTAGGCACAAAAAAATCATATTTCATAAAAAATATAAAAAAAAATTGTTGACAATCAGTTTAAGAATTGTATATTTCACGCAAATTAATTTCCTAAGGAGAGGAGACAAAATGAAAAAATTTGCAATGGTATTAGTAGTTCTGAGTGCTATGATTGTAATCGTAAACTGTGCGAAAAAAGAAGAAGTTGTTCAGGAATTGGCACCGGTAGTTGAAACAGCAGCAGTTGATGCAGCGGTTGATGCAGTTGATTCTGCAGCGGTAGTAGCAGTTGATGCAGTTGATGCAGCTGCTGAGGAAGCTGTTGATGCAGTTGATGCAGCTGCTGAGAAAGCAGTTGATGCAGTTAAATAATAACATATAAAAACAGCTTTGCTGTGAATATGCTATATTAGAATTTAAAAAGCAGGATTTAATCCTGCTTTTTTGTTTTTAATAAACTTCTGTACATCGCTGCATAAAATAAAAAAGTATAGCTGATGAATCCGAAACGGCCCTTTATTGTTTTTGCTTTGAATTTTTCAACAGAGTAAAAAAGAGGGTTAAAACAGACAGCTCCCAAAAATGATGTCAGCAGGTTGTAACGGATATTTTCCTTGAACTGCGGATGCTTGTTGATAAGATACTCAAGGTTCCTACCGGAATTTTCTATCTGACCGATCCATTCTTCTACTGATTTATCGTGATAATGATAAATTTTATCTGTTTTGAAAAACGATATTCTGCCGCCGCTTTTTTCTATTCGAAGTCCCATTTCGGGATCTTCCCATCCGTAGCCGGAAAAATTTTCGTCAAATCCGCCGATTTTGTCAAAAAATTCTTTTCTTACGCTGCAGAATGCTGTAGTAAAATAATTACTTTTTACGAGATACCCGACATTTTGTTTATTAGCTCCGCGCGTATTTAGAAACTCGTTTAAGAAAGAATACTTTCCGTCAGTTCGGATATTGATGACATTACTGAAAATGGCTGAAAAACCTTTTTCAAATTCAGAAATATATTTGTCAAAAAGATTTTCTTTTACTTCAATATCATCATCAATAAAAAACAATATATTTCCTTTAGCCGCCCGAGCTCCTGAATTCCTTGATTTCGATCTTCCCAGATTCGTTTCGTTTTCAATAATTCTGATCCGGCGGTCTTCAAAAGATGTAACTGGAACCCCAGGGTAATCATTAACTATTATTATTTCGTGGTCACAGGAAATATTGAGTGACAGAATTGAGCTGACCGTTCTTTTCAAAGCATCGGGCCTGTTATATGTCGGAATAATTACCGAGAGCATTTTTGATTGCCTCTTTTGAACTTTATAAAATAAAAAGTTACTGCCGCAAGCGTTAAAAGGGATATTACAACTTTCCAGTCTCTCGAAGGCAATTGAAACCGGAAGTAAATATGGTGCGGAATTGAAGCTATCACCAGCATAAGTACAACCATCCTGTTCTTAAATCCGTTAAACTCAAATTTTTCAAAAATGATTCCGAGAAGAAGAAACAAAACAGGGAACATCGGTACAATAAGCCTTTCGGTATCGCCTGCAAGGAAACAGCTTGAGTAGTATGTCAAGATCAGGATGAGAAAATGAATATTATCTTTAAAAAATCTTTTCGTTGTTTCCCAGAATACAAAAGGGATGAATGTAAGCGGTATGAAAGTATTAATGATCCTATAATAGGTTGCCGGGCTGAATAATTTATTTGATTCGTCAAAATGAAGTTTGCTGAAGGAGTAAAAAATGTCTTTTTCGACAGCTGATTCAGTAATTATAAGAGATCTGACGGTTATCAGACCGATAAGAGCCGGAACTATTGAAAGAATAAAACTGAATGATTTTTTCTTGTCTTTTAGAATAAAAACATAATAATATAAAGCTGAAGGGACCAGAAAAAGAATTGTCTCCCGGTTAAATACACCTATAAATAGAATTAAAGCCATTAATATAAGGTTGTTTTTTTTCATACTGATCAAAAATAAGAGTATCAGAATATGAGTTAAAAGATCGTGAATATCATAAAAATCCCAGACAGGAAAACCGAATGAGTATCTGCCTGCCAGAAAAAGCAGAATCAGGTAGAATGAT
>Ga0209417_1005946_pt1 | contig 12969 bp, 2 predicted proteins | sample RifGroF2_FD_184002 | JGI IMG/M metagenome (GOLD analysis project Ga0209417, IMG submission 184002) | Groundwater microbial communities from Rifle, Colorado, USA - Groundwater F2 (SPAdes) (version 2) | ecosystem: Environmental > Aquatic > Deep subsurface > Groundwater | place: Rifle, Colorado... | reverse complement strand
CAGGCGCAGAGTTATCATTTGCATATGAAAATAGCGACACATCAGGTCAAGCTGCCAGAGGTCAAAACGCCGTCATGAAATTAAATGGTTTTGACAATCAAATCGAATTCCCTGTTGCAACAAATGCGACACTACCTACAAATACTGTAGCAAAATTAGTATGGGCTCCTGGCGTAGACACAGCTACAAATCTTTATCGAGATGTTGCAGACACTCTAAAAACTGATGCCAATTTTACTGTTGGATCAACATTATCTATATCTTCTGGCTTTTCCCCAAATACTCCATCATTATGCTTTGCTGATGAACCAACTACAGGTATCTATAAAGTTTCTGAAGGAAAAATTGGTATTTCTACATTTGGCAACGAACGCTTAACTATAGATGGAAGCGGTAATGTTTCTATATCACAATTTGGAACAACAGGCGGCATCGTTCACAATGACGCTTCTGGAAGCCTTACAAATTCACTTATAGTAAACGCTGATATTGACGCTTCTGCGGCAATTGTCGACACAAAACTCGCTACAATCTCAACCTCTGGAAAAGTTTCCAACTCAGCAACAACTGCAACAAACTTAAATACTACTGGCGCTATAGTTGCTCGTGATGCATCTGGAAATTTCTCAGCCGGTACAATAACTGCAAACTTAATTGGTAACGTAACCGGCGCTGCTTCACTCAACGTCTTAAAAGCTGGTGACACCATGAGTGGCGATTTGAACATGGGCTCAAACGGCATTTCAAATATCAGCACATTCACAGCAACAACTGGTTATCTAACAACCGGCAACATAACCACTCTTAATGCAAATGCTATTAACGCAACCGGAATCACCATGAGTGGCAATATAAATTTAGGTGGTAACAATATTACCGGCGTAAATTTATTAAACGCAAACACTATAACTGCAAACTTAATTGGCAACGTAACCGGTGCTGCTTCACTCAACGTCTTAAAAGCTGGCGACACTATGAGTGGTGACTTGAATATGGGCACAAACAATATCACAGGCGCAACTCAAATAACTGCCACAACATTCAATGGCTCATTAATTGGCAACGTAACCGGCGCTTCTTCACTCAACGTCTTAAAAGCTGGTGACACCATGAGTGGCGATTTGAACATGGGCTCAAACGGCATTTCAAATATCAGCACATTCACAGCAACAACTGGTTATCTAACAACCGGCAACATAACCACTCTTAATGCAAATGCTATTAACGCAACCGGAATTACAATGAGTGGCAATATAAATTTAGGTGGTAACAATATTACCGGCGTAAATTTATTAAACGCAAACACTATAACTGCAAACTTAATTGGCAACGTAACTGGTGCTGCTTCACTTAACGTCTTAAAAGCTGGCGACACTATGAGTGGTGACTTGAATATGGGCACAAATAATATCACTGGCGCAACTCAAATAACCGCAACAACATTCAATGGATCACTAATTGGCAACGTAACCGGCGCTTCTTCACTCAACGTCTTAAAAGCTGGTGACACCATGAGTGGCGATTTGAACATGGGCACAAATAACATAACAGGCATAAATTTATTAACCGCAAACACAGTGACTGCAAATTTAATTGGTAACGTAACCGGTGCCGCTTCTGAAAACTTACTACTAACTGGTGGTGCAATGGCAGGACCTCTTACATTGCAACAAACAGGATTCTCAAGAGGATCATCAACTGTTAATCTAGCCGATCAAGATTACTTAGACCTAACTTTAACAACTAGCCAAATATCTACAAGCGATATTATTTACCTATCTGGCAACAATGTTCCAACAAACGTAATACTTGCAAACACAGCAAGCAGCTACCCAGTAGGGACAATCAAGATTTTACACAACGTAGATACAGCAGGCTATCTAGCATTTTATTCACGCGTTCAAACAGCTTTATCATTTATGTTAGGTGACACAACTGCTGCTGCAGGCATCTTACCAGGACATTCAAAAATGATAATTTGTGTTTCTAGTGGAACTAACGGTATTTGGTCAGCTCTTAATTAATCTCATAGTAATACGTAAAGAAAAAGGGGGTGCAAAGTCGCTCCCTTTTTCTTTACGTATTACTACCTAAAACATTATCCAGAAATAGATTTAACATCTTGTTTTTATAATAAAAAAATGTTATTAAATTTTTATCTACAATAATTTTTTACTAATTAAGTTTATAAATTTTTGAAGCAAAAAAGGGGATTTTTATGATCAAGCACAAAAAAAACTTTATTTCTTATGTCTTGATTTTTGTTACATCAATTGCTGTAACAAATTTTTCTATAATAAAAAGTAATACCACAGAAAATATTCCAAACGATTTAACAAGCGATTTTATTTGCAACTCAATAACAAATCAATCAACAAATATATACAAAGACAATCCTGTTGGAAGCCCTGCAGGTTGGCCAAGAATCCCATTGCTAACGTTAAACAATGATCCAACAACAGGTATTTATAATCCAACAGGTAGCGAAATTTCAATAACAACTAACGCAATTGAACGCCTCAACATAGATACTTCAGGAAATGTTTCTATAAAACAATTTGGAACAGGACCTGGGCTTATTCATAATGACACCTCTGGAATTTTAACAAATTCTCTTTTGACAAATTCTGATATAACCCCACTTACAATAACTAGCACAAGTATCGCCAATAACACAATAACAAATACACAAATAGCTACAGGTGCCGCAATATCTGATACCAAACTTGCTACAATATCAACAACCGGAAAAGTTGCAAATAGCGCAACTACCGCTACAAATTCCAATACTGCAAGCACAATTGTATTACGTGATAGTTCTGGAAATTTTAATGCTGGCACTATAACGGCAAACTTAAGTGGTAATGTTACTGGAAATTTAACCGGCGATGTTACTGGAAACGCAGACACCGCAACAAACGCAGTTAGCTTCTCTGGTCCAGTAGGCGACAGTGGTGGAGATATTACAGGACTTCAAGGCAACCTAACAGTAATAACTGTCGGTGGATTAAATGCTACCGGAATTTCTGCTGGCGCAAATCTCGCAAATGCCTCAACAAGTGAAAATACTTTTAACACAATCGTAAAACGATCTGCAGCAGGAAATTTTACAGCAAGCACAATAACTGCAAATTTAATTGGAAACATAACCGGTGCTTGTTTTGGAAACGCCGATACAGCAACTTATGCAACAACTGCAGGCTCAACCCCCATTTTATCAGGATCATTTGGTGCTAGTGGCGGCGATATAACAGGAACACAAAACTCACTTACAGTAAACACAGTTGGAGGAAAAACTTCTACTCAAATTTCCCAGACTACAGATCTTGTACTTTCTGCAACAAGCAACAATGTTGCTGACACAATAGTAAAAAGAGACAGCTCTGGAAATTTTATTGCAAACATGATCACATTAAATACCGGAGCGATAATAAATCCAACCGATGTTACAACAAAATCGTATGTAGATTCTGTAGCAACAGGTGGCCTTGTACCAAAAACACCTGCATTAGTAGTAAACTCAACAAACACAACTTTATCTGGACTACAAACAATAGATAGCATAACACTTGTTGATAACGACCGTGTCTTATTAGTTGAACAAACAAACCAAATTCAAAATGGCTTATGGCTAGCCCACACAGATGCTTGGACAAGACCAACCGATTTTGCAACTAACGATGCTGCTCAAGGAGCTTATGTGCTTATAAATTCTGGTGCAATAAATGCTGGAACAAGCTGGCTATGCAGCACACCTGCAGCAATAATAGGAACAGATAATATACAATTTACACAATTTTCGCTTCCTGATCAAACCACAGCCGCAAATGTTGGATCCGGTACAGGACAAATTTTTAGAGATAAAAATGGTATCACTCTTAATCTAAAAACATTAGCCGCACTCTCTCATATTTCAATTACAAATAACAGCAACGATATATCTATAGGCACAGACGCTACAGATGCAAATACAGCAAATACAATTATAGCTCGTGATGCTTCCGGCTATTTTACAGCTTCTGGAATGACAGGCGCCGCTTCTGCTAACGTGCTAAAAACTGGCGATACGATGACCGGCAATTTAAATCTTGATACAAATTCTGGAACACGCTCTGAGATAAAATTACAAGATGCAACAGGATATGGCTATGTAGGCTTACGCGGACCTTCAGCTCTCGCATCAAGCTCTTACACGATAGATTTGCCAGGCTCAGCACCAGTGGCAAACCAATTTTTACAAGCAACATCATCTTCTTCACCTTTTACGACGCAATGGGCAACGGTTGGTTCTCCACTGCCATCGGCTGCAAAAACATATTATGTTTCTCTTGCTGGCAACGATAACAACGATGGTTCATTCTCAGCACCATTCAGGACTGTAAAATATGCTGTAACGCAAGCGAATAATTTACCGGCAAGTATAACCAACCCAATAGTAATAAATGTTGGTGCTGGAATTTTTTCTGAAGATAATTCTGGTGGCGGAATTCAAATAACCGTTGACGGAATAAATATAATTGGAAGCTCACTAGCAAGCACAATAATAGTACCTCAACAGGTTACATCTGATGATTTATTTGTAGTAACTAAACCTAACATAGAATTTTATAATTTAATATTAAAAGTTGTCTCAGGCACCTCTACAAAAAGTGCTATAAAATTTACAACTACAACTGGTGGCACCGCTAGATTTAATTCTGTTGGAGTAAGCTCATTTTATAATGCTTTCGAAATAAACTGTTCATCAACACTTCCACTTATTTTATTTGACAATATACAATTGACAGACAATACAACTGGCTTATTAATCACAAACGGAAATGCCGTTATAAAATCATCTACATTTCAAGGCTCTTCCACAAATACACCTTTAAATACCTTTCTTTCTTCGACAGGAGCAAATTCACAAATTGATATTATCGGCTGTGGACTAAAATATTTTGATACATGTTTAAACGCAACAGCTGGCACAATAAGAATTTCTTCTACAAATATAGAAAATTCAAAAAATGGTATTATTTGCCAAAATGCATGCAAATGTTATATCACAAGTTTAAATAGTATACTCAATCATGCAGACAGCGTAAATGTATCGGCTCAAGATGCTGGAACAATAGTATATGTAGAAGGCTGCATGTTTGATTGTAAGGGTGCACTATCAGAAGTCGCAACAGGAACAGCAATAAGATGTACAAATGCCGCAACAATTAATTTAAGTTCAACAACAATAGAAAATGCTGCTGTTGGTTTAGAAATTAACGGAACAATAACAACAGCAATAAATGCAAACGGCTTAAATCTTATACATTGCCCAATAGACATTTTACAAAGAGGAACATCTTCTTTAAGCTTTGTCGGCGGTACTGTTGAAAATTCTGTAGTCGACTTTGAAGATCCTACAAATATTAACTTAGCTGCGTTTAACAGTAACGGCGAAACAACACTTTCTTTTGGCAATACAACAGATAGTCAACAAATGATCTATAACTTACAAAATGGACAGCCAATATTACCAAATTTAATTTATGAACCAAATTATTATGGCAATAAAGGTGCTGTTTATAAAAACTCTAATACCGGTGTAAATGCATCACCAACATTTAATGGAGTTCAATCAGACGAAAGCGATTCAAGCTTATATTTAATTACCGGAAAAAATACTAATCAAGCAAAAATAAATTTAATTTCTGACACAGCAACTATTGGATCCAGTAATAATATAAGAGGCTGGGAGATTAGCAAATTAGGAAATACAGGAGCAGATCTTGTATTTACTTATACAAATAATGATCCAGGAATAGCAGACAGAGGTCCAAATACAATTATGAGATTAAACGGCTTAGACAATCAGATTGAATTTCCCTCAGCAACGAATATACCACTACCGGCAAATACAGAAGCGAAACTAGTATGGGCACCAGAAACTGATACAAGTTCAAATTTATACAGAAGTGATTATGATACATTAAAAACTGATGGAAGCTTTACTGTTGGAGCAACATTAACAATACCTGCAGCATCTTCCGATTTCCCTGCCCTCGTGTTTGCTAATGACATACATACTGGTATTTTTTCTTCAGAACCAGGCAACTTTTCAATTGCATGCGACGGTCCTACAACACTTAGCATAGATCCATTGGGTACTGTCGCCATAAAACAGTTAAAAACAAATGGAATAGTTCACAATAATACTCTTGGCGAATTATCAACATCTCTTATTGTTAATAATGATGTCGCAACAGGCGCAGCTATTTCTGATACAAAACTCGCAACAATATCTACAACAGGCAAAGTTTCTAACTCTGCAACTACTGCCACAAATCTAAATACTACAGGAGCTATAGTAGCCCGTGATGCTTCAGGAAACTTCTATGCCAATACAATAAACGCGACAAACGTAATATTTGCCACAGGCTCAGCAGCTAGCCCATCAGTAACATTTAATGGCAGCACCGGTTCTGGAATTTACTCATCTGACACAAATAAAATAAATATAGTCTCACAGGGCTATAATTTAATTAATTTTGACAACCCTGGAGGAACAACTCCTAGTGTAACAATCCCAACAGATTCAAACTTAATTATAAATGGCAATACAACATTTAATAATCCAGCAGTAATAAACAATGCTGCAACATTTAATAATACTGCAATAACATTTAATAGCACAACAAATTTTAATGGTCAAAATAATCTAATAGGCACAAATAACCTAAGTGGTACAACCAATATAAGTGGCACTACAACACTTAGCGGCACTACCAATATTACAACTGCGATAAATTTATCCGCAGGCGGTACTCAAACAAGTCCTACAATAACATTTAATAATAATTTAAATACAGGCATATACTCACAAGCTGACAACAATGTTTCAATATCTGCTTCTGGCGCAGAGATACTAAACATTTCAACAAATGGAATAAATTTAAAAAATTCATCGATTACTTTTAATGGAAACACAGGCTCTGGAATTTACTCTCCAGATACAGATCAAATTGCTATTTCTGCTCAAGGTCAAAAAGCTTTATTTTCATCAGAAGGTGTAACGATACCATCAGGGTCACGACTCAAACTTCCTTCTGGTGGTGATTCAAACAATCCATCTTTATATTGGGCTACAGGAATAGGTATTTACTCTCCATCTCAAGATTCTCTTAATATTACAATAAATGGAACATCTTCAATAATATTAGCTACAAACGTTATATCAACACCGCCAGCTGCGCTTCTTGACGTAGAAGGCACATTGCAAGTAGACACCGCATTAAATGCATATTGTCCTTCTACATTTACTTACCCAGCAACTTTTAGCGCCGGCACATTATCTAGTCCCGCAATAAAATTTAGTGGTAGCGCAACAAATACAGGTATTTATACTTCTGCTGCAAACAAAATTGATATAGGTGTAAGTGGTTTAAATTTAATGACATTAGAATACCCAACCGTTAGCATACCCTCAGATGTTGGCTTTGTTGCCAACGGAACCTCTTCATTTAAGAAGCCAGTAGTTTTTGATGCATCTGTAGCATTCAATGGCAAGGAGAATGTTCAAGCTAGCAGCTATGATGGAAGTTTTGGCTCCTATTATTCAATTCCCGCAAACGTAAATGTCATTGCCTTAACAGGATTATCCTCAAATTTCTATGTTAGCACTCTAGATCCTTATGAAATGCAAATGGGGAAAATAGTAACATTTATCGCTGCAGGTCCTGGTGACTACACTATTCGCTCTCGAAATGATAGTACTGAAGGAAGTATTATTTTAAATCCAATTAGCTTACCATATGGACATGCGATACAATTTATTTATGCTGGAACTCTTGGCTCCTATCCTTATGCTCTCGTAAAATTGAATGGTTAAAAATTTTTATATTATTTAAAAAAGGGTTTTATTTATGTTGAAATACAAAAAATATTTATTGATATTAATAATATTATTTCAAGCTTTTAATAATAAAGAAACAAAAGCTAAAGATTTTTTATGCGAAAAAATTTTAAATGAAAATACTTCCAGCCTAATAGCTCTTGAAAGTATTTTGGCAAAAAATCTACAAGATAAAAATTTGAAACTAAATACACAAAATAAATTTGATATAAAAAATTCTGCTATAGCTGTCTGTAACCATAATATAAAATCTTTATTTGGCTCTCAAATAATTGACGAGATTAAATTAAATGCAGGAGATCGCGTTTTATTAGTAAAACAAACAAATAAAATACAAAACGGTTTATGGATTGTACAAGATCTTGAATGGATAAGACCAGGAGATTTTATGTCAGGAAATTCTGCCATAAACGCCCTAATTTCTATAACTTCAGGATCAATAAATAGCGGCTCTTTATGGCTATGTACAAATAAAAATCCTAATTCAATTATTGACACAAATAATTTAAATTTCACAAAATTATTTTTTACTGAAGTACAAAATCCCGCGGTCCAAGATTACCAAGAAAAAGAAGATATAAAAAACAATGTTATAGAAATTAATCAAGCAGCAATAGATGAAAATCTAGAATTTATTTTGCCTGAAGAAGATAGTATTATAACCAAAGCCGGTGGAGCAGTAACTACTGCAACAGATTTTGCATCGCCAGATTATATTGTAAAAACAACAGGCGCTACAACAGTTACAAGTACTAACATAACTATAGATAGTAGCAATAATATTTCTGGCGTAAACACATTACAATTAGAAGGTGGCTCTTCAAGTATTCCTTCGTTATTTTTTAGTGGCAACACAACTTCGGGAATATATTCACCTTCAGCTGGTAAAATAAATATAAGTTCTTTAGGAAATGAGTTAGCAACATTTGGCACAACTGGCACGACTATATCATCAGGAAATAGTTTAACTGTAAACAGCCCCGCAACATTTGGAGCTACAGCAACATTTAATAATGCTGCTGTATTTAACGGCACAACAAATACCCTCAATGGAACTACAAATTTAAGTGGAACCACAAACATAAGTGGCACAACAACAGTAACATCTGGTACAATAACCCTAAGTGGCACAACAAATATGACAGGACAAACAAATATAAGTGGCCCACTAAGCTCTACCAGCACAACAAATTTTTCAGGCCCACTTAATGTTACTGGTGCTACTACCTTAAGAGATACATTAACAGCAACTGGCATAAACGCAAATACTCTGAACGTCACCGGCGCCTCCAATCTAAATAGCTCACTAAACGTTGCTGGCACTACAACATTTGCAACAGGAACAGTCACAACTCCATCCTTAACATTTAATGGCAGCACTAGCTCTGGAATTTATTCTCCAACAACAGATCAAGTTGCTGTTTCTGCCCAAGGGGCCCAAAGAATGCTATTTGCTTCCGGCAGCATATCAATCCCTACTGGCAACGTTTTAGCTATACCATCTGGTTCTGCTGCCAGCCCATCCTTAACATTTGCTAGCGACACAAATACAGGCATATATAATTCTGCTGCAGACGAAATTACACTTGTCAGTAATGGAGCAAAGAGAGTTGAAGTAAGTAATAACTATACAACACTAAATAATGGCTTAAACTTAAATTCTATACCTTCAATGTTAGGAAACGGCACTACAACATATAATTTCGATACAAATAAAAACACTAACAACTTATATATCAATATACAAGGCGCTAGCTATCCTTATTCTATAACTCTAACTCCAGATTCAACAGCCTTAGGCAGAGTTATTTTCATAAGAAATTCTAGTGCTGGTATAATTAATCTAACTGCAGCCTCAGGGGTTCTAAACCCTACAACAATTTCTATCCCTGGATGCACAATAGCAGGAACTTACAACGGCTTAATATTATTTAACAATGGAACAACAATGTATTTAGTTGGGAAAAGTTGGTAAAAATTTAAATAAATTATTTTTTTAAAAAAACAATTTATTTAAATTTATTTGACACCTAACTTATAATATTGCTAGCATTTTTTTATGTTGTTTAAATATAAAATAAAAAAATATTATAAAAAAAGAGGAGTTTTCTGTATGCTTAAATACACAAAATTTGTATTTATATACATAATAATTATTCTAGCAATTACCCCACAAGAATTATCTTGTAGAATAAAGGGAAAAACATTTAGTAATATCGTAGCGCAAGGAAATATTTTAGCAAATACAGTAAACATAAATACAAATCTAACTGTAAACAGAAACATTGTATCATATGGCGACATAACATCTTCTAGCAACATTATAGCTTCAGGAGATATTACATCTCACAGTAATATTAATGCTAAAAACGTCTATGTAAATGGAACCATAAGTGCATCAGGCGGAATCGTATTTCCATCACTGCAGGCCGGAGTTGTTCACAGTAGCGCAACTGGAGCTCTATCTAGCTCACAAGTTACCAATAGTGACATAGAAACAGCAACATCAACCTCCACACCAAACTCAGTTATGGTACGCGACAACTCATCAAACGTAGCTGTGAATTTAGTAGAACTTAACGGCATTATAAAAGACGGTAACACCACCCTTTGGCCAACTGGCCCAGCAATCACAGGCAACTACCTTATGGTATCTGCAACACCAGGACAACTTACCTACGGAACACCTGCAGGCGGAGGTAACGTAAGTACAGTTGGTTTTACAGATGCTAATAATATCGTAAAAACATCTGCTGCTGGAACAAATGTTGTCGAATCTAATATAAAAATAGACGCTAGCGAAAATATAACTGGTATAGCCTCATTAGGAGCAACAACTTTAAACTCTACTAACGCAAATATCACAAATTTAAGTGCCACAAATATAGGCTCTACAACTATGACTGGTGATATAGCAATGGGTGAACATAACATCTCTAGTGCAGGAACAATTTCTGCTATAACTGTATCACCTACAAACCTTTCTGGCACAACCATGACTGGCAATCTTACTATGGGTAGCAATAATATAACTGGCATTGGTACCGTAAACGCTTCAACTGTAAACGCTGGCACAGCAAATATTAACACAATAAACTCAACTGGTATTAACATGTATGGCGACATACAGATGGGGACCAAAAGTATAACTGGTGCCAATACTATTACAGCTGGAACAATAACTGCCACAGCAGCTATAAACACACCAACATTAAATCTTTCTGGCCCTTTAAATATGGGTGGCAACAACATAACAGGTGTTGGAACTATAAATGCCGGCACAATAATTGCGTCAAATATGACCGGAACAACGATTACCGGAAATATAAATATGAGCGGAAACAATATCACTGGTATAAACTTACTAGGTGCAAATACAATAACAGCAAACTTAATTGGTAATATATCAGGAACTGCAACAAATTTTAGCGGAACACTCTCAGGCGATGTAATCGGCACCCAAAATGCTACAGTTGTAAAAACAATAGGCATAACTCCTGCAACAGGCGCAAATAGTATAGAGTCAGGGGCAATTGCAGCCAATTTTGCTACAAACGCAAATACTCCAAACTTAATAGTTTTACGCGATGGCTCAGGAGGATTTAGTGCCGACACTATTACTGCAACACAATTCTCTGGGCCACTTTCTGGCACCGTTACTGGAAATCTCATTGGAAATGCTGACACTGCAACAACTTCCGTTAGCTTCTCTGGCCCAGTTGGTACCAGTGGCGGCGATATTACAGGACTTCAAGGCAACCTAACAGTAAATACTGTTGGAGGACGTACAGCAGCATATATCGCTACAGGCGCTCAACTTGCATACAACTCCACAAAAGACAATACTTTCGATGCTATTGTAAGACGTGGAAGTGCAGGAGAATTTAGTGCTGGAACAATAACTGCAAACTTAATTGGTAACGTAACCGGTGCTCTTTATGGAAATGCAGACACAGCAACAACCGCAGGCCATGCATCAAATGCAACCGGATTTTCTGGCCCTCTTTCTGGAGACGTTACAGGAACACAAAGTGCTACTGTTGTAAGCTATGTCGGCGGCAAAACTTCAACACAAATTGCTCAAGCTACAGATCTTGCACTTTCGGCTACGAGCAACAATTTAGCTGAAACAATAGTAAAAAGAAACTCTTTAGGCAACCTTACGGCAAACATGATTACTTTAAATACCAGCGCGATTTTAAATCCAAATGACGTAACAACAAAATCATACGTAGATACCGCTGTTGCAATGGGCATTGTGCCAAAAGAACCTGCTTTGGTTGTCAGCACAATAAGCACAAGCACTTTTGGCCTTGGAACAATAGATGGAGTATCACTCTCAGACGGCAACAGAGTATTATTAACAGGACAAACTGATGGCATAGAAAATGGTTTATGGCTCGCACATGCTGGAGATTGGACAAGACCAACCGATTTTGCAAACGGCTCAGAAGCTATGGGCGCATATGTACTTATACTCTCTGGCGCAACAAATGCTGGAACGAGCTGGTTATGTGACACCCCTGCAACAATTGTTGGAACAGATGATGTAAATTTTGTACAGTTCTCTCTACCAGATTCTACACAAGCTGCAAACGTAGGCTCAGGAACTGGTCAAATATACAAAGACAAAACTGGCGTTACACTAAACTTTAAAACACTCGCAGCTCTTGGAAATATAGTTCTAACAAACAATACAAGTGACGTCAGCATTAATACAGATGCTACACCAAATAATACAGCAAGCACAATTATAGCTCGTGACGCTAACGGTTATTTTACAGCTTCAGGTATGACTGGCGCCGCATCTGACAACGTTCTAAAAGCTGGCGATACCATGACCGGCAATTTACTCATGTCAAATCAGTCTGCTATTAGACTTGTAGATTCTGGATCAAATTATGTTGGGCTAAGATCACCTGCAACAATTGGAACAAGCTATACAATAGATTTGCCTGACACCGCACCTACTGCAAATCAAGTACTGCAAGCAATATCAGCTACAGGCACAACCTGGACGGCATTAAGTCCAGCTCCTTCAGCAACACAAAACTATTATGTTTCTCTTGCCGGTGACGACA
>Ga0209417_1005945_pt1 | contig 12971 bp, 12 predicted proteins | sample RifGroF2_FD_184002 | JGI IMG/M metagenome (GOLD analysis project Ga0209417, IMG submission 184002) | Groundwater microbial communities from Rifle, Colorado, USA - Groundwater F2 (SPAdes) (version 2) | ecosystem: Environmental > Aquatic > Deep subsurface > Groundwater | place: Rifle, Colorado... | reverse complement strand
GGCTATTTCAACCATTTTTCCTTCTCCCTCAGGAAAACTATTTACTTTCCAGCTCAGATAAAGGGCGAAGGCAACGGCAATAAGCGATGCAGCGATGGGATAGAGTTCGATGTTCATTTTTTATGAATTAAGAATTAGGAATTATGAAACTAATTACTCATCAATTGCCTTTTCTTCTGAATCTTCTTTTATCTCTTCGGCCTTCTCTCCTTTCGAATCCCCTTTTTCTTCCCGTTTTACTTCTTTTTCAGTTTTCGCTGTCTTTTTTGCGGCTTTTTTCTTTTTTTCCGGAGATTTATTCTCCTCCGCGTTTTCTTCGTCACCTTTTTCTTCAAGCTCCCCTATTTTTTCATTTCCAGCAGTTTCTTTTTTCTCCTCGCCTGAAACAACATCAATTTTCCAGCCGGTGAGTTTGGCGGCGAGTCGGACATTTTGTCCCTGCTTTCCAATAGCGAGGGAAAGCTGATCGGAGGGAACGGAAACCCGCGCCTCTTTTTTGCTTTCAATGACTTTCACCCCCAAAACTTTGGCTGGAGAAAGCGCATTTGAAATGAATTTTGCCACATCGTCGTTCCATTCGATAATATCAATTTTCTCCCCGCCCAATTCGTCAATGACTGCCTGGACGCGAGTCCCTTTTTGCCCGACGCAGGAGCCAATCGGATCAATTCCATCTTCATTTGAAGCTACGGCAATTTTGGTCCGTGATCCGGCTTCCCGGGCCATAGCTCGAATTTCAACAGTTCCGGCAAAAATTTCCGGAACCTCGATTTCAAAAAGTTTCTGAACCAAGGCCGAATGAGAACGTGAGAGAAGGATTCCCGGACCTTTCGGATCAGCCTCGACTTTCATAACATAGACCTTGAGGCGCTGGCCGATGCGGTATCTTTCGTTTTCAACCTGCTCTGAGGGAAAAAGGACGCCAACTGATTTTCCAAGATCAACAAAAATATTTCGTCCTTCGATTCTTTGGATAACTCCGCTCACAACCTCACCTTCTTTTTGCTTGTATTCGTCATACATTGCGTCTCGTTCCGCCTCACGGATTTTTTGGATAATCACCTGCTTGGCGGTTTGAGCAGCCACACGGCCGTAGTCGCTCTTTTCCTCCAATTTCGTTTCAATAATATCCCCCGCCTTGGCGCCCGTTTTAAGTTCTCGGGCTTCTTCCAAAGTCAAATCTCTCTCCGGATTATAACGGGGTATTTTTATTTCTTCCCCGTCTGTTGTAATCTTAGCGGAAGCAGACTCGTCTTCCTTTTTTTCAAGTTCTTTATACTCCTTTTTTTTACTTTGTTCTTTTTGTTCGGTCACAGTCTTGGCGTTTTCTTTCTCTACCTCTGAATCTTTATCCTCCTCGGTTTCAAAAACGCGTGTAGTTTCGTCAACCACTTCTTTCACAAGAAAAAAATTGGCGCCACCGGTTACTTCATCAAATTCAGCGCGGATATGCTGGCCTCTCTTCCCGTAGTCTTTTTTATAGGCGGCGGCGAGCGCAGATTCAATTGCTTCAACCACTTTTTCTTTTGGAATCCCTTTTTCTTCGCAAATTTGGGCAATAGCACTGCCAAATTGGCCCAGCCGGCCTGATTGCGCCTCTTCGTCCTGTGTTATTTTTTTTCGTTTAGCCATGGTAATTAGATAAGAAATTAGAAATAAGATAGAAGATATATTTTTGAATTATTTCTTCTATTTTATATCTTATATCTCATTTGATAATAAAATGCCCGTTCACACGGACATCGCAAACAGCTTCAGGATCAGTAATTATAATCTAATTGATAATCAATCTTCTGTCAAATAAAAACCCCCGCTTTTTGAGCGAGGGTTATTATTCAATAATCAGTTTTATGGATTTGGATTCGGCTGTTCTGCGGGCGGGTTCTGCTCCTGATTCTGTTCTGTGGATGGGCTCTGGATGGGTGTTTCAGGTGGAACAGGCTCCTGTTCGCGCCTGACAGTCGGGGCATTTTGTCCACTCTGTGCTCCTTGATCTGAATCGGTCACGTCCAAACCGTCAAGAGCGTTATTGCCGGACTTGAGATTAGAAACGATTTTTTTCACGTCCTCATTGTCCGGATTGAGCTCGGCGACTTTTTCAAATTGTTCAAGAGCTTTCGCTTTATCGTTCTTTTTGTCATAAACAAGGCCCAGGAAATATCGGGCGTTAGAATAGTTTTCCGCCAACTTCACGGTTTGCTCCAGCTCCGTCTGAGCCTGGTCATATTTTTCCGCTTTGTAGTAGAAAACCCCGAGCTGGAAGGTGATTCCCGGATCCTGCGGATTCATTTTCTTGCTTTCTTCGAGTTTGGCGATAGCCTGGTCTATTTCGCCGAGACGGTCAAGGCAAACCGCAATCATGAATTGAGCAGGAATATAGTTTCCCTTTTGCTCAACTGATTTTTCAAAATTTTGCCGGGCTGAAGCGATATATTCCTTAGCCTTTTCTGGAAGCTGAACACTTTTTCCGGTTTGTTGCTGACCAGCGCTCTTAGCAGTTTCGATATCAGCCATCATGAGATAAATTTGACCGATTTGATAATAGACCGAAGGATTCTTTGGATCGTATTTCAATGCTTCCATATAATTATCGCGGGCAGTTTGGTCAGCGCCGTCCTTTGAGCCTACAACGTTTTGATTTATCTGGGCCATTTGGACCAGGTTATCGGGATTTTTTGGATTGAGATTGATAGCGGCTCGAGCTTGATCTTCAGCAGCAAAATAAAGGCTTGAAATTTGAGCCCTGTCATCGTCGCTCAAATTGGCAAGGCCTTTTTCGGAAACTTTTTGGTTGAGCATCGCGAAAAGAGCCACTGACAAATTGCGATGATAAAGATCCCTCGAGGGGTCGAGGTTGACCACCTTCGAGAGATTATTGACTAAATCCTCGACATTTCCTCCCTGAACGTCGCTTGCAAGAGCCTTATTGTAAGCGGCGGCGGCAACGTACCTTTGGCCTTCAAGAAAGATAAGAGAGATAAAGCCGACAATAATCAGGACAAAGACGAAAGAAAGTATCAGAGACACCCGAGGCGAAGAAGTTTCACTGATGAGCTCTTCTTTTTTTCGAAAAACAATTGATGTCAGAACAACCATTGAAGCCGTAATTACCCACCAAAGAAAATCTAAAGTGATATTTGACGGATAGAAGAAGAAAGCGATAGTGAGATATATCCAAACAGCCGCAATTCCTATCAATGTATAAGCTCCCTCTTCGCTTCGGCCGAAGATTTTTACAAACGAGGAAAATATGTGAACTAGGATTGCCCCCATAAGAAAAATAATCGCCAAAGCCCCAAGAAATCCAGTTGATGTGGCCAAAGTGAAGAATCGGCTGCTTCCCTCATTGAACTTCACCGACCAAAAATTTGTAAGATTGATTTCAGCAGGTTTGCTCTTCAAATAAGCAAGGTCATAAGCCGAAAGTCCGGATCCCAAAAGAAATTTATCTTTCCATGTTCCTTTGATAACGTCAAAAGAAGCACTTTGAGAAAGGCCGACTTCAACCGGAAGTTGGACGCTTACGATGGAACGGCTTTTTCCAATAAGAGCTGCTAAAAGAACAAGAGTGAGTATAACCATAGGAAAAACCAAGGTTCGATTTTTCTCTTCATTTCCTCCAGTTATGATTGAAAGTCCCAAGAGGACTGCCATACCGACCAAGAAAATAACGAGTGTTGTGGAAAAATTGATCATAATCAGAGTAAAAGTAAAAAGAAGAGCCAGAATGATCAGGGCAATTTTCACAATAATAGGCTGCTTCTCAAGAAGCATAGCGACAGAGATTATCAGGATTGCTCCAATAAAAATAGAAAAGGCATAAATAGAACCAACCGAGTTAAAAGAGTTTTGGGCGATCGCTGGATTTTTAAACATAAACTTTCCGAAAAGCTGGAAGAGGGCATAAATATTGGCAATGGCCGCGGAACCAATCAAAGTGAGAATAAGAATCTGTATTTTCTTCCTCGAGTTAAAATTATTAGTTATAACAAAAAATAGGGCAATAAGACCAATAAAACTAACAAGAGACAAACTTTCTGTTCCGAGGGCTCCCCACATGCTTTGGTCACGGTAGGTAGAAAATATTGTACTTAAAGAATAAATTAGAAGAAGCAGCAACAAAGGCACAAGAAGAAAATTTTTCTTTATACGAATCCGGCCCTCCCAGGCAAGTTTTCCTATCCATGCAAGAAAAGCAATCCCGCCCAAACCCACAATCAGAAGCTGCTTATTGAGTTCAAGAATACTCGGTACCGTGGGAAGAAAAAATAAAGGAGTTAAAAAAGCCAGCAAATAGACAACTCCGATGATTATCCAGTCAATGACTATTGGTATTCGAGTGTCCTTTTTGAAATTAGGAGCCGGAGAGTGCGGCGTTGACGCGTTTTTTTGTTCAGGTCTGGGACCAGTAAAACTAATTTCGGGCCTTTTTGGCGCAATTCCCTCTCTTCTAAGATCGATTTTCATTTTAGTGTCTTTGATAATTATTAAAAAATGTATTTTTAGGCATAACAATACCCCGCTTCTTCCATGGGTCAAGAAATATATCCTATTCGGTTGTTTTTTTACCCCTCACCAATTCCAACCAGCTTCTTTATTTATTCACAGCAGATAGCGGTGCGACTGCCTTCTTTCCGCGTGAATTAAGTAAAAATGTATTCAGAATTAGTGAGAAGTGAATTTTGACCCGAGACTGCGGGGTGGTTTTGTAATTTCATTATAACAGTTCAAAATAAATACGCAAACCCATTAAATAATCTAAACATTTTGCAGGTTTTTGTCTTTGCAATTTTCGTGCTGGAGCTAATCATAAAATAACTATGCTTCATTCTTTTCTCCGTATGGGAAACTTATTTGCGACAAAATAAAAGGAATCGCGAAAATTATTATTCCCGGTTTGATATCCCAAAAGTAGTGGTCGAAAAAAGAGATGAACAGATAGCAAAGAATTATAATACAATAAGGATAGTTTGTCAATAATACGGATTTAATACGCATAAAGCAACAATTATATAATAATGTCAATAGATATAGCAGGAAAAACATAAGCCCCGTCATCCCCAGCTCCGAAGTTATTAATAGATAAATATTATGGACCGGTTGATATTGCCAACCAGCCCAAGAGGGTTGGGAAATTATTTCTTGATATATAAATTGACCCAACCCAACCCCAAGCCATGGATGTTCAGAAATTGTTTCTCGTGAAACATTCAGAAATAGAACTCTTTCTTCAAGCGATTGGGTCGAGTATAAAGAATAATTTAAATTTAGTGAGGCTAAAATATATCCAAGCAATAAAAGAATTATGAATGTTGTGAATATAAGCAAAATTCGATTCCTTATGAGTCTGATATTTACTATCAAAAGTGCCAAACCTGCTAAAAAGATGCTTAGAAAAGCAGATCGAGAAAATGTCAGAAAAAAGCTTGATAAATTGATAACTAAAACAGAAATAAATAACCACGTGGGAATTTTTGACAAAATTGTTTCATGTGGAACATTTTTGTCACCTCGCTTGTTCTGTATCTGACGCTTCACAAGCACAGAAATGAGCAAGATAATCTGAAGAACAAGAAAGCCGGCAAGTATATTCGGGTGAGGAAATGTTCCATAAGCCCGGATATGTTTCATGCCTGAAACAACAATCTTAGCAACGCCCGGAATATCTGGACCCAGCAGGCTCTCGCCGAAAAACTTAAAACCCAAAGAACGGTTGAGGATAAACTGCAAAATTCCTATTAAGGATTGGATAATTCCACCCATAAACAGACCTAGATAAATAAATTCGGCTTTTATATACCCTTTTTTAGCCTGATTTCTAATAATAATCGAAAAGTTGACAATTAAAAGTATTATAAGCAAGCGATAAGCCGCGATAAGTTGTAACGGTGCCCAAAATATAGAAATAGCCATCCAGATCATAAAAAGCTTCAAAAAAAATGTTTCACTGCGGGCTGAAAAAATCATGATCTTAAATGAACCTGTAATACGGTGTAAGAGAACCGTAATACAGTTCGTATTACTTGACAACGTACCATTATTGTTGTTTACATAATGTAATGCTTTTTCTGGCTTTGCCTCTTGACTGAAAATGTATTTTATTATATAAATAATTATGACAGATAAGATCAAGACATCTGACCAACTTAGACTCGGCGTCATATATTCATTGAACTCCCCATGGAAGTATGATAAAAACGTGGGAAAAACTTTTCGAAGATTAAACGAGAAAGTGGCAAAGAAGAGGAAAATCAGAATTTTCTCTGCGTTGTTCCATAGCCAGCTTGTTTTTGTCGTGAAACTGTTTCTCATATGACAAGTCTAACACATACTTTTCATTGACTGAAAGCGTTTTTAGAAATAGTATAGAAAAGTATATGGGCCGTTGGCGCAGTTGGTAGCGCGTCTCGATGGCATCGAGAAGGTCACCGGTTCAAGTCCGGTACGGTCCACTGGATTAAGTCCTTCGTGAAACTGTTTCACAGATAACATTCAAAAATGACAGATCAAAGAAAATTCCAACGTCGAATCGAGAACTTTGTTTGCGAGAACTGCGGAGCGGAAGTGAAAGGCAATGGTTTCACAGACCATTGCCCCGTTTGCCTTTGGGGGCGCCACGTGGATGTGAATCCGGGTGATCGCGCGTCGAGTTGCCGCGGTATGATGAGACCGATAAGGGTAGAAGCAAAAAGCGGAAAATATCTGCTCTATTATAAATGTAAGGAATGTAGGCATAAGTTTCGAGTAAGATCAGCACCAAATGATGAATTCGATTTGATTATTAAATTGATTAACAAATAATATTTGCCCCCGTAGTTCAATGACAAGGGACTCCTAAGCCCTAGATCCATGCCCGCCCGTTCACTTTTTTACTCCTCATAGTTCAATGGATAGAACAAGGGACTCCTAAGCCCTAGATGCAGGTCCGATTCCTGCTGAGGAGACAAAAAGTGTTCGGGTGAAACTCATGACGGGGACACATAAAATTTTTAAATTATAATTATGAACAAAAAAATCAATCTTGCGGTCATCTTTGGCGGGCGGTCTGGAGAGCATGAAGTTTCGCTTTCCTCGGCGCGGGGAGTGATGAAAAATCTGGACAAGGAAAAATATAATGTGATTCCGATCGCGATAACGAAGAAAGGGAACTGGCTGATCGGGGACAAAGGAAAAAAATACATCGAAATGAACGAGGATAAGATCGGAAAAGAAGGGGCGATCAGCCTTGAAGAATCGCAGAGCCTTGTAACAATAAAAGATGACGACAGAAGTTTGGCCAATTACGCGGAAGGAAACGCGGGAGCGAAAATTGATTTGGTTTTTCCGATTCTCCACGGACCGTTTGGCGAGGATGGTAGGCTGCAAGGGATGCTTGATATGCTTGGCATGCCATATGTTTTTTCGGGAGTGCTGGCGCACGCGATCGGAATGAACAAACCGAAAGCCAAAATCATTGCCGCAAAGTTTGGAGTGCCGGTGCCAAAAGATATCGTTATAAAAAAAGAAGAGAAGCGTGATCTTGACGAAATAACTGAAAAACTGTCGCTTCCCATGATGGTGAAGCCGTCGGAGCTGGGCTCCTCGGTCGGAATATCTCTCGTGAAAACAAAAGAAGAATTGGAGAGGGGAATTGAAGACGCATTTTCGCATGGAGACGAAGTAATTTTGGAGCAGTATATAAAAGGAAGAGAGTTTACGGTGACAGTAATGGGAAATGAAAGGCCTGAAGCTTTGGCTATCACTGAAATTATTCCCGTCGTTTCCGAATTTTATGACTATAAAGCCAAATACGAAGACGGCGGATCAAAGCATGTTTGCCCGGCCGAAATTTCAAAAGAGGATGAAGAAAAACTCAAGGGCTATGCCGCAGCCACTTTCAAGGCGATTGGCTGCGCTGACCTTGCCCGAGTCGATTTTCTCTGGGATGAGAAAAAAAATGAATATTATTTCACCGACATCAACACCATTCCCGGCATGACCCCAACGAGCCTTGCGCCTGAAGCGGCGGCTCTCGCCGGCATGAATTTCACGCAGTTTTTGGATGCGCTGATTGAAGGGGCGATGAAACGCGTGAGAAAATAATCAACATTTGGAATTTAGCCAATCACATGATAAACTTTTTGTATGAATACGGTGACAAAAGAATCAGTAATAGCCCAGGAAGTGCAAGACAAAATTTTTCGCCGGATGCCGGTGGAGAAAAAGCTTGAAATGCTTGGCGATTTTTACTATTTAGCAAAAGATTTAAATCGGATTGGCGATAAAAATGGATCAGCTGACACTTCTAAAAAAAATCACAAAAACATTAGGCGATCTTGAGGTTCCATATCTCGTCACTGGAGGGGTGGCGGTGACTGTCTGGGGCCGGCCGCGCTTCACGGCGGATATTGATATTGTCATCGAAATATCCTTGCCGCAATCAAAAAATCTGATCAAGGTTCTGCGAAAGATTAATAAGAAAATTTATCTTAGCGAAACGGCAGTCAACCAAGCCATTCATAACAGCGGGGAATTCAATCTCATTCATCCGGATGGATTGAAAGTTGATTTTTGGATTTTAGAGAACGATATTTTTGATCGATCTCGCTTAAAAAGAAAGATAACAAAAAAAGTCTGGGGGGAAAATATCTCATTTATCTCTCCAGAAGATCTAATTATTTCTAAACTTGATTGGTATAAAAAAAGCCGTTCCACGCGGCATTTGGAAGATGTCGAATCTGTCATAGCAATCCAAAAAAAAATGGACTGGAGATATATCAGAAAATGGGTGAGGATCCAATCAACGGAAAAATACTTGAAACTGATTTTGAAAAAATAAGGAAAGATTTCGAAAGTGCTCAAATTTATCCATATGGATATAAATGAGCACTTTTTTTATTTTGTAATAATGGATGCACCAGTATACCAGTTTACTGGTGTGAGGATTCGCGGGCCATTGTTTCAGGTTGTGATTTTCCAAAAAGAAAAACCCCAACCGCCGCGAGGGCAAGTTGGGGATAATTTAGGGCATTCAACCCTTTAAGATCTCAGTTCCATTTCTTGTTTTGCAATTTTCTTTTCTAGGTTGGTTAGATCTTCCTTTTCGCAAACCAGCCTTTCCTTGAGCCGAAGAACTTCGCGGATTTTGCAAAGTTTTTCCGCTAGTCTTCCCCCATCATCAGTTGTTAAGGTATCTTGAACCAGAGGATCGAGAATGTCCGCAAACTCTGGTCTCTCCTTTATGATGGCTTGCGCATTTTGCGCAACCACTTCGGGAAGATTTTCTTTCTCGGTTATGAGCGCTATAGACTTAATAAGCAGAAAAAACGACAAAGTGAACAAGGGAATCAGCCAATAGATTAAGTATTGGTCCAATGAAAGGGAAGCTAACAGGCTACCAACGGCTGCCTGCTCCGAAAGCTCCTTGTTCGACAGCGTGAGCTTGTAAAGAAGCAGCATCCCACTAACATCCGCAGCCGCAACAGAAACAGCAACAATAACAACCCTGATCCAAACGGCTGACCTCAACACCCATTTTTGCCAAGGCTTTAGTGTTTTCATGGCAGTCTCCTTTCGTTAGTTTGCAGTATTTATCCTGCGAGCAGGTTCAACAACCAATGTATCAAAATCCAAATACCACCCAAACTCATACCGATTATAAAATACCATCCATGCGGTCGCATATGCGCATTCTCCTGTTATCAAAGAATTTGCCAAACTATTTTTAGCCTGACTGGCTATTATATAAGATTATTCTATAGTAGTCAATAATAATATTAGTATATATTATTTATAATGGCTTATATAAAGCATTACTAAATATATTTGTCATAATTATTGACAATATGGCTATATTTTGCTAGGCTACTGGCATGGACAATGACCTATTGAAAACAATCGAATCCATCGGTTTTCGGCCGAAAGAATCGCAGGTATATTTGGCGCTTTTGGAATTGGGCACGGGAACTGTGTCGCAGATAGCAAAAACGGCCGAGCTTAAGCGACCAGTGACTTATATAATTCTTGAAAACTTGATTGGGCAGGGATACGCGACGCAAGTTCCCGGAGGGAAAATAAATCGCTATCAGGCAATCGATCCGTCGGCGATTCTCATTCGCCAAAAAACAAATCTCAAAAATTTTTCCGAAATGCTTCCCCTGCTTCAGACACTGCATAACAAGGGAAAACAGCGGCCGAAGATTCATTATGTCGAAACAAAAGAAGGAATAGAAGATATTTATGAAAGTCTGAATTACGCGAAGGAAGCTTTCTATGTCTCCTCCTATAAAAAACTTCATGAGCATTTTCCAAAAAAAGTTGAAGAGTGGATGAAAGACTATGGCAAGGGAATATACAATGTGGATGCCAAGCATATCATTCCGGACGATCCCGAAGAATTGAAATTCGGAAAAACATATGCCGAAAGCGGTCAGAAAGTCAGAATTTTGCCAAAACAAAAAAATTTCGATACGGATATTGTTTTAACAGAGAATAAATTTTCGGTATCTTCGCTTGAAGAAGAACCCTTTTTGGTTTTGATAGAATCAGAAAAACTGGCAAAGTCTCTCAAGCCGCTTTTCGAAATAATTTGGGAAGCGAGCCGGGAAATTTGAAATATATCTTTGCCGTGTTAGGATAAATTTATGGTCAAGAAAATTCCGAAACCCATAATCGAAATTATCCAAAAACTCGAAGCCGCTGGTTTTGAGGCTTTTGTCGTGGGCGGGTGCGTTCGGGACTTGCTGATGGGCGTTGAGCCCAAGGATTGGGACGTGACGACAAACGCAAAGCCGGAGGAAGTATCAAAATTATTTCCGGATAGTTTTTATGAGAACAAGTTTGGGACGGTAGGTGTAAAGATTCCGAAGCTTACGAATCAAAGCTCGGCTTTACCCTCGCGAGAGCGGAGCTCTCGCGATTCCTCAAAGCCAAGCTTTTCAGAAGTTGTTGAAGTGACAACCTATCGAATCGAAAGCAAGTATTTGGACAAGCGGCATCCGGATGAGGTGCGGTTCGCGAAGACGCTCGAAGAGGATTTATCGAGGCGGGATTTTACGATCAATGCGCTGGCACTTAAAATCGTTAATTCTGATTTTGAAATAGTGGATCTCTTCGATGGCCAGAAAGATCAGAAGAAAAATATAATTCGGGCAGTGGGAAATGCGAACGAGCGTTTTGATGAGGATGCGCTTCGAATGATGCGGGCAATTCGTTTTGCGACAACACTCACAAATGAAAGCGAAGTAAAGCGAAGCAGAGCGAATAGTGGCCCAAGAAAATTAGCAAAGAAAACACCATTTGAGATTGAAGAAAAAACGAAAAAAGCAATTGCAAAGAATGCGAAAAACTTGAAACATATCGCTCTCGAAAGAATCCAGGATGAGCTGAACAAAATCATGCTGTCTGATTTTGCGGCGGAAGGAATTGAACTTTTGCGCGAACTAAAATTATTGCAATATATCATTTCCGAGCTTGAGAAAGGCTATGGCGTCGGCCAAAACCGGCACCATATCTATACCATCTGGGAGCACTCGATTTTGTCCCTCAAAAATTGCCCGTCGGAAAAGTTGGAAGTTAGATTAGCAACCCTTTTACATGACATTGCGAAGCCCGATACGAAAAGAGGCGAAGGCGCTTATTCGACATTCTATAATCACGACCATGTCGGAGCGCGGGTGGTCGAAAAAATTTTGAAACGCTTGAAATATTCTTCGGACATAATCAAAAAAGTTCGATTGCTTGTCGATAATCATATGTTCTACTACAACGTTGAGGAAGTGGGGGCTTCGAGTGTGCGGCGCCTCGTGAAAAAAGTGGGACTTGAAAACATCGATGACCTCATTGATCTTCGCGTGGGTGACCGGCTGGGAAGCGGCGTGCCCAAAGCCGTGCCGTACAAGCTCCGCCATTTCAAATATATGGTCGACAAGATTTCAAGCGACCCGCTCTCGGTCAAAATGCTGAAAGTCAACGGCAACGATTTGATGCGTGAATTGAAACTCAAACCAGGCCCGATGCTCGGAGCGATTTTAGACGTGCTTCTTTCGGAAGTTATAGAAAATCCAGAGGAAAACAAAAAAGATATATTGCTGAACCGAGCGAAAGAACTCGCAAAAGAAAACTTGACGAAACTTCGTGAGATGGCGAAGGAGAAAATTGAAGAGAAAAAAGAAGAAGAAGACAAAGAGATTAAGAGCAAGTATTGGGTCAAGTGAATGCAAATCTCAAAATGAAAAATGACAATGAAAAATGTAAAATTTTTGAATAATAAAATGATTTTGGCATTTAATCACTTTGAATTTTGAATTGTAATTTCACATTTTGATTTTTTAATTTTGCATTTTTATTGTGGCTTTTCAAATATCCCACGTTGTCTACGCGAAAAAATATCTTGAACAACATCCCGGAATGAATGCCGATTTATTTTTGCTGGGAACATTGCTTCCGGATGTCCGGCGGGTGACAGATGAAGTCAAAAGAAAGGACACGCATGTGCTGCATGAGGAACTCAATCTTGAGTTTCACGGAGCCACGGCATTTGAGGCCGGATGGAAATTCCATCTCTGGTGCGATATGCGGCGGGAAGATATTCTAAACAAGCACGGATTTTATTCGCTTAAATATACGACTGCGCTTGATTCAGTGAATAAATTGCTTGAGGACGAATTGGTTTATGAAAAATACCAAAATTGGGAGAAGCTGCGCTGGCTTCTCAACAATCCGCCGGAAATAAAAACCGGTCTCGATGTCGCGCAGGAAACCATCGGGCGCTGGTATGCTATTCTTGCCAAATACTTTGAAAAAAAACCGGATGAAAAAACAATGCGCGCGTTTTTGTGGAAGCAGAGAAAATTGCGCGGGCAAATAGGCGAAATCATTGACGCTTTGAAAAAGTTGAGGGAGAATAAAAAGGCAGTGGAAATACTGTCCAAGGTTTCTGAAGAGATATTGGAGTAACATTTTATTTGGGAATGATGAAAATTTATTTTGGA
>Ga0209417_1005944_pt1 | contig 12972 bp, 11 predicted proteins | sample RifGroF2_FD_184002 | JGI IMG/M metagenome (GOLD analysis project Ga0209417, IMG submission 184002) | Groundwater microbial communities from Rifle, Colorado, USA - Groundwater F2 (SPAdes) (version 2) | ecosystem: Environmental > Aquatic > Deep subsurface > Groundwater | place: Rifle, Colorado... | reverse complement strand
AAGGCCAACCGGCTGACGGAAACCAAGTTTGCCGACAATACGAAACACACCTTCCAGTATGACAAGAACGGCAACCTGACCAGCTATGCAACGCCGGATGTAACTGCCACCATCAGTTACGATACCGCCAACCGGAAAACCAGCGAAACCGTGACTATTGGCGCGATCACCAAAATCTACTCTTACAGCTACGACACAAAAGGGAACAAACAAACCTTCACCAGCCCCGAAGGAATCACCTACAGCTACACCTATAACAAGAATGACCAGCCCAAAACCATTACTACGCCAGCAGGACAGATAGCTCTGGATTACACCTGGGTGCGGAACAGTAAGGTTACTCTCCCCAACGGGGTTGTCACGGACTACAGCTTCAATGTCAACAGCTGGCTGACGGGTATAGCGGCACAGAAGACGCCGAATACGGTCTTCACGGCGAACTACCAGTTCGACAAAGTTGGCAACATTACCCAGAAGACCAATGATGTTACGTCCAATTACGGCTACGACAAGACCTACCAACTCACAAACTCAACAAACTCCCAGAACTCCGAAACTTTTACTTACGACAAGGTAGGAAACCGGAAGACGAAGCAAGGCACACAGGCACCGTGGACGTACAACAAGAACAATGAACTCATCAACGCCGAAATCGCGATATATGGCTACGACAGCAATGGGAATACAACGACCAAAATTGAAGGTAGCAGCACAACCAGCTTCAGCTATAACTCAACCGATCGACTGACGAGTGTGCAGCTGCCGGACGGTAGAGCCGCCACGTACACGTATGACCCGTTTGGGCGGAGGATAAAGAAACAGATTGGTTTAGAGGCAACGATCTTAGTTTACGCTGATGAAGGCTTGATCGGGGAGTATACAACCCAAGGCACAGCTACCAAAACCTATGGTTGGCGTCCCAATGGTATCTGGGGCACGAATCCGGTATTCCAACAGGAAAACGGGCAATATTACTTCTACCACAATGACCACCTGGGTACGCCGCAGAAGCTGACGGATGCAGCAGGGGATATCGTTTGGGAAGCTACTTACGAGGCGTTTGGGAAGGCGAATGTTGATCCTGATTCGACGATAGTCAATAATCTGAGGTTTCCGGGCCAGTACTTCGATGAGGAATCTAACCTTCATTACAACTGGAATCGTTACTATGATCCGAGAACTGGGAGGTACACTCAGAATGATACGATTGGGTTTTATGGCGGTGAGGTAAATTTATACCGATATGCGGACAATCAAGTATTAACAAACCTTGATCCCTGGGGGCTGGTCACAATAACATTGTTACCTCCATCTTCTGGTAATAATGTGGTGACATCAGGAAAACAATCACCAAGATTTGGAAAACCAATTAGTACGTTAAGTTTTCCCAAATATAAATGTAGAGAGTATGAATCAACTTGCTTAAAAAACTGCCTGCTTGATTTCTTAATTAATAAGGGAATTGACAAGCTTACATTTGGATTTAATCCAACTGAATTAGACGTAAATAGAAAACAGAACGGACTTGAGTGGTCAGAATCAGGTATAGCAGGCGCTGGCATAAAAACAGCTGAAACACTAACTAGTAATGATTTAGATAGGCTTGAAAAAGAATACGCAAAATATGATGAACTGTCGAATAGACCAAGAAGTGATAATAGAGCATCTACAACACAAAAATATATCTCAAAAAAGAATAGTATAATGAAAAAGTTGAAATTACTCAGGGCCATGCCAATCATATATATTGTATATGATACGGCAAAATCTGGATACGACTTTAATAAATGCTTTGATGATTGCGAGAAAAAATAAATGTGCAAAACGATAAGCTTTATAACTGGCATATTATTTGTTGTTTCAACAACAATATATTTGATGTCTATCAATGGTTATGACACGAATCCTTATTTTACCATTATTATAGTAATGGTTATTGTGTCATCGTTAATATTTAGTACCTTGAATTGGAAAATAAATATTGATGGTTGCTATAAAGGTAAGTTGCGTCTTATAAAGACAAGAAAAGTTTTGTTAGTTGTATTACTATTATTGCAACTTATAGATTTCACGGCCTATAAAGGTAATACTGATGCTGTTATGTTAGGAATTATCATGTTGTTTTCAATGCTAAGTTTTAATGCCTATTTTTATGGGAAAAAATATCGTCTTTTTGTATTGATAGAATTTAAGTGACCCCGGTGCCCCATATAACCACCATACTTGCATCTCTCATCCTCTTTCTCTTCACGCTCGGAGCGGCCCAGGCCAACCAGCTGCACCCTGTCTCCGGCGCCTACTTCACCTCCGAGGTTGACTTAAAGGTATCCGCGCGCGGTGTGCCGATGGTATGGGAGCGGACCTATCGCAGCAACCGCACCCTGCTGAAGATCGAAAACCCTGACAGCAAAAGCTACGAATACGCCGCCCCCCTCGACGGCCCGCTGGGCTTTGGCTGGCACACCCCCTTCACCATGCGGATATGGAAGAACGCCGCCATGGTCAGCGACCCCGCCTACAACTGCGACGCCCTGGTGGACTCGGATGGCCGGATCATCTACTTCCCCAAAGACGCCGCCGGGAATATTCACTGCCGTTGGTCTTATCCAAAAAGTCTCAAAATATTACATTACCAGCGCCCTGAACATTTCCAAGGTTAATGCTGACACCAGCAGCCGGATCGTGCTCTCCACCTAAAGCTGTGACAGAAGAGAATCTGTTTTGTTAGTAATCTGTGATCTTTTTGATGTGAGTTCCTTGAGAAGTGTTTCAAGGATATCGTCGAGGCTGACCTTCTCACGGCATGCGGTCCAGCCTGAAGCTGCGATGTTACCAGAAAAACCACGTTTAGTTTTTGTATAAACTATCAACTTTATCAATAACTTAGTTCTGCCAGACATGGCAATGTGATACTTGTTGAATTTTACCATCACGTCTGCTTTTGCCCACGCCTCTTCGCTAAAACCCTTGGGATTTAAGTCAGCTTCAAGAATATACGAGTACCTTTTTCCCAAGGATTCTCCACATTTTGCGATAGCACTCAAAAGTACACCTTCCTCTTGAGCTAGCATGGAAGCAACGTCGCTCCCGGCAGAACTTAATTGATCCAATATACCGTTAATCATGGCTGTAATCTCCTTGTGAGTAGATTCTTCGTTCATTTTACATCCACTGCTTTGCACACAAAAGTTATTTATCCTCTTCCAGTACAAACCCGTGATCGTCCTACAGCGACTCCAGCATACTAGAAAAAAATTTGGCGCAGGCACAGGAAAATAACCCTGGCGCTTGACATTATATTTAAAAGGCAAACTGTTCGAAAAATATAAAAAGTGTGGTTACTTTTTTTGAAATATAAAATTGGGAACCACAACGGGAACCACGGAAAAGAAAAAGGACCTAGGCTAATCGCCTAAGTCCTTGATTTTGTTGGAGCGGGAAACGGGATTCGAACCCGCGACCTTCAGCTTGGGAAGCTGACACTCTACCACTGAGTTATTCCCGCATTTGATATAGACAAAACAAGTCTGAACTCTTTTCGGAGTATCAGACTCGTTATTGTTTGGCTCCTGGCTGCGAAGGAATGGATCACTTCAAAACGTGCCTATCACTAGCATAAGCTGTCCGCTGTTGTCAAGGCAGTATAGTGCCGTCCGAACCGGGGTCGCGGTAGGCCGGGTGTTATAATGAGGAAATAACCGAAGAGCTGGCAACAACATGATGATGAGATGACACGTTTTTGATGTGTAAAAATGCCGGATGTTCATGATACAATTGGTCAACAAAGTGAAGCAAAGCTGGATTTATTACAGGAAGGAGAATTCATCATGGAACTCAATAACATACATGGCCTGTTGAAACCTTCCGAGTGCGCGCTGGTTGTAATAGATTATCAACCGGCTATGTTCTCAGGAGTTCATTCCCATGATCGCACCACTATTGTCCAGAATATCCAGATCCTATCCAAGGCAGCCAAGCTGTTCAAGGTTCCGACGATTCTGTCTACGGTGGCTTCGGATAGTTTCAGCGGCGCGATGATTTCAGAAATCACCGATATCTTCCCCGGTCAGATTCCTATCGACCGGACGTCAATCAATTCCTGGCTTGATCCGTATTTCAAGGCTGCTGTCAAGAAAACAGGCCGGAATAAAATCGTGTTGGCCGGGTTGTGGACGGAAGCCTGCGTGCTGTTTCCGACAATCGATTTGCTCCAGGCCGGTTACGAGGTCTACGTCCCGACAGACGCCTGCGGAGATATCACTAAAGAGGCCCATGAACGCGCGGTTCAGCGACTCGTCCAGGCTGGCGCGGTTCCCGTCACATCCCTGCAGTTCCTGTTCGAATTACAGCAGGATTGGGCTCGCAGCGAAACCTATGAGGGGTGTATGGAAATCATGAAGGCACATTCCCCCTATGGCATCGAAATCCGCTTCGTCAAGGATTTCCTCGGCGGACATGATGAAGGCGCCAACCTGCGCCGGGCAGCCTAGTAACCAGGGTATGGGAGAGACATCCGGGTAAAATTTATTTACCCGGTTCAGATGGTAAGCGAATGACCGGCACTGGATCCCAGGCCGGTCATTCTCGTTTGAGGAGGACACATCATGAATGCTTTGAGTTCATCATCACCTGCGGCCGAGATGATCATCTTTAATGGCCGTATCGCTGCCATGGAAATTGAACCCTCGTTTGTGCCGGCTGTTGCAATCGCCGGAGGGCGCTTCATAGCTGTGGGGAGCGAAGCAGAGGTCATGGAGTATAAAGACGATAAAACGCAAGTAATCAATGTCAATGGGCGGACCGTCATCCCTGGTCTGAACGATTCACACATCCACGTGATCCGGGGCGGCCTGAATTTCAACATGGAACTGCGCTGGGACGGTGTGCCGTCACTGGCGCTGGCGCTGGAGATGCTCAGGGAACAGGCCCGTCGCACGCCGCCACCCCAGTGGGTGCGGGTCATCGGTGGCTGGACGGAGTTCCAGTTCGCGGAGCGTCGCATGCCTACGCTGGAGGAGATCAATGCCGTAGCGCCGGACACTCCGGTTTTTGTCATGCACCTCTACGACCGGGCATTTTTAAACAGGGCAGCGCTTCACTCGATTGGGTATACCAAAGATACACCTGATCCTCCGGGCGGGGAAATTCAGCGCGACAAGGCCGGCAATCCGAACGGTTTGCTGATCGCGAAGCCGAATGCCCTGATCCTCTACGCCAGTCTGGCCATGGGGCCCAAACTGGGGTTTGATGACCAGATCAACTCGACCCGCTACTTCATGCGCGAGTTGAACCGCTTGGGCATTACCAGCTGCATCGACGCTGGTGGCGGTTTTCAAAATTACCCGGACGACTACCGCGTGGTGGAGCAACTTGCCGCAAAGGATGAGCTGACGGTGCGTATCGCCTACAACCTCTTCACCCAGCGCCCCAAGCAGGAATATGACGACTTTGCCGGATGGGCAAACATGGCCTCGCCCGGCAGCGGAAGCGACACCTACAAGCTTAACGGAGCCGGTGAAATGCTGGTGTTTTCGGCGGCCGACTTCGAGGATTTTCTGGAGCCGCGCCCCGAGCTTCAGCCGGTTCTGGAAGCAGAACTGAAAAAGGTAGTGGAACTTCTGGTGGAAAAACGCTGGCCGTTCCGGTTGCACGCCACCTACGACGAATCCATATCACGTTTTATGGACGTATTCGAGGGGATCAACCGCGAGATACCCTTCAATGGTCTGCGGTGGTTCTTTGACCATGCCGAGACAATTTCGGAAAAAAATTTGGAACGGGTTCGACAATTGGGAGGGGGCATCGCTGTTCAGGACAGGATGGCCTTCCAGGGAGAGTACTTTGTGGAACGCTATGGCCGGGAGGCTGCCAGGAGTTCCCCTCCCATCTCGAAAATGCTGAGGATGGGCGTTCCGGTCGGAGCAGGGACGGATGCCACCAGGGTGTCGAGCTACAATCCGTGGGTATCGCTCTACTGGCTGGTAAGCGGCAGAACCGTAGGCGGTCTGTCGCTCTACGATGCGAGCAACCGGCTCGACCGAATCACGGCCCTGCGTCTCTACAGCGAGGGTAGCTCATGGTTTTCCGGTGATGAAGATAAGAAGGGGCGGATTGCAGTTGGCCAACTGGCCGATCTGGCCGTGCTGTCGGCTGATTATTTTACCGTGCCGGAAGAAGAAATTAAGAGTATTGAGGCGGTGCTGACAGTCATGGGTGGGCGTGTCGTGTACGGCGCCGGTGAATTCGGGGCGTTGGCCCCGCCGCTGCCGCCGGTCTCTCCCGATTGGTCGCCGACCGGCATCTATGGCGGCGCTTTCAGAAAGGCCTCCGCCGGGCGAGTTGGTGGAGTTTCTTCAGCAACCTCACGCTCGTGCAGCAACCCGCTTCATCAGCATACCCATCCGGTCTTCGGTGAGAGCGGCCAGTGGGGAATCGGTTGTACCTGCTTTGCTTTCTGAAATCGTAGAGAAGACCCGCTGAACGGCTGGAGCTGGAGCGCTGGCGCGCCAAGCGCATGAACAGCCGGGTCAGCAAACTATTGACCGGGATTTCGATCACATCCCGCCAGCTCCGCCTTCACAAAGGAGTAGACCATTATGAACAGCCCAAACGGCTTGGATGTTGACCTGAACAAATCGGTCGCACTCATCATTACTCACACCATCAGAGCAGGCGAAGAAAAACGCTACGAAGTCTGGCTCACGGATATTCTGGGAGCTGTCAGCAACTCTCCGGGCTATCTTGGCAGGGAAATTTTCCGGCCGGCTCAAGGGATGAGGACCTACACCAGCATTTTGCGTTTCGATTGCAGCGACAATCTTAACGCCTGGGTTGAATCTGACGTTCGCAGGGCATATGTCAACCAGGTGACCGACCTTCTGGAAAAAGGTGATCGGCACGAGATCAGGACAGGCATTGATTTCTGGTTTACTCCGGAAGGTTTGAGGCCGCCCAAGCCCTGGAAACAATTTATCCTGACGCTCTCGGCGGTCTATCCGTTAAGCCTTGTCCTATCCAGACTTATACGCGCCTTGTTTCCTTTGGCGCCGGCACTGGCTAATCCGCTCATCAGCGGGTTGCTGGTTGCCGCCTCCCTGACCGCACTGTTAACCTTCGTGATTATGCCACGCTATACGCGACTGATGAAATGGTGGCTTTATGATGAAACAGGGTGAAGCGCTACCGGCCACACGAGAGACCACACAGACAAAAAAAGGAGCTACGAACATGATCGCAGCTCCTTGTGGTATTCGATGGAGAGTTTCAGCAAAATAATTTTTCTTATAATTTTGATTCCAGATGATTCCTCTCACCATCCGCGAACATAATATATTTATCAGGATTTAACTGCTATCAGACTACCTCACAGCCATTGATTTGTTTTCACGTTCGATGACGATCTCGACGCGTCGGTTGTTGGCGCGCCCCTCGGTAGAAGCGTTGTTGGCGATCGGGCTGCCTTCACCCTGCCCACGTGACTGGATCTGGTTGGCCGGGAGGCCTCTCTGTACCAGGTAATCACGGACAGCATCGGCCCGACGTTGCGAGAGACCCTGGTTGTATGCATCGGTACCCTGGGAATCGGTGTGCCCCTCGACGATGAGGGTGCGCGCACGGATCGCCAGCAACGCCTTGGCCACCTGGTCAAGTTTTACCTGTGCCTGCGGCAACAAGGCTGAATCTGCAGATCGAAAAAGGATGCTTCCGGAAAGCGTGAGGACCAGTCCGCGCTCCTCTTCCTTGAGCGAGGCGAGCGATGCAAGCGAGGCAAGTGCATCGGCCGTCCGCTTCTCTGAGTCTTTCAAATCCTGTTTCCCTTGCAGGATATCTGCATCCGCCTTATCTTGTGCTGTCTTGAGTGCGGCCTGCTTGTCAAGTTCAGCTTTTGTCTCGGCTGCCTGTCTCTCGGCATCGTTCAAATCCTGCTTGCCTTGCGCGATAGCAGTCGCATTGTCTTGGGCTGTCTTGAGTGCGGCCTGCTTGTCAAGTTCAGCTTTTGTTTCGGCTGCCCGTCTCTCGGCATCGTTCAAATCCTTCTCGCCTTGCGCAATAGCAGCTTGTTGCATCTGGAAATCTGCATCCGTTTTTTCCTTGGCTGCCTTAATCTCAGCTTGCTTCGAGATTTCAGCCTGTGCATCGGCGGTCCGTTTTTCGGATTCGCTCAAGTCCTTCTTTCCCTGCTTTACTATTTCAGCTTGTTGCGTCTGGAAATCGGAGTTAGCACTGTCTTTGCTCGCCCTGGCGGCGGCAATGGAGCCAACTGCTCCCGCCTGTTCGGACTTGCGCTGTGCGACGTAAGCGAGATCTTTAGTTTTGTACGAGTCCGAATCCTTCTGGAAGGACTGTTCCGCCAGGTTGAGCGCTTCATGTGCCTTATGTAATTCTGCCGGTGCGAGCTTCTGCGCCGGTCCCTCGCTCGCAGTACGGTAGGCAGAACGGGCGTTGACCAGTTCTGTTGGCGCCACGGTTGCGCAGCCTGCGAAGGACGCAGCGAAAGCGACCAGGATAAACAATTGCAATGTTTTCATGTAAAGCCCCCTTTTGGGTTATCGGTTGTCTTTCCGGAGTTGGCGTGCACGTTCTACGGCTTCCATGGCCTCTGACTTTTCAGCATCCTGGTGCGAGAGCGAAACAGCCAGCTCTGCGTCGGCTTCTGCACGCATCAGCATCGAATCGGCCTGCTCCTTCTCACCTTTTGCGGACAGTTTCTTGGCAGATTCCAGTTCCTCCTTGGCTAGCAGCAAATGCAGCGAGGCTTGTGGTACTTTGGCTGCCCCCGCCTCCTCAGCAGCGCTGATACCGGACGTCGAGCCCTCTGTGCGCAGCGGCGCATTTGCGCATCCTGCAATTATTCCGGTGGATGCAACGGCCACAGCGATCAGAATAATTCCGATTTTGGATAGGTGCTTCATTTAGTCCTCCTCTTTTTTGATAAAATCCTGAATCAGAATAAAGCAACTAGAGTGCCAGAGAATATCTGCGAATATGAAGGCGCAACAGTCTGATTGTACTGGTAAAAAGGGAAGAAAAAGAAATGGATGAAGTGGGGGCCGTCAGTTTAATCCGTCATGCATGGCATATCTGTCATATACGGCGACCTGCAGAGAGGCATTCAAAAAGAGTGGTATCCGGCAACGAATGCCCCTTTTTCAAGGCCAGCCCCGCTTGTTTTTCAGGTCATTCAGCTTTCCTGGGTAATGGAACTCCACATTCCGCAATGGAGAATGTGACCTGGCTGAGCGTCAGTAATGGTATGTTCGATGATGCGATTACTCCTACGCTCATCTCAAAATAACCAGGTTTCCCGGGAGTGTTCTCCTTCCACCATTTCTGTATCTCTGCGGCCACGTTTGCCCCGAGATTCTTTTCATAAGCAACCGGAGGCAGAAGAAGAAGAACCGGCAGGGCAATTTCAACTCTGGCGGATTCCGGAGCCGAACAGCTGTCATATTCCAGCTCGTAATGGTATTCGATGGAGAGTTTTACAGATGGCGGGGTCTCTGCTGTTTCAAGGAGTACGGCAAAAAACTGGGACAGAGTTCCTTTCAGGTCAGTTATCTGCCGACCGATGTCAATAAGCGCAGGCTGCCGTATCGACGGCGTGCATGGAGCGGCAAACGTCTGTGTAGGCGTATGATACACAAACTCCTGCTTCACTGGAGGGTCATAGCTCAAATTTTCATTTCTGCGCACAGAGATTCCTGTCCAGACCATCGGTGCCTGAAAAACATCCAGATTTTCCAACCCGAAACGAATAGTGGAACCATCGCTCCATGATAACGCCGCATTGTAAGTGTAGAGACACTCGTCATCGCCAACAGGCTCACCAATAAGTTTGTAATACTGCCCGTCGGATGTCAGCACGCATAGGGAGGGCCAGTTGACCGTGGGGCGCATTGCTTTTTCAACCAGGTTCAAGGTGATGCAATCTAGTCTGACCGATCCGGACTCACCCGAGAACTTTCTTTCAAGCCGGTAAATGAAATCAGTCGTCGCGTGATCGACCGCACAGGTGCCGACGTTTGCCTCCCGCCGGTGTCCGGCCCAACTCATGGCAACCCTCTCGGCGATCCCGGCAAAGGCATTAATGGCGGGTTCAACCGCCTGGTAATCAGGATCGTCAGGGTTCAGCGATTTAGCCATGTTCGACCTGATGGCCGGGTACACCTGGACGAACTGGGCCAGATTGTCAAATAGCGAAGAATGAGGGGCTGCCAACCGCTTCGGGATCAATGTCCCGGCTTGATCAAAGCGAATTGCAACGTATATGGCGTCCTGGTCCACACTTTGGGACTCGAAGGTGAATTCGAAATTCCATTGCCTGGCCTGGGGAAGATCAAGGGGGGAAAGGGTAGCCGGGTTGCCTGACTGAGCCATCAGAACTGGCAAAGCAGGGAAAAAGCGGAGAGGCACGGGGATATCCTTCCGGCCCATGGCAGATGGAAGCCCGCCCATGCACGGTACAGGTCTTCCGTGCACGTATGCAAGAACGGCGGAAGTTTCGAAGAGAGTATCGGTGCCGTAACCGGCGGAAAGACCCACCAACAAGAGTTGTGCAAGCCCCTCCCTGACCCGCGCCAGTTCTTGCGAATCGGCTGGCACCTGAAAAAGGTAATCGATACCGTCAACGATGGTTTCGGCCAGCATAACCTTGGCCAGGAGCACCCGTTCAACAGCGTCCAGGGGGGCATCCGGAAGGGCTATCCCGCGCTTTGTTTCCAGATTTGCTGCACCCGCCGGCAGAAATTGCAACAGAAAATCATCCACCGCTTGCAGAAACTGCCGTGCCCAGACTTCGATATCAATGAACGAAAAGCTTTGGGCCTCCGAGAGTGTAAGCCCTTTCCCGCTCTCGTAGATTTGGATCTGAGTCTCAGTAGTGGAAATCAGCTTGGTTGAAAGTGGCCTTAATGCAAAATAGTTCACTAGCCTGTGCTCCTTCATCATTTCGCCACAACGGGGCGGGCGGTGAGCAGGATTCGCCGTTCGTCCGACTTGGTTGGCTATCTTATCTAAAAGGTTTCCCCGGCATTCCGATAACAATGCCATCTGTTTTGAAAACTTCTACAAAACAAGCTCCATCGTCGGCAGAATGGTGCACTTCGATTCCGAACTCTCTGAGTTTTGCGACGAACGGAAGGTGTTGAGCGGTTGCGAATGGAATGACAGCGATCTTCGACAAAATGCCACAGTCAATCAGTTTGAGTTCCTGAATGTTAGACAATATGGACTCTGCATTGGAAGCGTGATCAATGAACGAAGGTTGGAAAATGAGTATAACATTTGCTTTGTCGCCACTTTGAACTATTTGTCGGATTGTGTCGAAGAGATCTAGATCCTCCGTCCCGTCGCCGAAATCGGCAATCCACATACCCGACGCCCCGCGGCCAAAGTATGGAGTCTTGGCCGGATGAACCACTACGATCTTGTGATCAGGAGGGACAACCACGGTATCTGGTTTCTTACTGAATATTCTGTCGAGTATTTTCATATTTCTCTCTTGGCCAACGGGGCGGGGGATAACATGGCAGCAGGACGGGGTCGGACCAAACTAACCCATTGAATCCGCAGGCAAAACATCCCAAAAGTAGCTATTATTCAGGCTTAAACGCCCATTTTCAGGGTCAAAAATGGTGCTATAAGGTTCGATTCTTCTACCCATTCCCATAATCCCAAGCCTGGGCGTATCCCATAGGTGTCTTCAGTATACATTTCTATGAAGAATGAAGTCCTGACACTATGTGGTTTTCTCCTGCCGGTACCTTCTGTACTCATCACTTTTTGAATTTTAACCACCGCTCAATTTCAAAAATTATCAAGGATACAAAAACTGCTGCTATTGCAACATATTTAAAATTTGTGGATGTATCTGCATGCAATACCATTCTATATGTTGCAAAAACGAATACGAGAACTACTATGCATTTGGCGACTGCTAAAAATGACTTCATGTCAGTTTCTTTCCTTTTGTTGACCAACGGGGCTTCGGCGCAGCGGTGTAGTGGAGCGACAGCGGATCGGAAACCGACTGCCGCCGATTGTTCGACAGCCTCAATCTTCAATCAATCGTCTTTATTTAATCCTCGTCGCTTGACCTGCTCAGAGTGCGAGTTGTAATGCTGTTGTAGCATCTGTATACCCCACTCAACTACAGAGCGACGGATGTCTTCGACCACAGCATTAATGTTGGAACCGTCTTTTCTGACGTACCACACGTCGTCTCGGTCACGCTCGGGTTTTGAGTGAATAACTTCACGGTCTGCTTGTTGATCAAGTCCAACTTCGAGCGAATAGCGTATGTGACAATGCTGCGGCTTCGGAATATACAGACCATCCTTGTCAATGGGGGGCTTGCTGTCAGGAAGGCCAGGATCTGTCGATGGAAAGTCCGGGAAGAAAATACACAATTCGCCGCACAAGGACATTGGTGGATAATCGGTAACCAAACTAAAATAATTACCTACAGCTCGAATCTGCAATGCCCATATATATTCATCTTCATAATGCCAAGCGCAACGGCCTTTAAACTTGGTAAACCCTGCGCTACGAAGTGCTGGGTGCAATATTTTGCGCAGTGCACGATTTACTTCAGCTGACCCAATCACACTTTGTTCTTTCATTTTGTCGTCAAGCACCTGCTGGGCGGCTTCGTTAGGGGTAGCCGTAGGCGGCCCGGCCCCACGAAAACCATCTATGATTTTGTTTATCCATTTGTTCATTTATTTCTCTCGTCGAACTTGCTGATCAACCGGTTCACGCGCACGCGCACGTGAACCGGCCATCTACCCAAACAGAACATTTATCCTACGAACATCCGCCTCATCTGCACTCAATCCGCACAATAAAACCCAGAAAACCCCATCCAGCCTCCATCACCGCTACACACGCAATCTGTATAACAGACTCATGAAGCAAAAACCAGAGTCGGCGCAACATTCAGTGAGGAGCTGCCGTGCAGTCCCCCAACTCATT
>Ga0209417_1005942_pt1 | contig 12975 bp, 11 predicted proteins | sample RifGroF2_FD_184002 | JGI IMG/M metagenome (GOLD analysis project Ga0209417, IMG submission 184002) | Groundwater microbial communities from Rifle, Colorado, USA - Groundwater F2 (SPAdes) (version 2) | ecosystem: Environmental > Aquatic > Deep subsurface > Groundwater | place: Rifle, Colorado... | reverse complement strand
TTTTTCATCTCCAAAGTGAACGACAGATTTCATCTTACCCTCAGTTCTGGTTTTGATAAATATTTTCTGACTAATTCTGGATTCCAAATCCACGCAATTTTTCCTTCCCTGTCTATGGCAATTTTATTTGAGTAAGACAAATAATCAAAAATAACACAAAAAGCGATGGCCACCAAAGGCGCAACAAAAAGCTTCACAAAAAGTGCCGTGCCAAAAGGCTTCAAATCATCCCTAGGAAGCCGAAACTGCAACTGCAATCCAACGGCAACAAGCGCAAGTGGAACAATAGTCTCAGAGAGTGCTTCAAGTGTGCTCAAAATAGCCCCATGAAACACAACTCCCGAGAGAACAAACGCAACTAGCAGAGCGATAAAAGGAGGAAATGTAAAAAGTTTTGTGAAGATAAGTTTAAACTCAAGTTTGTGTTCACTCGAATAATATGAAGCGACAAAAGTCCCATAAATAGCAAAAGCCAAAAAGGTTCCCAATTGGTCATACACTAAAACATAAGCTATCGCTTCGCTTCCTAAATAAGCATTGATAATAGGAATCCCCAAAAATGAGCTGTTTGTCAAAACCCCAACAAGCATAAGAGCACCCGTAATCTCTTTGGAAAAACGCAGAGCCTTTGAGAGCAACAAAATAAAAAGCGCCGAGAAAAGCATCACTATCCATGCGATAAACGCAGGCAAAAGCATCTCATAGGAAAAATCTATTTTTGGCACTTGTAAAAGAATGATAGCTGGAAACGCAATAGTGATGATAAATTGGTTGAGTGTCGTTGCTGCGTTTTCTGGAAAAAGACGCAATTTTTGAATGCTGTAACCAGCGAACAATGCTACAAATATAAGTAAAAAGTTCTCCATTTTTTTTGCCTAAATTGTTATATTTTCTAGATGCCACACTTTTTGCGGTGTAACCAAAATAACGTCATACATAAAATCGAGTGTAAGCGCATTTTTTTTCATATAAACATCGCCTGTTTTTATCAAACGTGAGAGTTTTCTAGGTGTGATATTTTGGATAGCAAGCTCATAATCAAGTGCACTTTTTACCTCGATAAAATGTAAAACATCTTCTTTGATAGCGATAATATCAATCTCTCCGAAGCGCGAATAAAAGTTTTGTTGCACAAGAGAAAAGCCCTCTTGTAAAATGTATTCACACGCCCGCTCTTCCGCGATATTTCCTTTGGCTCTGCTCATGTATCTATCCATATTTTTTTGTATTTTAACGAGAAAATCTTTGAGATATACTATTAACTTATATTTTTAATTATCTCTTTAATTTTTGCTACATTTTCTCAAAAATTGCTATATAATTCGTTTCATTTTATTAGGACTAGCATTGAAATCTATTGTAGCTGCTCTACTGCTCGCTTCACTTTTACAAATCTTCTTATGGGTCAACAATGTTGACAAAATCGTATCGCCACCAGATGCTGAAAATATTATCAAATCACTCTCGTATGCGCCTTACAAAAACGAAGATAAAACCCTTCTGAGTTCTAAAGAAATCTTACGCGATTTGGCGCTTATCAGCAGATTTACCAAAAAAATCCGTGTTTATTCTTCTGAAGATGCCCAAGCTGTTTTACCAGAGGCTAGAAAACTCAATATGCAAGTGCATTATGGAATGTGGCTCTCAGGTGATCCTGAGAATAACAAAAGAGAGATTGAACTCGCCAAAAAACTTATCCCTGAATACTACGCAACTATCTCTTCTGTTATCGTAGGAAATGAGGTTTTACTCCGCGCTGACCTTAAAGTTGAAGAGCTTATAGAGATTATTCGTGAGTTTAAAAAATTGCTTGTCGAACAAGAGAAACTCACACCGATGCGCTACCATCAGCCTCGTGTCACAACAGCTGAGATCTGGAACCTTTGGATAGAAAATCCTGAGCTTGCCAAGGAGGTAGATTTTATCAATATCCACGTCCTTCCATACTGGGAAAAGATAAAAGCAGAAGAGTTTGTCCCTTACTTCAAAAATATCTACAACAATGTAAGTACTGCATTTCCAGATAAACGTGTAACGATTGGGGAGTTTGGCTGGCCTAGTCAAGGTTATAACAATCAAGGTTCGGTTGCAAGTGTCGAGAATCAAGCGACTGTTGTAAGAAGATTTCTCATTTTGGCAAAAGAAGAGAGTTTTCAGTATAATCTTCTTGAAGCTTTTGATCAGCCGTGGAAAGGTATCCATGAGGGAAATGTGGGGCAATACTGGGGAATTTTTGATGCCGACCGCAATCAAAAATTTGAATTTCAGGGTTCTGTACTGATAGAGCCGTATTGGTTTATGCAGATGAGTGCGGCTGCGTTTATCGGTGCACTCCTCACTTTTTTCGGGCTTCGCAATCAGCGTATGAACTTTTTGCACGCTATCACTTACGGACTTGCCGCTCAGGGTATCTCGTTTGGTATCGTTATGTCGGCTATCTATCCGTTTATACATTATATGAACTTTGGTATGTGGGTAATGTGGGGAATGGGTACGCTACTAATGATACCCCTTACTGTTATCACACTTGCAAAAGCGAATGAGCTTTTCAAATGTACCCTTGGAAGACGTCCAAAAAGGCTTATTCCACTTGATTTGCAATCAAACCATGTTCCTTCCGTAAGTATCCATGTTCCCGCTTACAAAGAGCAGCCACATGTACTCAAAGAGACACTTATTGCGCTCTCAAATCTCAACTATACGAACTTTGAAGTATTGGTTATCATCAACAATACTCCTGAAGAGTATTATAAAGCGCCAATAAAAGAGCTTTGTAAAGAGCTTGGAGAACGTTTTGTTTATCTTGATATCGAATGCAGCGGATTTAAAGCAGGAGCCCTCAATAAAGCACTTCCTTACGCAAATGCAGATACTGAAATATTGGCCGTTATCGATGCTGACTATGTTATATCACCAAACTGGCTTGTAGATCTTGTGCCTATCTTTGATGATCCAAAAGTAGCAATCGTTCAAGCCCCTCAAGATCATAGAGACGGCAACGAATCACTTCTCAAAACAGCTATGAATGCAGAATATGCAGGCTTTTTTGATATCGGGATGGTAGAACGCAATGAAGAAAACGCAATCGTTGCACACGGAACGATGCTCATGATACGCAAATCTGCTTTTGATGAAGTCGGTCAATGGAATACGGATACGATTGTGGAAGACAGTGAACTAGGTCTGAGACTCTTTGAAGCGGGATACAGCGCGCACTACACAAACAGAAGATATGGGCATGGTCTGCTTCCAGACACCATTGAAGCCTTCAAAACGCAGCGTCACCGCTGGGCGTATGGAGCAATACAGATACTCAAAAAACACGGGGCACATTTTATGCCATCATCTAAAACGCTTACAAAAGCGCAAAAACACCACTTTGTTACAGGCTGGTTTTTTTGGCTCTCTGATGCGCTTGGTCCTGTTACTGCGGTACTCAATATCCTCTGGGTTCCAGTCATCATTTTTGTCGGGGTTACCTATTTTGACTGCGTTTTTGGTCAATGTAATCCATGCATTTGTGCTCTATCGAACACGTGTAAAGGCAAATTTTTATCACTCTCTTTTGGGTGCGATAGCTGCTATGAGTCTGCAACTGACAATCTTCAAAGCAGTGTATGATGGATTTGTCAAAGACAAACTTCCGTTTAAACGTACGGAAAAAGGCGGAAACACTAAAAAAATATCAACAGACAATTCAAATCAGGAAGCTATTTTGGCAATATTACTGATAGGTTCGTTTGCGGGGCTTATCCTAACAAATGAGCAAGAGATTGTGGAGGTGTATGTTTTTGCTTCAACACTTCTTGTACAAAGTGTTCCTTATGTCTCAGCTATGATTTTAAAGGCTATAGAAAAATCTTCTCTCAAAGCCTAAACCCACACATAAACGCAGCAACTCTTCCGCTGCGTTTGCAAACTCTTTAGCAGTGTATCACTTCTACTTTGATAGACTTAAACGCAGCCGTAAGTATCACTTCATCACTCTTATCCCCAAAAAGATTGTTTATTTTTGACTCTGCATGATGAAATGTCACAAAAAGTGTCTTTGGCTGTACCTTATCTGTTATCTTGATTGTAAGAGGATTCGTTTGTCCAAACTCGCTTTTGAGGATAACTTTTTCACTCGTAAACTCATGCGCGTCACCCTCATAAACAAGCAAAACATCTTCTTCATAACGCTTATTGAGATTTGGTGAGCGTTTCGTCTGCGCGGCATTATTATAATGCGCGATAGTTCTTCCTGTTGTAAGATGATAACCGCTCAATTGCTTGCCCAGTATCTCTTCGAGCATACCGCGAAGTTTGTACTGATGGTAGTGAAACTCACCCAAACCATCCTCTGTTCTAAAGTCAAGCTGATGCAATATAGGCGTATCTTCTGTGTGTACAGGCCACTGAAGCCCACGTTTTCTATGGCGTTCCAGTCTCACATAAGATGCACCGCTATAGCGTCTATAAGCCACTTCTCTTACTTCATCCCAAACTTCATTGGAGTTTTTGTAGTTGTAGCTTCCGCCCATCTTATTATCTAATATCTGTAACACTTCCCAATCATCCGGTAAGTCGCATTTGACGAGGGGTTGTGAAAGGTGAAGGCGGCGCATTGCGTTTACATATACACCTGTTTTTTCGTACGCTGATTTGACACCCACTACGATATCCGCTTTATTCGCCACATCCGTCATAAAAAGCTCTTGCACAAAAAGAAGCTCAAGTTTTTCAAACGCTCTGTCAAGTTTATTGAGATTTGGATGGATATGAGTGATATCCTCACCGATGTTTAGCACTGCTTTGATTTCATCTTTAAGCATCGCATCAACAAGTTGCGGTGTCATGAGCCCCACCTCTTTTGGCTCTTGATAATCAGGGTCATAGTAAGGAAGCATTCCCATGTCGCAGGTTCCTTGCACATTATTTTGTCCACGAAGCGGCATAAGTCCTGCTCCGCTTTTACCAATATTTCCTGTCATCAGTGCAAGATGCACCATCGCCATAACTGCATACGAACCATCAATATGTTCTGTTATCCCAAGACCCCAAAAAATCATAGATTTTTTCAAAGCATATTCACGTGCAATTTTGCGTATCATTTTGGAGAGGTATTCATAACCCTCTATCTTGCTAAAATAATCTGGATTGGCATACTTATCAGCAAGAATCATGGCTTTAAAATCAAGAAAACCTTTTGTTCTATCGGCGATAAAACTCTCATCATAAAGCTCTTCATCGATGATAACATACGCTAACATATTAAGAATTAGCAGATTTGATTCATGAGGCATAATACCTTTGTATTTTGCAAATCTATGAAGTTTGATCTCACGCACATCAAAAACAGCAAGATTGTCGTGTTCTCGTGCTACATCGATGATACGGTTGGAGATGATTGGATGTGCTTCTGTTGTGTTGGAACCAATAACTATCATAAATTCGCAATTATAAATATCGTTATAAGGATTTGTCGCAGCTCCTTCGCCAATAGTTTTGCGCATTCCCGCAAGTGATGGAGAGTGACATACACGCGCACAATTATCCACATGGGGAGAGCCCAGTGTATGACGGGTAAACTTTTGAAAAAGATATGAACTCTCACAAGAAGTTCTCGCTCCCCCGATTGAACAGACACTTTTTTTACCATGTTTTTGCTGAATCTCTTCGAGTTTCATCGCAGCAGCAGTTGTTGCAGCGTCAAGGTTTGTCTCATACCAAATTGCATCCAAATCTACTAAAGTTGAAGCTACAACTTCTTTGATAGTAGGGTTTTTTTCTAAAAAACTTTTACGAATACGAGGAATACGAAGTCTATCTTCCGCATCCACAAAATCAAAGCCGTACTTACCTTTGATACAAAGTTTTCCCTGAGAAACAACACCATCTGGATGAGCAAAGATACTCTCTATTTTGTTCTCTTTGACATTTACATTTGCCGCAATATCACAGCCAACACCGCAATAGGTACAAACGCTGTCTATAACTTCTATATTTTCCATAACAAAATTCCCTAGACTTTTAGTTGATGGAGTTTACAATTCTTTCTCTTAAGAATTGCGGAAGCAGCCTCAGCAGTGAAATGATTAAATAAAATCTAAGCGGGAAGACATAACTGCGTTTATTTTTGTCTATCGCACGCTTCATTATCTTAACTCCATCTTTTGTGCTGAGTAAAAATGGCATCTTAAATTTATTTTTGTCCGTAAGTTCACTTTGGATAAAACCCGGTAATAAGGTAATGATTTGTATCCCCTCTTTTTTATACTTGTAGTGCAGCGCTTCTGCATAAGCATTGAGTGCACGCTTTGAGGAAGCATATGCTTTAGCAGTTGGCATAGAGATAAGTGAAGCGAGTGATGAAACAAAAACAATTTTACCACTTTTTTGGGAGACAAAATGAGGGAGCAAAATTTCTAAAATAGCATGATTGGCAAGAAGGTTTACATCATAAACTCTTTTAAAATCGGCAAAAGGCGTTATTTCAGCGGAGTGCCCAAGTGAAATACCTGCGTTTAGTATCACTATATCTACAGCACCGACTAATCGTATTTTTTCTTGCAGTAGCAAAAAATCACTCACATCTACTACAATAAGCTCTATATTTTTACATCTGTTTTGGAGTTCATTTTGAAGTGTTTGAAGTTTTTCTTTGCGTCTAGCAAGGAAAATAAGTTCTACGTCTGCTTGCGCATATTGGCGGGCAAGTTCTGCGCCCAAGCCACTACTCGCACCTGTTATAAGGATCTTCAAAGAGAAGCTTACACTATCCTGATCATAACAGGAGAAGATTTGATGAAGTCAAGTGTGCGTAACTCTTTTATCATACCTTGTATATCTTTTTCAAGTGCAATGTGCGTTGAAACAAGCAGGTTTGCAGAAGATTCAGAAGATGGACGTTGCAACATTGTTTCAACTGAGATATTATGATTTTCAAAAATTTTCGTAATTTTTGCCAAAACGCCAGTACGGTCAGAGACATTTATTCGTAGGTAATATTTCGAGTTGATATCGTCCGTTGCTTTGAGTCTGAGTTCGCCTTCTAAAGGCTTGTCAAACCCAAGCATAGGAGCTTTTTTTCCTGCTCTGGCGATATCAATAATATTGGCGATAACAGCACTCGCCGTTGCATCACCACCGGCTCCTGGACCATAATAAAGTGTTTCACCTACTTTATCACCGACTACAGAGATACCATTCATCACGCCGTCTATTTTAGCAATCATTTTCTCTTTAGAGATAAGTGCAGCATGTACGCGCAATTCAACATCGTTACCATCTTTTTTAGCGATTCCTAAAAGTTTGATAGCATATCCGAACTCTTTTGCAAACGCGATATCTTCTTGTGTGATATTTTGGATACCTTCAATAAGAATATCCTCTGGTTTTGCATCGATACCATAAGCAATACTTGCCAGAATAAGTAGTTTATGCGCAGCATCATAACCGCCTACATCAAAAGTGGGATCTGATTCAGCATAGCCCAATCTCTGTGCTTCTTTGAGGATATCAGAGTATGCAACACCTTCGTTCGTCATCTTTGTGAGCATATAATTACAAGTACCGTTCATGATGCCCATGATAGACTCAATATGATTTGCAGAGAGACCATCACGAAGTGCGTTTATGATAGGAATACCACCCGCTACACTTGCTTCATACTCAAATGCGATATCTTGTGCAAGCTCTTGAAGTTCATATCGGTGATAAGCTAGGAGTGCTTTGTTTGCTGTGACGACTGCTTTACCTTTGAGCAGAGCTTTTTTAACTACTTCAAAAGCTTCTTCGACACCGCCCATAAGCTCAACAACAACATCTATCTCTTCATCATCCAAAACATCATCTACATTATCACTCAAAGGAATATCCAAATCTCTTACTTTATCAAGATTTCGAACGATTCCCATCTTTACTTCGATAGTAACACCTGCACGCGCAGAAATCACATCAGCATTGTCTTTTAAAATTTGTGCGACACTTGTTCCAACAGTTCCAACGCCTATAATTCCTACTTTTAACATTCCTATCCTTTACTTTATCACAAACTATTTGCTTGCTGCGTCCTCTTGTGGACAATTAAACTGCTTTAAAAATTCTTTAATATTTCTCGCAGCTTGACGGATACGATTGTCATTTTCAATAAGTGCTATACGGACATAACCCTCACCATATTCACCAAATCCAATACCAGGAGCTACCGCTACATGTGCCTCACGTAAAAGTTTTTTTGAAAATTCCAATGAACCTAGGTGTTCTGCACATTTAGGGATTTTAGCCCAAACAAACATACTCGCTTGATTTTTTCTCACAGGCCAACCGATACGATTAAACGCATCCACAAGGATATCCTGACGATGGTCATACTTATCAACGATATCTTTGACACACTGCTGATCACCATTGAGGGCAACAGTAGCTGCTACTTGGATAGGTGTAAACATACCATAATCTAACCATGACTTTATTTTTTGAAGTGCGCCAATAAGTTTTTTGTTTCCAACAAAATAACCAACACGCCATCCAGCCATATTGTAACTTTTTGAAAGTGTAAAACTCTCAACCGCCACATCTTTTGCACCAGGGACGCTCATGATAGAAGGAGTTACATAACCGCCAAAGGTAATATCTCCATATGCGATATCAGAGATGATATAAAAACGCTCTTTTTTCGCCATAGCCACAAGTTGTACATAAAACTCCTGTGTCACTGTTGCAGTTGAAGGGTTATGAGGAAAGTTCACCAAAACATATTTTGGTCTTGGGCTTGTCTCTTTGAAAACTCTCTCAAGATTTTCAAAAAACTTAGGCTCATCTACTTTATAATTCTCATCAAATTCTAAACCGAACTTCACTACATTTCCACCCGCAAGGATAAACGCATAAGAATGGATAGGATAGGTAGGATCTGGAACAACTATCGTGTCACCTGGATTTGTGATGGCGTATGCTAAGTGTGCGTAACCTTCTTTTGAACCCATAGTAGCAACACACTCTGTCATAGGATCAAGGTCACAGCCATAACGGCGTTTGTACCAATCAGCGATAGCCATCAAAAGTTTAGGAATCCCTTTTGAAGCAGAATAACCATGTGTTTTTGTTTTTTGGGCTGATTCTATCAGTTTTTCACGTATATGTTCTGGTGTATCACCATCTGGATTACCCATCGAAAAATCTATAACATCTTGACCCGCACGACGTTCTGCCATTTTTAAATCATTTACTTCTGCAAAAACGTACTTCGGGAGTCTGCTCATTCTATCAAAATGTATTTCGTCAAACATTTATTTTCCTGCTTATGGGCCCTATTTTCAGCCCTAAAATTATGAGTGGTATTTTAGCAAAAAAATTTGCAATTAAAGAACTGACCTTACGCACTTTTATAAAAAGTGCGTAAAATACCTCTTATTTTACGAAAAACGCTTCGCTTGTTTTCGTAGCTTTAGGGGATTGCGTAACATCAACTAAAAAATAGACTTTCTTTTATCTTGCCTCAATAGGCTCAACAAATAACTCGTCTTTGATATTTTTTAAAGTATATAAATCTGATACTTTCATGTATTGTGTATATTTTGGTACTTCAAGATTTATTTGCGTCTGTTTTGCATCTATTTTAATGAGTTCTAAAAGATGCAATGATTTATCATAAAAGGCTATATAGGGATACCACTCATTTCTTGAGGAGCTTTTTATACGAAGGTTTTTTATCTTTGAGACCTCAATCCAATGTGCATATAAAGAGCGTTTAAGTTCCATAATATTGCCGCTTTGGAGAGATTGTACATTTAAAAATGCCCTGCTCATGTCAACAACGTAAGTCCACTCTTGCAATGAATGCATCTCAATATCAACGATACTACACCCTTTTTTACTCAGTTCATTTTCTAAAAGCAGAGGATCAGTTGCGTTTTCCGACATCAGTACAATCGACCATGAAAATGCAGAATCATCAAGATTTGAAGTCTCTGTAACATAGCGGTAATAGCCAATATCACGTAGTGAATCACTCATCAAACGTACAAAAAAGAGTGGTGAACCACTTGTTTTAAAATGCACACGCAACTCTTGAGGAGATTTAAAAGAGAGATTTAAAAGCCCGTTTTCTTTGAGTGTTTGTACAATCTTAAGAGTTTTAACTCTACCTTGGTCATAAAAAGAAGATTTAGGGGAAAAGAGAATCTTTATGTAGTCCTTATTTTTTTCATATGTGTGTGAGTCCATAAAAGACTCTATTTTTTCATCCAAAGAATCTGCGAATGAAAACGAAAAAAGAAGGAGTAAAAAAAGACCTATTTTTACCATTCTCTATCCTTATTTAACTTCTTAAACTCACTCAACGATAATTGCTGCAAGACACCATCTTTATACAAAAACTGTAAATTTTTACTCTTTTCAAAACTAGTTTTTTCACCGTTTAGCTCTATTTCAACATCATTGTGACCTAAACGCAGCAGCCAATTTTTTTTGGGATCAAGTTCAAAACTATCAGAAAAAACAATCTGTTTTTTATCCTCAGTATCAAGTTCTATATACCCAAACCACAGCTTTTTAGTTGTAATGATTTTCAAAGAATCCATAGCAATACCTGACTCTTGCATAGGAATAACAGGGGGCACTTCATCAGTTTGTAATGTTGCGTTTCCTTCCATCTCTTCCTCTGGCAAATCGCTGCTATTTGTCTCTAACGCAGAGAGATTATTATCCGTTATATTCTCATCTGTCATATTACTCTCAACCAAAGCTTCAATCTCTTGCGTGATACTCTCAACTTGTGTAGCATTCATATCTATCGTCGGGCTTTTTGAATCAAGACTATAGTAAGCAACAGCAAGAAAAATAATCAAAGCGATAAAAATATAAATACCCTTAGAACTTTTGTGAGATTTTTTTTCTATGAAAACACTCACTGGTGTTTTAATCACTACATTTTGTGCATAGTAAGCCAAAGCTTTTGTTTTAAGCTCACTCAAATCTATTTGATAATCTCTTTCGATAATTGATATAAAACCTAAAAATTGCACTTTTTGTACAAGCTTAAAATTTTCATCTATGAGTGCTTGAACATGTTGCTTAGAGATATGCGTCTCTTCGGAAATTTTTTGTGCACCGAGTTCTTTTAATTTTGTAAATCCTACGCTCATATTCGCATCCTATCCATTAATATAGCCCCTGCCACACTTACATTGAGGGAGTCAAAATCATGTACCATTTTGATACTTACTACTTTGTCTAACTTCGAGACAACACGTGAAGTCAAACCTTCACCTTCACTTCCAAGAACCAATACTCTTCTTTGCGCTATCTTACATGAGCGAATATCTTCACCGCCCATATCTGCACCATAGAGTATAAAACCAGACATTTTAAGGTCATTAAGTACATCATGAATATTATGTTCAAGTGCAAGTGGCATATCAAAAAGCGCACCCGTACTTGTTCTCAGCACTGGTTCTATTGCAAGATTTTTAAGACCACAAACTACGATTGCATCGACACCAAGCGCATAAGCACTTCGCACGATGGCTCCAATGTTTCCAACATCAGTCAAGTTTGATAAAACTAGTACAAAATCTTTATTTAAAAAGGATTTAAAATCATGTAGTTCATAATCATCAACATCAGCTAAAAAGCCTTGATGATTTGCGTTTTTACACATTTTAGAAGCAGCCTCAGCGGGAACTCTTTTGACTTCAAAACCCATTTTCATCAAACGCGAGTACTCTTTTTTCTCTAACTCTTTTGCGAGGTACAAGGTCTTAATTTTGTTTGGGTAATTTTCTATTACATAATATATTGGTTGTTTTGCATAAATTAACATATTGGCATTTTATCTAAAAAATACTATGTTCGTATTGAAGATGTAAAGGAAAAAGCGTCATTTTGAACTTAGTTCAAAATCTCATGAAAGCGATAAAAGTCTATTATAACAAGCTTTTGTATTTTCACCCGTGATTTTACTGATGAGTTTTGCTTGTACTTTTTTTGGAAGATCAAGTTCAAGAATATCGTTTTGGGTAACCGCGCTGCTATTTTGTGAAGTCGCAGCTTCGATAACCACCACCCATTCGCCTTTGTAGTTTCCATCTAAAATATCAAAGATCTCTTTTGCGGTTCCATGTAAATAGCGTTGGTATTTTTTTGTAAGCTCTTTTGCGAGAAAGATTCTTCTAGTGTTTTCTACTTTGTCAATTTCAAGAAGCAGTTTGTCAAGTCTATGCGGAGATTCATACAAAATTGTAGTAAATCCACTGCCGAGCGCACCTTGAAGAGAAGCCTCTCTATCTTTTCCCTTATGAGGTAAAAACCCCCAAAAAAGCACCGGTTGTGATGAAGAGTGTGGCAATAATAATTGAAAAAAGAGTTGACATATCTTATTTTACATTAATTAGAATCTGTCTGGATACAGTAATCAAGCTTTTGGGCTAGTGTTTTTGTATCAAATTTTGTTCCAACAAAAAGAATGATTGTTTTAGGGCCAGTTTTAAGACTACTTTTTTGAGTTTTTACATCAAGCCTGCTGCCAACAAGTTGGATTTTGTATTTTAAACTTTTTTTGTTTACAAAAACAATGCCCTTGACACGAATAATTTGTCTGGGTAAGTTTCTTATAATTTCGATTAACTTGCTGATATCCACCTCTTTGTCGGTTTTATAGATAAAAGAGTTGTACAGCTCATGATTGGGTGATGTGTGTGTTTTTTCTAATAAATTCTTTTGCACTGGGTGTGAGTATTTAAGGGTTTGATCAAGAAAAATTTCAGCTGGAAGCGTTTGTGTGAACTGAAGCAGTTTAACCCCTGGAATAATTGTTGACAGACTTGAAGTGAGTTTGTCGATATCTTCTTTTTTGCATAAGTTCACTTTTGAAATTATAACCAAATCCGCATCCCCTACCTGAGAAAGAATGATAGGATGCTGTGGCAAATTCTTTGTAAAATTTAAGGCATCCACAATACATATATTGGCATCAAAATGGATGAAGTCTGA
>Ga0209417_1005939_pt1 | contig 12983 bp, 14 predicted proteins | sample RifGroF2_FD_184002 | JGI IMG/M metagenome (GOLD analysis project Ga0209417, IMG submission 184002) | Groundwater microbial communities from Rifle, Colorado, USA - Groundwater F2 (SPAdes) (version 2) | ecosystem: Environmental > Aquatic > Deep subsurface > Groundwater | place: Rifle, Colorado... | reverse complement strand
GATGAACTCAAATACTTTCATTTTGCACTTGAAAGAATGCGAGTTTCGCTTTAATCATAGAATGGATAATCTCGTAGAGATTATCTTTTCTTCTCTCCCAAAATTCAAACGCTGCTAGTCAAGAGCCTTATTTCAAATGGAAACAGATCGAGTCTTTACTGTTAGATGTTGATATGGAACATGTAACGCGTTACGAGTACACAAGTAACTCCGAAATAGCCGAACGCTTTAATGCTGTTAAAGAGCAGCCTGGCAAGGAAGGATTCCCCGCGACAACGGCCTTTGATCACAAGCCCACATACAACGAAGTTGTTTTGGCGCTGGACCCGATTCGGGCAGCCGTGGGCGAGACGGTTTTTGGAAAAATGTGTGCCGACATTAAACAAATCTTGCCATAGCAGGTGGCAACACTTATCCTAAAACTGCTATGATGCATTCCGATACCGTCCGTCCTTTTAAGGCTTACAAAAACATGGACTTTCTCAACAGTCCAGAAGCGCGCTCGATTCGCGTCCAGTGCGAGTTGACCGAGCCAGCGGTCCGCTTTGAACAGTTTGGCATCAAAAACACGATTGTGTTTTTCGGTTCCGCGCGTATTCAGGAGCCCAAAGAGGCCGACAAACGTTTGCACGCCGTTGAAAAAGAAGTGCAGGCAACAGAAAAGTTGACGCCTGAGCTCGAGGAGAAATTACAGGCCGCGAAGGCCCTGAGAAAGGCGGCTCCCTATTACGACGCCGCCCGCGAGCTCGCCAAACGCCTCACACGGTGGTCGATGGAGATAGAGGCTCCGCAAAAGCGCATGCACATTATCACCGGTGGTGGGCCAGGCATCATGGAGGCAGCCAACCGCGGCACCTACGACGCCGGCAGCCACGCCATCGGCATGAGCATCAGCTTGCCTTTCGAAAACGAGCTCAACAAATATTGCGACATCGAACGCAGCTTTCGCTTTCACTACTTCTTTGTCCGCAAATATTGGCTGTTCTACCTCTCCAAGGCCCTCGTCGTCTTCCCTGGAGGCTTCGGCACAATGGATGAGCTCTTTGAAGTCCTCACGCTCATTCAAACTGGCAAAACGAGCAAACGCGTCCCGGTCGTTCTCTTTGGCGCCGATTTTTGGAACAGCTTTATGAACATCAATGCGCTCGTCGAGTGGGGAACTATTTCACGCAAAGACCTCAACCTCCTCCGCGTTCTCGATACTGTTGAAGACGCTTATAATTATCTTACTGAGAGTCTAGAGTCGTACACTAGATAAGACGGCAGGGGAATGGCCTCTAGCGGCGCAAAACGCCGCTATAGACCCTTTTGCCTCCGATTTTTCAATGGTATAAGATCTTCTTGGCGAACGACCATGTATCATTGTTGCTGGATTCGAGGAATGTAAACAGAATGGGCAGGCAGACGAAGAAGATTAGACTGCGGCCGCGTTTCGTGTGAAAAATGAGCCGTGCGGCCTTGTAAGCGAAGATGGCCCAAATAGACTCTTTGATGAAGTAGGCGGGAAGCGCCGTTTTGCCATCGAGGAGGTCAACCTTTTTGAGCAGAACATCGATGCCCATAAACGCCATGACGAGCAAAACATAGATGTAGGAGGAGAGAAAGATGCCGACACGCTTGAAGGCCAACCAGGAACGATGTAGGAGGAGAGCAAAGCAGACCCACGCAAAGACCATTCCCAACACATAATAGGCCGCAAAGAGGTGAACAAAACTGATGCCCAGTGCAATGAGGTATTGCTTTGAGAGAATGACGCCGTTGTGGTTTTCAACGCCAGGAATGTCGGTGTAGTAGAACCAGCTATAAAAAAGGGCAAACAAAATGATGGTGAGAAAGAAGCCGGCCGGCGATAGACCGATAATGGCTCGCTTGAGGAACGCGGAATAGGCTCTTTCGCCCGGGCACATACAAGCAGATTCGTGTGAAGGTGTGTGTTTTCGGTGTTTATGCATGATTTTAGGATGAGGGTTCGTTATAAAGAAATTCGTTTTTAATGTACTCTACAAAAGCGTTGGCCTTTTCAGGAGTGATTTTGTGGAAAACCGCGTGATTGATTTTAACATTGGGTCCTTGGTCGCAGCAAGCTAAACATTCACAAAAATCAACGGAATAATTGTTATCCGCCGAAGGCAGTCCAAACGCTGGACAACCGAGCTTGTGGAGGAGAATTTCGGCGACGCGGTTGCTCTCTTGCATGCCACACGCGATGGAACGGCAGACACGAATATCGTAACGTGCGACCTGCGTACGGCTGAAATCCGGGTAAAATGAGGCCACGCTTTCGACTTCCAAGAGCGGCAACGATAACATGTCAGAGACAAAAGATAGAACGTCGAGGTTGATGCTCCAGAGCTCCTTTTGCAACACGTGCAAAATCGGCACAATGGCACTCTTCGGTTGCGGGTATTGCATCACAAGCTTTCCGATGGCCTCGAGTGTCTGATTGGATAACGGTTGCATACACTAAGGATGTTAGAAAAAAGCAGATAGATCAACCTTATTTTCAGCATGGCCTTGAACGCCTCAATCCTAGTATCAATACAAAAACAAAGAGAATATAAAAACAAAGAGTCGCCAATGGCCTCCTAGCACTGCTTTTCATGCTGGACAAAAGCGCGGACAGCTGTTGATATGGGCATATGTATTATTCTCGTCCGATTGAAACGCCGTGGTTGCACCGAATTTTGATTGCCAACATCGTCATGTTTGTCTTGCAGCAGGTGAGCACGCTGTGGTTTGGAGTGCCGCTGTTTGAACACTTTTTGACGCTCTCTGGGGCCAATGTGTCGCATGGGTACGTGTGGACTTTTTTGACGTATGCCTTTCTGCATGGAAACACGTGGCATCTATTTCTCAATGCCCTGTTTGTGTTTTTCCTGGGCCGTACGATTGAGATGGAAGAGGGCAGCCGTCGCTTTCTCACGATCTACATTCTCTCGTTGCTGCTGGCGGGGCTCGCTTGGCTGGCCATTCACTTTGACCGCCACACGCTTCTCTTAGGCGCCTCGGGAGCGAACATGGGCCTGCTCACCTACTACTGCCTGACGCACAGAGACCGGCCAATGACGCTGTTAATCTTTTTTGTCCTGCCGGTGACGCTGATGCCGTCGTGGATTTTGTGGGGCTTTTTCGGCTTTGAGTTCTTTAATGTGCTGTTTCAGGAAATTCCTGGAACGACCGACATCGCCAGTTCTGCTCACCTCGGGGGCATGCTCGGCGGCCTTGTGTACTATTACTGGATGCGCCGCGGTCGCGCGATCGAACTTCCAGCCTGGTTCCGCAAAAAGAAGTCGTCCAGGCATGTCAACTTCCATTTGAACATCGATGACCGGTAAATGATAGCGCTCAAAGACATCACCTACCGCGTCCCGGGGCGCATTTTGCTCGACAAGGTATCGGTCGCTTTGCCTGACTCCATCATTGGCGTGGTTGGGCAGAACGGCTGTGGCAAGACGACGCTCTTTCGGCTCTTGACGGGCGAATGCAAGCCAGACGCGGGTGAAATTCTAATTCCGAAACGGCTGAAGTTGGTCGCCGTCGAGCAGGAAATCAAGGAGACAGGGAAGTCGTTACTGGCCTTTGTTTTGGATGCCGACAGCGAATTGACGCGACTGCGGGCAGCTTTGCACGACACGCCGACCGAGGAATTGGGTGACATTTACCAGCAATTGGAACACATCGATGCGTTTTCGGCAGAAGGGCGTGCGGCGAGCATCTTGTCTGGGCTTGGATTTTCGCCGGAAGACCTCGAACGGCCGCTGTCAGACTTTTCTGGAGGCTGGCAAATGCGGGCATCGATGGCAGCCACGCTCTTTGCGCCCTTCGACATCTTGCTGCTGGACGAGCCCACCAACCACCTCGATCTCGAGACGGGGCTCTGGTTGGAACAGTACCTGGGGCGACTCAACAAGACAGTCCTCATCGTCAGTCACGAGCGCCACTTTCTGAATCGTCTGTGCGGGCACATTCTGCACATCCACGACAGAACGGCCAAGCTCTATACTGGCAATTACGACACCTTTGTCGAGACGCGGCAAATCCAGCAACATAGCTTAGCCAAGTCGATCGAAAAGCAGCAAAAGACGCGCGAACACCTCCAGGCCTTCATTGACCGTTTCCGCTACAAGGCAACCAAGGCCAAACAAGCGCAGAGCCGCATTAAAGTGCTCGAGAAAATGGCGGCCCTGCCCACTCTGTCGCGCGACACCTCTGTCACCTTTGAATTTCCGCAGCCAGAAGAGGTCGACCGCTTCCTGATTACGCTGAAGGACGGCGTCGCGGGCTATGACAAGCCTGTCCTGCGCTCCCTCAATGTCCGGGTAGAAGTCAACGACCGCATCGCGCTTTTGGGGAAAAACGGCAACGGCAAGTCGACGCTCGCCAAAATCCTCACCGAGCGCTTGGACCTACTTTCCGGCACGATGCAACGGGCGAAAAAGCTGCAGGTAGCCTACTTTTCTCAACAGCAGACCGATGAACTCGACCTCACTCAAACGCCCTACAGCGCTCTTGCAGCCATTTTACCAGACCTACCGGAGTCGAAAGTACGGGCACAATTGGCCCGTTTTGGCCTGATGCAAGAAAAGGCAAACACGCGCATTGGGCAGCTGTCTGGCGGTGAGAAAACGCGCCTGCTCCTGGCCCTCATCACGCGAAATGCGCCCCACATGCTCGTTTTCGATGAACCCACCAACCACCTCGACATCGACGCCCGTGACGCCCTCATCGACGCCCTCAACGCGTATCGTGGGGCGGTTGTGCTCGTCACCCACGATTTCCACACCATCGAATCCGTCTGCGATCAGCTGTGGCTCGTCAAAGATGGCCATTGCAGGCCTTTCGACGGCGACCTCGACGATTACAAAAATCTGCTCCTGACGCCGGTCACAGTTGCCAAACCACAAAAGGCCAACAAAACAAAGCCAGCCAAGCCAACACAGAAATTGGCCGCGATCGAAAAACAACTCAAAGACGCAGAGGCCGAAAAGGCCGCCCTCGAGGCCGCCCTCCAACAACGCTACTCCCTCGACACCTGCAAACAACTCGAACAACTCAACGCCGCCATTCAGTCCCTCGAGCAGCAGTGGCTCAATGCAGGCGAAGCGCTTCAATAACGGGGCTCAAAAAGCGTGTATTGTTGCAAAAGAAGCGATGGTGAGCAAAAGCCAAGCGTGTTTTTCATCGGTCTTCATTTGCTTTTTTGAGCGAGATCGCTTACAATAAGAGTATGCATCGTAATACACCCACTCTCTACATACAAAGCGGCAGTCATGCTTGTCGCGAAGCGATGGCGTTCTTTGCCCAGCACGGCGTTTCGCTGGACGTACGTAAAGTCGACGACAGTCCACAAAACCTGCAGCGCCTCCTCGAAGTTACTGAACAAACGGAGACACCCACCTTTGTTTATAAAGACTGCATCATCACCGATTTTACGATCGAAGAGTTTTTGGACGAGATCCAAACCTACCCTGACATTCTCCGCGACCTCGGCCTGTCACTAGAGGCGCTCGAAGACTGACATATAAGATCGTCGCAAAATAGCGTCAAATGAGTGTCGAACTCCGCTGACTGTCTCAACGTACGTCTAGGTACACTATGGCATGCATGCTCGCGCAAAGCCAGTGGCGTCTATTTTGCAGCGGTCTCATTCGGGCAATCGACAAAAAAAGCGCGGATTTCCCCGCGCTCTTTTGTTTTGTATAGCTTAACCTCTAGTTTTCGCCGCTGATTTCAGAGCTGTCGCTTTCTTCGGCGAAGCTACTCTCACCAATGAACTCAGAGCCGCTGAATTCAGAGGGGTCACTTTCAGACTCGTTCGGTGGAGTACCAGTAAATTCCTCAAAGTCATCGCTATGCAGGTCTTCCGGGCCGATGTCATATGGAATTTCGATGTCCTCCCAGCCCAGCCCTTTACCTTTTTTCTCGGCGTAATGGATTTTAGCTGGGTAGGTGTTCGTTCCTTGACTTGGTTTGAGCCTCTTTGCAACCGCTTGACCCGTCTTGGAGTCTTTTTTCTCGGCAACAATCTGCAAGTTCAAGTACGAAGTGCAACACGTGACAGGGAAAAAGAGAAGAGAGTTGAAAGTAAGGAGGTGCAAGTTCAAGCGAGAAGTGCAACACCTCGGGCGAAAAGAATGGACTTTATCCCACCCACTTGATTATTTCTAACGCATGACATCACTGGCTTTACGCGACAAGAAACTCCTCTGGCATCCGTTTACGCAAGAGAAAAAGGCACAACCGCCGCTCGCCATTTGCCGCGGCGAGGGTTCTTATGTCTACGATGACACTGGCAAGGCCTACCTCGACCTGATTTCGAGTTGGTGGGTCAATCTCCACGGCCACGCGCACCCAGCCATCGCCAAAAAGATCTACGAACAGGCATTGACGCTCGAACACGTGCTCTTTGCCGGCTGTACGCATGAGCCCGCTGTACAGCTCTGCGAGCGCCTCCAAGCGATTTTGCCAAAAGCCCTAACGCGCTTCTTTTTTTCGGATGACGGCTCTACCTGTGTCGAGGTGGCACTCAAGATGGCCTACCAGTATTGGCACAATCAGGGTCAACGTCGGCCGCTCTTTATCAGCTTTGACGGCGGTTATCACGGCGACACCGTTGGGGCGATGTCCGTGGGCGCGCATTCCGGCTATCACGACGTTTTTAAGGACTTTTTCTTTAAGAGCCTCAGCCTGCCGTATCCCGACACCTGGGATGGCGATGCGACTGTTGAGGAGAAAGAACAGGCTGCCCTGAAGGCGCTCGATGCCCTGCTGGAGCAACACGACAAGATATCAGCCCTCCTAGTTGAGCCGCTTGTCCAGGGAGCCAGCGGGATGCGCATGTGTCGTCCGAGCTTTTTAAAGGCCGTCGTCGAGCGCGTACGGGCTCACAAGATTCTCGTTATTTTTGACGAAGTCATGACAGGGTTTGGACGCACCGGCACAACCTTTGCCCTCGAGCAAGTGGGCTGTGTCCCCGACTTTCTATGTCTCTCAAAGGGCCTGACGGGCGGGTTTATGCCACTCGCGCTCACCGTGACCACCGCTGACGTCTACAACGCCTTTTTGAGTGATTCCTGGGATCAAGCCTTCTTTCACGGCCATTCCTACACCGCCAACCCACTCGCCTGCGCCGCCGCACTCGCATCACTCGATCTTCTACAGGCAACATCGACCCAAAACGCAATCCGCGCCATCCACCAAGCCCACAAAGAGGGCCTCGCGCTTCTTCTAACTGGCAACGCTCCCATCGTCCACACGCGTCTTCGGGGAACCATCGCCGCCTTCGAGCTCACGCAGCCGCATCAAGTCCGTCAACAACTCATCCAAAACGGCCTCCTGATCCGCCCCCTCGATGACACCCTCTATATCCTCCCGCCCTACTCCACGACGCCAGAAGAGCTTTTGGGCGCCTATCGCTCCATCCAACATATTTTAACCCAAGCCTCTCGCGGTACCGAGAAAAAACTTGCATTTCGGGTAAAAGTCTAAAAGCTTGGTGAGCATGAAACGGAAATACCCGCTGCACTGGAAGATTGTCATAGCGCTGTCTTTGGCAGCCCTGTTGGCGTGCATATTGCGGATTTTCGGAATGCAAGAATCTTCGGTGGCGTTGGGGAGTGTCGACGTCTGTCATTTTGTCGGAAATAAGCTGTTCATGAACGCCCTAAAGATGGTGGTGGTCCCACTTGTCGGATCATCGATCATCTGCGGTATGATGGGCTTGGACTCCGCCAAAGAAGTGGGCCGCATGGGCTTGCGGACACTGTTGTTTTCCTTTTCAACAACAGCCGCCTCGGTCGTTGTCGGGGCCTTTTGTATCAACGTGATGCAGCCAGGTTTTCTGGACTTGGCTACGGTGAAAAACATTTTGGGAACGACACAAATTCCGACAGCCGCCTTTACAGATCTCGTTGATCATGCGCACAAACAGGACTTCTTGTCGCTCTTTGACCAGATTATACCGTCCAACGTGATTGCAGCCGCCACCAACAATTCGCAATTGCTGGGCTTGATTACCTTTTGCCTGCTCTTTGGCTTTGGAATTACGCTATTACCGGTCCATTTGAGAATTGCCCAACGGACGTTCTGGGAGAGCCTGCATCAGGTCATGCTCAAAGTCACCGACGTCATCATACGCTTTGCCCCCTGGGGCGTCTTCAGCCTCGTTTTCCCCGTTTTCCTGAGGGCCGGAACGGGAGTTATTTGGCCCTTGATGTACTTTGTCATCACGGTGATGGTGGGCTTTCTCCTTCAAATGATCGTTTTGGGCGCCTTTTTGTTTTTCTGGGGAGGCATCAACCCACTCCACCACTACAGAGCCATGCTGCCCGTCATGCTGACAGCCTTTTCAACGGCGTCCTCGGCCTCCACATTACCGGTCACGCTCGAAGCCGTTCAAACCAATGCCGGTGTTTCCAACCGCGTTGCCAGCTTTACGCTGCCCTTGGGCTGTGCCTTTAATATGAGTGGAACAGCACTCTATGAGTGCGTCGTCGTTCTCTTCATCGCCCAGATGAACAGTGTCGTAACGGGCGTGCCCATCACACTCGCCAACCAAATCGTGATAGCGCTCTTTGCCCTCATAACATCCATGGGCGTCGCCGGAATCCCAGCATCGGGACTCGTCGCCATCACGATTATTTTGAACGCGCTCAACCTTCCGCTCGAGGCGGTAGGTATTATATGGGTCGTCGAGCGCATGCTCGATATGTGTCGTACGGCCGTCAATGTCTTCAGCGATACCTGCAGCGCTATTATTGTCGCGAAGGGGGAAGGAGAGACCCTCCTCTATGAAAGACGTCAAGATTGATATAGACACATTTTTGCCCACGTATTGATCGGTGTTGTCATTAAAAGACCGCTGCAGGATGATAGCCCACGGCGTTCTCGCGTCTAGGCAAATGGGCCTCTTTTTTGTTTGAAAAGGGACAAAGGATCCTTCATAGTCGAGAGAGTGAGGGATACATACAAGTGTGCGTCAGTAGAAAGTTCCGCAGTTGACGGCGATTTGCATCGCATTTTTATGCGGTTTTCAGAGCCACTAGAAATCGATATGATGCAGTTGGAGCACTATTCGAAAAAAGCTAGCAAACTCATCGACTATCCCGAGGACAGCGGGCGCGACGAACAGAAGCAATCCGACGAACGTGTACGCTTGATTTTGTCGTCGACTCAGGACTCGCGCGTGCTTCGCGGGCTCATTTTGAGCGCCGGTCGTGACGCTTCTAACGTCGACATGGAACACGAAAAGCGCATTGAGGCAGTCGACATTTTGAGGGCCGTTATACAATCGGATCAAGTGACGGCGGGCATTTTACGCGACATCTCCTTGAGCGTTGCCACGATCATCAACAACATGCGGCTGCCGGAAGGTGAGCGACTCAACGGCATGGACGTGATGAAGCAAATCATTTTTTCGCCACAGGTGGGCTCGATCTTGTTGCGAGACCTCGTTGTCACCATCCGCGACACCGTCATTCGCTCATCCATGTCGAGTGAGATTCAAAAACAGGCGATCTCTACCTTGCAAATGATTGCGGAGTCACCTAAGTCGAATTCGGGAGTTTTGAGGGAAGTACTGTCCTCGATCGGCTACAGCTTTCGCCACGCGACCTTGGATGGGAAAGAGCACAAGCACCTCATTCAGCTCATGGAAATCGTCATCGCCTCTGAAAACGCCGATGCGCTCGTCCTCTGCAGCATTCCAAAAATTCTCAAAGAAGCCCTCCTCAGCGGTCTCTTTAAGGATGACAACACGACTTTGTGGAGCGTCTACAGGGGAATTATCACCTCAGTGCACGTCACGGAATCGGTCTTGGAGGAGGCCGTTTTCAGTCTCGAAAACATTGTACATAACTCGGAAAACATCGAAAAAGATTGGGGCATTTTTATCGATTTGGGCAAAAACCTCCTCGTCAACCCAGTCATTACGGGCAACGTCCTCTATCGCGTCATCGACAGCCTTGGCAACCTATTTAAAGAGCAAAAACTACCCGAAAGGGCCCTTGGCGACATTTTATTGTTGTTTCAGGAAATAGCGATTTCGACCAAGCTGGAAAACTCGACGCTCTACAAAATGATCGATGTGATCGAGGCCTTCTTGATGATCGACAACCTGGATGCGATTGAATGGAGCAGTCTCGTGATGATTTTACAGGCCATTTGGTACATGAAACTCACCGACAAGGGCCTATATTACAAGATCGAGAGCGCCTATGGCCGCCTTCGAAAGAAATACCCCGAACGCGCCAACCAGCTCCATTTGAGCCGCTGGAGACGTTTGTGGGGCCGTATCTGCATATGGAAAGGTTAAAAAATGCGTATTGAAAATTCTAGCACCAAAGAGTCTTTTAACTCCAGCAATCACCACAGCCTTCTGGACACCCGGTTAAACTTGCTTAAAAGCTACTTTAACGGACTGTCCTCTATCAAAGGAGGTGCGGCCAGGTTTGAGGCCATTGTCAAGTTTGCACTGCATTGCGTGACGCTGTCCTTTTTCCTATCGCAGCAGAAGAAAGAACCACAAAACAACGAGATTTCCAAAGAGGTCTCTAAGGTTTATCAGGCGGTCGTCGATGATCTGAAAGCAGAGAATCTGAGGGCACCAGTCGAAAATATCATTAAATCAATGCCTCCTGCTCCTGCAAAGCAGTTAAAGACGTTGAACGAAAGAGATGCCTCCACAGAACAAATACCATCGCAGGCGGTTCTCGACAAGAGGGCGATTCTATCTGAAGAACACCTGAATGCCGGCAATATAGACCCAGTCACACAAACGTTCATTAACGGGCTCGGAAAGAACGTTGTCGAAGTACACAACGACGGCCTGTGCGGTCAACACGCGATTGGTCTGTGTTTGGGCAAGTTCTGTCATCAAATGCCGCTGGGTTCTGACAGCCGTAATCGTCCTGATTATATTGTATCGAGAGAGCATTGTTCTGAGATCAAGGAGCTAGCTGCAAGCATCGCCTTGAGCCTCGACGTAGACAATAACTCCGTTAGCTCCATTCAACACATGCCACGCAGTGCCGGTGACACCTCAGCCTGGTTAGACAATTCCCAAATCCAGTATTACGCGGCGGCGCTCGAGCAACCGATTTTAGCCCTTTCACCGCAGATAGAGAGCGAGTGGGGAACGATTCCTGGACGCGTATCCCTCTGCTTGCCAGATAGAACCGAGCTGACGGTCGCCATCCCAGAATTCTTAAATTATTGCTTGTTTATAGACAAAAAATGGCCGCTCGATAATGTCATGGATGTGGAAACGCTCAACGTCTGCGTAGGCATCAGTGATTTTCTCCGTCAGCCAGACACCTCTCATTGGCAGCCCAACCAAACGACACCCGTGATTATTTTGCACAATGGGACAAACCATTGGAGAGCGATTGTGTAAGCTACCCATGTCCTCAGCATCACTCGTCATACTCGCCTCGCACTCTTCGGGCTGGCTGGCGATCAACAAGCCAACGGGGGTCTTGAGTCACCCAAACGCCAATGGCCGAGGAAGTGCGCTGCTGCCCTTTCCATACGACGCGAAAGAGGAGTATTATCACGCGGAAGATGGCAACTATTACCTGATCCACCGCCTGGACGGGCCGACATCGGGTGTCCTTCTGATCGCCACAAACCAGACGCTCGCCGAGGCGCTCAGGCAGTGCTTTGAAGGGCGAAACGTTGAAAAAGTCTACTATGCTTGGGTCAAGGGATTTTTCCAAAAAAAGACGGGCACCTGGAAGCATTTACTGAAAAAAGAAAGGGGCGCCAATTCCGTTAAAATGCAGGTGGGCGGGTCTCTGACTGCCGAAACGCGCTACAAGTGCGTTGACGCGACCCGGACGCCATTAGGGACGTTTTCCCTGCTCGAGCTAACACCTTTAACGGGCCGCACCCACCAGTTGCGCATTCAGTGCGCCGAAAACCATACCCCCATATTGGGCGACGAAAGCTATGGCGATTTTGCACTCAACAAACGCCTCAAACAATCTGGCCTGCGTCGCCTCCTACTCCACGCCTATTCTCTAAAAATCCCACAGTATGCCATTGACGTGCAGGCCCCTCTCGGCGCCGACTTCAAAAGATGGGCCTAAGCGATGTTTTGATGCATCTGGCGGGATGGAACAGCTAATGATTGAGGTACTGTAGCGTAAACAAATAATGCTCGCTGTCGGTATTTTCCTCAAGCCAGGTATGTAAGTATTGCATCGTGTCTTCACTCTACAGAAAGTTATACTAAGTGTAACTTAACGTAGAGCGCCACGCAAGGAAATTTTTTATAAAAATCCCATTAGCTTTTTTTAAGCGGTACGCGTGGAACACGCTCCCTCGAATTACAATTGTTCGACGAGAATATGGGCCTCTTCAAGGATTTCGTAGACAAAGGGGTCGTTTTTGTAGTCGGCGTGGAACTTGATGGCGCAGATGCCAGCCGCAACCAGGATTTTGGCACAATGAATGCAGGGAAAATGCGTGATATAAGCCGTGGCTCCTGCGACGCTCACACCGCGTCGAGCCGCATCGGTGACGGCATTTTGTTCGGCGTGGACGGGGCCCAGATCATGGTCATCCCGTATGCGTGACGTGTGTGAAGTTCCCGGCAGCCAACCGTTGTAGCCAGCTGCAATAATGCGATGTGGGTGTTCGCCACTTGAAACCAACACGCAACCGACGTTGAGCCGCCCACAGGAAGAACGAGACGCAATGAGCATCGCCGTGGCAATAAAGTAGTCGTCCCACGAAGGGCGATTTGTCCATGAGCCAAGCAAATCAATCAACTCATTGAGCGAGCTCTTAAAAATGGCTTGCTGGGGCTCATTAATGTGCAGAGTCGTCATTATTCAAAAATAAAGGTTAAACGACCCACCTAGCCAAAACAGCTTGTCGTGAGTGCCGTGGTCATTGGCGACTCCGGCGCAACCATCATTGTTCATCGCGTAACGGATACCAAAACGGACATCCGAGAGCTCGTTGATTTTATAGACAAGGTC
>Ga0209417_1005938_pt1 | contig 12990 bp, 10 predicted proteins | sample RifGroF2_FD_184002 | JGI IMG/M metagenome (GOLD analysis project Ga0209417, IMG submission 184002) | Groundwater microbial communities from Rifle, Colorado, USA - Groundwater F2 (SPAdes) (version 2) | ecosystem: Environmental > Aquatic > Deep subsurface > Groundwater | place: Rifle, Colorado... | reverse complement strand
AGACTTGCACTTGTTTCCAGCTCTGCGTCGGCATCGTAAGAATGAATTCGCCTTCCCACTGATTGGTAATGGCGCGGATGACGATTTTCTCCCGGCAGGTCGAGCCGCTGTCCTTGGCGATATAGACCAGGCCGCCGGATGCAATCTCGCAGGCTTCGTCCGCGTCGTTAACGATGCCGTCATAGTCCGCATCGACGTCCAAATCCACCTGGATCGTATCGAGCCGGCTGGCGCTGGCCAGGGGCATGGATAGACTGATCCCATGTTTAGCACTGCGACAAAGACGCCAGACATTAGTGTTCGTTTTCGATGACTATTGATCCAAGTCTTTCGTCGATAAGTCTGTAGAAGGGGATCACGTGTTTGATAATCATGTCGATGGCCGATTCCACAAATGGCCGCACATCTTCTGCTGCCTGTGCAGGATCAATTTTTAGTTGCTCGCGAGTGATCTCGTCGAGTGATGACGGGAGTTCTTTGATGAGCCACAAAGCGCTTGAATCACCCCACACCTCACTCAATAAAAAGGTGCATTCAGGTAAAAGGGTTACTCCTGCTGTCTCATCAATGTGTGTGCTTGGTCGAAAGTTGATAGCCGGGAAACGTCTGTACACAGACCATCCGCCTTCCAATCCAAAGGCATTCATTCCAGAGCGCTGAGGGACGACTGTAATGAAGAAATTTGCATTCTTGCCTATCCATTCGTAAACATCTTCGCCAGGTACAATCATACTGGATTTTGGACGCACTAAAACGAACGGAAACACCAATCTCTTAACATTGGCTTCAAATGCTCTGCTAATTGCCTTTTTGTATTCTTTTCTCATTGATTTACCCTGGATAAAAATAACTTCTAAACCATTGGGCAAGTTCCGTAAATCCTGAAATTACTCTTATGGCATTTGGATTTGAACCCAGCTTCTCTGCCAATAGCTGCAACGCTCGTACCTCTGGTTCTTTGAAAGTGAATACAAAGAATTGCGTTCTGCTAGGAACACTGGCCGAGTAGTGTATATGGCCAACTAATCTAGTCAACGCCCGATGAAATCCTAGAGAAAGTCCGAGGTTGTAAAGCTGCGGCCTCTACAGCACACCAGGAAACTTTTGGTTACCTACTTAGTATAGTACGTTTAGGCGTACAGCTTTTCCAGGACGTTGGCGACCGTCGATTCTCGACCCAGGCGGTTGCCGACTGGATCGTATCGATAGGCGATCTGCCCGGCGACGATGGCGCCCGAGATGGTCTCGTTCGTCACCCTATGCCACCCCTATGCCCATGCCCCTATGCCCTGTAAGAGCTGGACAAAACTTTCATGCAAGTGGAACTTTGTCTATTGACTCCCGGCATTTAATGGATGATCCCGATAGCCTCTGATTACATTTGACCTCTATGGTGTCATTGCCCATCACGCAAAACACCTATTTCTTCGCCATGAAGGCCTTTCATCTTTTCTGATATCCCAGCCCATGTATCAGCCTTCATACACAAGTGCATCTGTTGGCCAGTATTAGCAACAAAGACATTGGGAACTTCATTTGGCAAATCACACCGTGAAAGAAATCGTCGCAATGCCCAGCCCGAGCCTGGAATATAGATGTGATCATCATATCCGCAAGCTGAGCACCGAGAATGGTAAACGCAACCAAAAGTTCCGGGACACTGCTTAACTAGATTTTCAAGTGCGGCAAACGAGGTAAAAGAAGCCAAGGAACATCCAACAAGTTCAAAGAACCGTTTCTTCCGCCCGTCGAGTCTCTGCACTTCGATAAAACAACAGCTATTCGGCTGAAGCTCCTGCACTATCTTTGTTAAACGTTCAGAAAATACAGGGTTCCCTTCCCCAACAAGAGAAACAGCCGCATCATCGTTAGGAAGGGATTCAAAACACGCCTTGACTAACGCTCGAGCTCCTAATGCGTGTTCGCAATTCTGGCAATAACCTTTGGAGTAAAGACCTTCTTGTTTATCCAAATAGAGACGGTCTCCAACACGAGTTCCAGGACCGCGGGCCATAGCCCTACCGGTCACGATCACAATCCGAAGAGGATCGAGTTTATTTGCAAAGAGTTCTTGCGGCGGGCTAGATTTGAATACAATACTTGGCTCACCATCACCCGTGACAACACAAATTCTTGCGCAAAGATTCGTACAAGCCTCATCGAAAGTATAACCTTGTGCCGAAATCGACGCGTTCGATGAACTCCATAGAATGTATAATCCATGAGATTTACGCCATTCAACTCTATAGGGTTTACCTGTTTGTTCTGCGTTTTGCATCGTAATCCTGTTCTATAATGCTGATCTTACTGCGCTTAGCAAGCCGCCTCCACTTGAAAGATTACAGATACTATCAAGGAATTGAGCTGTTGACTTTAAAGCAGCTCTGGACACAGCATAGGCCGCTGCACCAGTAGCGGGATTCGAGAGTGCGTTAGCATACGAACTCGCTGAGGCGGCAGCACCAAAAAGTCCACTATACTTAAGTACCAGATGAAGAACAAGATGAAAGGCCTGATGAAGCTCAGGATCCATGTATACAAGTGGACCACCAATTGCACCACCAAGGAACATTGGAACCAAATGATGTCCATGCAGTCCCGGCGCACGCGAAAGTGCAACTACTCCCATTCCACACAGAATCTTTTTTGCCGCCTGCTGACCAGTACGTAGTGTAGGTCGTGCAAGTTTGATGCCTATTTGAGTTTGAATCTTCACAACTTGCATAATCTCTGACAATGTACGGTAACCTGAAGGGTCGATGTACATAACCGGAGATGCAGCCGCATACAGGTATCTGTGAAGCGAGATGGGAGTCCACACTTCACCATCCAACACATCCACAGTCCAAAACCGTCCTCTATCCATATCCATGTAGCGAGCTCGAAGGCAGTAAAGACTGAGATCGGAGTCGAATTTTTCGCCACAATACAGATAATTGTTTGGAGTGACGGAAGCTTGGAGAATTGGCGTGTCATGGATAACTAGATTGCCCGTCCAGGTATCCATGACTTTCTGCTCAACTATGGTCCCAAAAGCATCGTAATCATACGTGTCAGTGATGGAGCCTTCGGCATCAGTCAAGAATCGGACGTTGCCGTGGCCGTCGTAGCCGTAGAAGGAGATTACCCAGTTCGTGCCGATGGCTTGGTCTTGGGCGATCAAATCCAAACCATAACTGTAGGCTTGGGCGACGCTGCCTCCGGACGATTTCTCCATGACCTGGACGTAGCCGGTAAGGTTGCGGTCATCGACAAGGTACTCGACTTCGACTCCGTTGACGGTCTTCCTGACCCGGTTGCCGTCGCCGTCGTAGACGATCTCAATCGATGTCGAATCGCATTGAGCTCCGATCAACCGATTCTCAAAATCGTACGTATACTGGAACGATGCAGATGCCGGCAGAGAAACCTGAGCTGCGACAGTATTGCCATTGGCGTCGTAGGAGTCCGAATTGAGTCGATCGTTTAAGTCGTAGGCGTACAGCTTTTCCAGGACGTTGGCGACCGTCGATTCTCGACCCAGGCGGTTGCCGACTGGATCGTATCGATAGGCGATCTGCCCGGCGACGATGGCGCCCGAGATGGTCTCGTTCGTCAGCCGGTAGAGCTGGTCATAGCCGTAACGCACGGCCCGACCGGAGAGCTCGCTCACGGAAAGCCGATGGCCGGAGGGATTGAGGGTGTAGTCGTATCGAGCAATCGGCGTTGTAAGCGCGTTGACGACCAGGTTCGTCAGCCGATTAAGTTCATCATATTTCCAGACGTGATTGACGCCGTTGGGATAGATGCAGTCTTTCAGATTGCCGACCATGTCGTAGTGGTGCATTGACATGGAAGCTTGAGACGTGAACCGTTTTCTGAATATCATCCACTGAGTAACGACATTCTCTCTACCATTTTTATTAACACGGCCATATCTTGATTGACTGATTCTGGCGTCATCATATCCCAGCACGAAGGTGTCAGTCCTATCCCTATTAAGGCCTCGTATGATATCGCCTTCATGGAAACAACGTCCTTGTCAATAATATCGCACCAGTATTGGAACCCAGGCCATAACGAATGAAACCGAATCCACAGATTAAGTGAGTTCTTATTCCTCTCTATTTGATATCTCCAAATCCCACCTCTCTGATTCGTTTTCTTGCAGTACATTTTTTGATCGGCAATTATCTTATCTAGTGCATATCGAATCTCTTTTGCGTTGGCGCTTCTTTGACTAGAAGCACTAATTAAGTCAGGCATGGATACTGTATTTTTTATGTATTGGTTAATACCCTGTATTATAGGGTGATGTCGCTCAGATTCTGACAGCGATGCCTCATTTAGAATCGACTTTGCAAGATTTCGTTTTTCATTTGGCGGCATATCATCCCATGAATATGATTTCTTTATGATATTCTCGGTTACAGTGTTTAAATGAAGGCCACCCGTGAGCCAACCACTACTTGCATAATAAGAAACAATTTTATTCAGCGGCCACGAACTAACTTCTTTTAACACAGCTCGAGTAAATGACGCGGGGATGGAATGCCATAATGCAAATTTATTCGTCACTTCACATTCCCACTCGTTTTTAATATAATTATGAACAGCTTTATTATTCATTAAATCATTACCATCCATACCTTCTTAGTGGGGCTGTTGCTATCAGTGCGCCCATAATTCCCTGTGTTGTTGCATAAGTAGCTTCCGCAACAAGTTTTGTCAAAAATGCTGAACCTGAGATCGTGCCCGCGGTTCTGGAGGTTAAGATGGTAATAATATTGAAACAACTAAGATAATGTAATGAAGCATAAACAATGATGAACAAAAACTTAGCAAAACAGCAAGTTTACTTTTAGAAAGAACTAGCCCAATTACTCCAAGAGTTAGTACTACAAGACCAATTATTAGAAGATAAATAGCTAAATGATTACAAAGCAATACACTTCGTGAAATATAAGATAATCGAAAAAGAAACTGACACAATTCAATCCCTGAAGCGCAAAGAAAAACTGAAATTTGAATATAGTTACCTATTAGTTTCATTATGGATTCTTCCTTTATAGTGCTCGATTTGATAAATATGGTCTTTTATCATGGCATCTACTTCTGCTTTTTCAGCGTCGGTTAAACGGCCAACTGCTCGAATCAAGTAGGAAAATGCAAGGCTTGCTTGATATGCGGGCAATTCAACTTCTGCTTCATCCTGAAAAATAGCAAGAATGCTTTGATCTTCATGGGCCATTCGGGTCAGACCTGAATGGCTGTCAAAAGTATGATGCCAATTCGGCCCGCAACAGTTGAGCGCTCGGCCCCATCCGGCTGGATGACTGAAACGGAACAATCTTGGGATAGGTTCCGATTCACGTGACGAAAAGAGCGGCGCGAAAAGCACGTTCGACTTGGGCCTCGGGGTATGGGGAGTCATGAGAGCTGGACAAAACTTTCATGCATGTGGAACTTTATCTATTGACTCCCGGCATTTAATGGATGATCCTAACGACGCTTCCTTATTTACTGTTTGGAGACTGATCCCCTAATGCTTTCCAAAACAAGAGCCGTCCTTTTATGGCTGCAACAAACAAGTATATGCTTAGCAGTAGAGTGACTATGCAAAATCGCAACGAATGGTCAAATTTATAGTTACTAGGCAAAACCTCGTTTCTCCATGCGAAGACGCCCGTCAAAAATATAACGACCGAAACTAAGAAAAGAATGACTCTCATGGTCCCTCTAATTTGATAATTCATACTATAGCTCCTTTATAACAATTTCGAAAATTTCACATCGTCAATGTCGTGCAGTAAGCGATAACACTGTCGCGAGAAATTACGGAAATCGCTGTTGCTGAAAGCCCTAAAATACCTGTTGCTTTGCCAACTACGCCAAGCGCACTCCGAAATGCGGCGATTTTCGCCGCTGTAGCTGCGCCGTTGTTCATTAACTGGAATCGTTTAGCCCATTTAATCACACCCATTTCCTTTGACCAAAAGTGCGCAGTCCTTGCAGCATTCTCAGCATTAATTGCCGCCTCTTCGGCAAGAGATGCAAAGCCGCTAGTAGCGATAGTAGCAACTGAAGATCCCATACCAAGGAAGCCTATGTCATCCGAAAGCGAAATCCATCCTTCAAATCGACTGTAAACACGTTCATAGCATTGATCAAAGGTCTCAACAGTGCCAGTCCCTCGGTGAAGAAGTCCAAGAGCTGCTGATGCTGAGACGGAAATAATCCCGATTATTGTTGTTGTAATCGCCATTTCTGTAAAGGTTACTCTTCCGCTAGGGTCAATATTATTTACGGAATCAGAGTACAGACAATTGGCAGACAATTGGGGTCAAGACAATTGGGGTCACGTCTCAAGATTCAAGAATCTCATTACCGCATTAGCCATCTACTGAACTTCGGGCTTCATTCGGTGTTTGCGTTCAAAGTAGCGAATGGCTTCGCTCACGGCGGAATAATCCATTCCGCCGGCTTTTTGGGCGATAATCTTGAGCGACATGCCGCCTCGGCGTTGGGCAATCCAGAACGCGATTTCTCGGCCCCGGTCTGCGTATCGATTGTGAAACTCTCCCCATTTCTCCCCTTTTACTTTTTCGACCGCCTCGACGATGGCCTCCCAGGGGATTTGTCGACGAAAACACCGTTTGACGGGTGTTTCTCGAAAGATCTTTATCTTTTGACGCATGCTCTCTGCAAATCGTTCGCTTCCAAGCACGGCGCCCCATTTTAGCTGGGACCAAACGCTTTCTCCTCCCCCTTGCCGCAATTGCTCTTCCGCTTTCTTCCGATATCCGTCCCGGCCTCCCGTCACCCGGCTCATAAGCTCATGGACGCTCAGCCACTCAGGAACTTTTTCATAGCCCGCATAACTCAGATAACTGCTCCACCGATGCCTTCGAAGCGTCTCCAACCGCTGGGCGATCACTTCCTCCGTCGGCGCCGCCAAGCCGAACCGCTCAGCCTTCTTCGCGGATTTTCCCCAGCCCAAGCCTTTCACCGCTACCGGATTGAAGTGCAAATAAAAACTCAAAGCCAAAACCCAGCCGCCTTCTTCCACCAGCACACTTTTAAATCGTCCCTGAAAAACATGTCCGCTGAGATCATGACGGCGATTCCACCAGACGCCATAGCTCTGATTGATCCATTGCATCGCCGCGCTGACATTGCCCCGAGGCGTCCGAAGAAGTAAGTGATAGTGATTGCTCATCAGAACATAAGCATGCACCTCCACGCCAAAGCGCCGGGTGAAGTCCTCCAATAACTCCAGAAAATGCTTCCGATCCCTCGCATCCAGGTAGATCCGTTGCCGATTCTGGCCGCGGCAGGTGATGTGATACCAGCCGCCCTCCCGATTCACTCTCAAGGGTCTGCTCATGGCTTTTGTTTCTCAAAACGAATGAAGCTTGTCAATCCTGGAATCTTGAGACGTGACCCCTATGCCTTTACGGCGATGCGCGAAGCGGGTAGGACTCGCGGCCAGGCTTGCAGCGAACGAGGATTTCCCGAGGCGCGGCCCACGCCGCGCCGAGGTGCACGATTCAATTCTTGATTCTTGAGATGCGGCCCCTATGGCCGACTTTTTCAGCGGAATCGAATCTGGAGATGTGTCCCCTCTCCCGCTCACCCTCTCCCTGGGCTAATCACGCGGCAGACTTTCTAAATAGGGCTTAGATACCGTTTTTATAACCCATTCGTCTGCTGGAATTGATCGCCATTTGCCACCATCAACACCTGTGAACGTAACATCAATTCTAATTAGAGGGCAGTTCGTTGAAACAAATACATACGCATTTCGAGAAGGATCATGAAACCCGCTTGCTTCCTTCATTACGTTACGCAAGGTCGCGCAAGTTATCCCAGGCTTAACTACTGACAATTCCGCAATTTGATATCCCAACCAACTTGAGCAATCCAAAATACTCATCGCAGATGTTGTATACACTCCACTTTCTTGTGCAGGGACTCGCAGTTCTAAGGCCAACAACAAGACACATAAAGCCTTTATAACAAAATTCATGTCTCGTTGATGATGAACCAGAATAGACATATCAATCTCCTCTTCTTATAGCTTCGTCAATTACATCAGATATGTCGTAGTAAAAAAACTCTCCCTTATTCGGCATCGGGTGATGCCCTCTCTTGCCGACGAAAATATCATGCTGTGGATCAAGCTTGCTCCCTTGCGGAGGAGCAAAGTCAGCATGAACAAAATCGTTAACACTGACACCATAATAACGAAGAACCTTGTCTTGAAGCTCCTGATTTATGGGCTCTGCTTTTCGCAAGTGGTTTAAAATGACAGAACGCGCTTTTTGGCATGAACAGGCCTTATCTATTTGGTCTTTTTCCCTGAGATATTCCCCCAAGAAAGCCCCAAGGTAATCTGAAGGCAAATCGTCAATTGATGCTCCGTCATCAAGCATTCTCCTAAATGCCGCCAACCCCGAACGATTTGATTCTTTCGCATGCCTTCCTTCAAATACTCCTACTTTCCCCCAAACATACGTTTCCTTACTCCAACTCGGATTTTTCTCCATCACAAGGATTCCTGTGACATAGTGGACAACATCTATTACACCAGCTTTGCGTGTAAGCAAATACTTGTCATCAAACATACCCAAGTCATCACTATTTCGGAACAATTCCATCCACTTCGAAAAAGACATTGTTTCATTTTCATGGGCCTTGCACCATGTATCAGACCTTGAAACAAATGTGTCCCACCCCATTTTTCCCAATGCATCAACCATATTAACAGCATCATTTCCACAAGAGGCTTGAAGATTAATCCCCCCTTCTTCCTCCACTGGATCCCTGCTGATCCACCTGCCCATTTCTGGGGAGTAGAATCTGAAGCCGTAGTAATACAGTCCCGTTTCCTCATCGGCGTATTTCGAGGAGAAGCGGTACGGATTGTTCGAAGCCTCGGCGCCTTCGGCCCGGATCGTGTTGCCGTAGGGGTCGTATTCGTAGTGGGCGACGACGGAGCCGTTGGAGTCGGTCAGGTCGGTGATGTTGCCGTTGGCGTCGGAAAAGTAGAAGACGGCGTTCGGAGAAGCCGGTCCACCCAGGGAGGCGCAGAGCAGGCCGCCGATGCCGCCGGCGCCTTGGAGGGAGCCGGAGAGGTCCAGACCCCAGAGGTAGTGATTGGTCCGGCCTGAGGCGCCAGAGATGGATTCGCAGATCAGGTTCCAGCCGTCGTATCGGAAGGAATGAGACTCGGAGGGAGACCAGTGATCGGCGTCCCAAGCGTACACCTTCTTTTGTATTCTTCGGCTCATGTAGTCGTAGACATTTTCGATTACTCTACTCTGATTGGAGATGCTGACAAGCCGGTTTTCCGCATCCCAGGAGAATTGCCAGCCGTTGCAGGAAGTCAGGTTTCCGTCGACGTCGTAGGCAGGAGCCGCCGCGGCCGTCTGATTCTCGTTGATGTTCGTATATTGGTTCAACTCGTTGGCGATATAAGCGGCCAGGTTGGTGTTCGACTCCGAACGAATCCGGTTGCCGATGGCGTCGTAGGAGTACGAGAAGCCGTTGGTTCCCATGGCGGCTTCGATCAACTCGGAGCGGGCGTTGTAGCCGAAGAGATTATCCATGACGGCAGGGCTATGGATGGCTTCATCCTGTCGGCTGATGCGTCGGCCGAGGGCGTCGTATTCGTAGCGGAAGCGGGAGATCGGACTTCCCTGGCGCAGGTTCCCGACTTGCGTCTTTAGATTACGGTGCGGTTCATAGGCGTATTGAACGCTCATACCGTGATCGGTCGTGTAGCCGCTCAGCAGATCGAACTCCTGGTAGGCGTAGACGAACGTCGAGCTGACCGAGTCGATGGACGAAGAGATTGCGGAGAAACGCCCGAAGGCATCATAGGCATAGGAAACGGAATGATTGCCCAGGAAGAAACCGGAGGAACGGCCCAAGGGGTCGCTCGTTCGATGGAGGCTCATTCCGTCGGGGGCTTGTTCTTCGGTCAGCAACAGGGATTGGGCGTCGTACACATGGGTCCGAGCGCCCAGCGCATCGGCGATGGTCAGCGTCCGCCCCAGGCGGTCGTAGGTGTAGGAGACGCCGGGGGTCTCGTCGCTGTAGTCGATATGCGCAAGCTCTCCGATGGGGTTATACCCATAGAGGGTGCTCACGCCGCGCGCCCACGTCCGGGATGCGAGGCGTCCGAGGGCATCGTAGGAGTACGTTACGCCCTGTCCGTCGGCATACGCTTTGTTGGTGAGCAGGCCGGTTGAAGGATCGTACGACCAAGTTGTGCGATCCATTTGCGATTTGTCATTTGCGATTTGCGAATAATCGGAGAATTCGTTGGTTCCCCGGTAGGTGTACAGGGCGCTCATGCGGCCGAAGTCGTCGTATTCGTAGGCGACCGGATAGGCGGCGCCCCAAGTGGCGAGGACACGGCCTTGCAGGTCATAGGCGGTGTAGGCGGAGTTGGTCAAAGCGTCGATAACGGCCACTCGGCGGCCCGTGAGGTCGTCATAGGCAAAGGTGGTGCGATGGCCGAGGGCGTCTTGGGTATAATCCACCTGGCCTTTGTTGTTGTAGTGAGTGAGGGTCGCGACGGAGCGCGCCCCGCCGGCGGATTCCACTTGGACTGGGCGGCCCAAATCGTCGTAGGAGAAAACCTGTTCGACGCCGGTCGCAGAGCGCGCCGAGCGAACCCGGCCGGAGACGCTGAGCGTTTCGGCATCGAGGGTTGAATCGGGCGTGTCGATCGTCTGGCGCAGCGTCTTGTGCGACCGATCCAGATAGGTCCTTTGGACGGTGGGATGGCCGAAGAGGTCCTCGCCGATCGCTTCGGCCACGAGGGGGGAAGAGCCGAATCCGGTCAGGCGCGTGCGGGTCGAGCCGACGAGGGTCGGCTGATCCTCCCCCGCCTTTGCATAAATCCTGCGCGTGGAGGTCGACCACCAGGCGTTATTCGTAAACAGATAGCCGAAGAGAGTTTCTTCGACGCGGTCGTTGGAAGCGGCATCCAATCGGCCATTGCCGTCGACATCCTGTCCGCTGCGAACTTGTTGGCCGAGTTCGTCGTATTCGTAGAGGGTTTCCGGCAAGCCGGGGACGAGCGCGGCCGCGAGGCGGCCGGCGTCGTCGTATCGATAGACGGTTGCGAGCGCCCCGCCGCCAAAGGCCGGCTTTTCGGTGCGCAGCGTGCGCCCGAGCATGTCCGAGACGGTTTTTTCCCAGGCGGGACGGCCGGGCTCATCGGAGCCGATGGAGGTCCGAGTCCATTGCGAGCCGTCGGGGTGGACGCCGTATTCGTACGCCTGGCGCGTCAGGGCGGTTCCCCGCACTTCCTTGAGGCGGCCATCGCGATAGCTTTCGGTCACGCGGGTTCCGCCGCCCGGTTGCACGACCGTCGCGATGCGCCCGCCGTCGGCGTAGAGGTAGGTCGTTTCCAAGCCGGCGGAATCGGAGGCGCGGATCACGCGGCCGGCCCCATCGTAGGCCTGGCTGGAAGCGAGCGACAAGCTCCCGGCGGCGACGGTCTCGGCGAGTCGGCGGCCGGCGGCATCGTAGAGAGAATGCGTGGCCACGCCTTCGCGTATCCGGCTGACGAGCTGCTTGAGGTCGTCATAGACATAATCCGTGCGCAGACCTTGCTCGTCGGTTTCGCTTTCCTTGCCGCAGCATCCCCAAACCGTTTCCGTCCGATGTCCGTTGGACTCAAGGGCGCTGGTCGCGCGGCCAAAGTCGTCCACGTCCCGATAGGTCCAGGCGATGCGTTCATAGCCAGCACCCGTATAAACATAGGTCTCGCGCAAACGCTCCGCGTTAAACTCATCATAAATGACCACGTCCTTCGTCGTCTTAAGGGCAATGCCTTCGGGATGATCGACGGTTCCAGACGTCACGGTTTGCCGCCGAGCCGAGCCGGTCCCGGGCACAAAAGAAGCGGCTGATGGCGTTAAACCCATTACAAAATGACCTTGTTCGTAGGTCCAGAACTCCGTGCGTCCATCGGGGTATCGAACAGATTTCACCTTGTCGCTATCGAAGCGACCGGTCTGCGATGGGCAATACGTGGTCAGGGTCGTGAGCGGGGCGGAGCTGTCATAAGCGGCGCCCGGGACGGAGCACGGTTGGGAGACGATCCTGCGCTCGCCGGAGGCCAACTGTTCGTAGACCCGATAAGTCCGGCTGACTTCAAGCCCTTGAAGGCGCCGCAGGGTCACCCGCGGCTTGCGGGCATCGATGTCCAGTTGGGCATCCGATGGAGACACGGGAGCATAACCGTGCTCCACCACCTCGACGCTCTCCGCAGGCGCGGAGGAGTCGGCATCGCCCACGGGCCGGATTTCATGGGTTCTTCGGCCCAGCTCGTCATAGAGATATCGAACCCAGGAGCCGTCGAATCGTTCGACGAGGCTCAAATGGCCATAGCCGGGAACGCCGGGGGTTTCGTTATAGGCATAGGTCGTTGTCAGGTTGGCGCCCGCGGGATCGGCCGTTTCGCGGACCACTTCCCAGCCCCACGGCATTAGTCGATAGAGGCTGTCCGTCCGCTCGTACACATGGCTTTGCGCGTCTTCGACGGTGAGGATTTCGGTCTCTTCGGCGCCGGCGCCCGTTCGCTTCCTTCGCACGATTTGCAGGCCATTGCCCTTGCTTAGGATCCATTCCCGCGAGGATTCGTTCCATTCATACTCATGAACCACGCTGTGCCCCTGCCTGACGACGGAAACCCGGAGCTTGCGGAAAGCGTTGGTCTCGGGATTCTCGATGCGAACGAGGCTGATGGCTTGGTCCTCGGTTGCGTTGACTTCGTAGCACTGCTGGGCCTCGATCCAACGGCCTTGGGCGGCCGGCTTATAAAAAGCGATGGCATAGCAGTCCGGACTTTCGGAGCGAATGTCGACAAAAGTCCGAGGGGCCGCGATTTGCCGAATGAGGCCCTCCCGGCGGATGCAACGCACGTCCGCAGACAAGGCCGAAAGCTCGAGGCCGGCGGGCGAATAGACCCTCGGGGCAAGCTGCTCGGCC
>Ga0209417_1005937_pt1 | contig 12990 bp, 7 predicted proteins | sample RifGroF2_FD_184002 | JGI IMG/M metagenome (GOLD analysis project Ga0209417, IMG submission 184002) | Groundwater microbial communities from Rifle, Colorado, USA - Groundwater F2 (SPAdes) (version 2) | ecosystem: Environmental > Aquatic > Deep subsurface > Groundwater | place: Rifle, Colorado... | reverse complement strand
TCACTCCTGTGGGGTACCGAGATGAACGTGATCCATACCCTGCATACCTTTCAGGGAATCAAGGGGATACTCATGGAAGACGAGTATTTTACCACCGAGTTACTCTCTTACCTGGAAACCAAGATCGCGGCCGGCAATTTCATGATCGAACCCGGGTTCAGAATTCACTATTATGCCGATAAGAGCGATCTCCGCGGCGAACCACGCCTTAAGGTGCGGTATTCGGTGTCCGACAGGATCAATCTGAACTTCGCCGGCGGATTCTATTCCCAGAACCTGGTTTCAACCACCTCCACAGAAGACGTGGTGAACCTCTTCCAGGGCTATTATATCGGGCCATTCTGGATTCAGAGTGATTTCAAGGGAGATCATATCGACAACAAGATCCAGCTGGCCAGTCATGCGGTACTGGGTGCCAGCTACCTCGGCCCAGGCAGCCTTAAACTGACTGCGGAGCTTTATGTTAAGGACTACTACCGGATGATCAGTTATAACCGGAATAAAATTTATGAGGATGTTCTCCGGGTGAAGGATGATAACGGGGGCTATGGTACGCGAGGATACCTGACCAAGTATTTCATTTTTGAGAAGGGGCTGGCATACGGACTGGACCTGATGGCTGACTGGTCAGGCCGGTATTATACCGTGTATATAGCTTACTCCCTGGGTTATGTAACCCGGCAAGATGAGTTAATAACTTATGTTCCGCACTTTGACCGGCGCCATAACCTGAATGTTGTCGGGGGGTTCAGGTTCGGGCGGAGTCATGCGTGGTCGGCTAAGGCCCGGTGGAATCTCGGGTCGGGCTTCCCGTTTACTCAATCCGTGGGACTGTATGAAGATCTTTCACTTCTTGCCAACAACTTCATGATGGATCCTCTCATGAGCGGCGAACTGGGAGTCTGGTACGCCCCGATCAACGAAGGAAGGCTGCCTTGGTACCACCGGCTCGACCTGTCGCTTGAACGAACCTGGAAACTGAGCCGCAAAATGGAACTCCAGGCAGTTTTTGGCCTGATGAATGCCTATAACCGGCAGAATGTGTTTTACATGGACCGGACGACGTATGACAGGATTGACCAGCTGCCGGTTCTGCCCACATTGGGGCTTTCGCTGAAGTTGTGACCCTATGCCCTTATGCCCCAATGCCCAAACGGGCGCCCGCAGGGCGCCCCTACGGGAACATTGTGCCCCAATGCCCAAACGGGCGCACGTCGTGCGCCCCTACGGGAACATTAACCATTCCGCCGCTCCATCCAGTTATACACGGTCGGCAACACAAACAATGTCAGCAGCGTGGAGGTGATCAATCCTCCGATCACCACAGTTGCGAGCGGGCGTTGCACTTCTGAACCCGGGCCTGTGTTAAAGGCCATCGGGATAAACCCAAGGCTGGCAACGAGTGCTGTCATCAGTACCGGCCGGAGCCGGTTGGCCGATCCGTCGATGATGGCCTCCCTGAGTTCGCCTCCGTTCTTCCGGATCTCATTGATATAGGAGATGAGCACGATCCCGTTCAACACAGCGACACCGAAAAGGGCAATGAAGCCGATGGCTGCGGTAACCGAGAGGTGCATTCCGCGGATCCACATCAGGAAAATACCGCCAGACATAGCAAACGGCAGGTTTAGGAGGATCAGGATTGCATACCGGAACTTGCCGAAGTTCAGGTAAAGGAGCCCTATGATGATCAGCAGGGACAAGGGAACCACTATAGCCAGATGGTGCATGGCGCGTTGCTGGTTCTCAAATGTTCCGCCATATTCCATAAAATACCCGGCCGGGATAATATCCTTTCCGTCAAGAGCTTCCTGAAGGTTTTTAACATAGGTGCCGACATCGATGTCACGGAGGTTTATCCCGACAATCAGCCTGCGCCATCCGTTCTCCCTCTGGATCTCCCTCGGACCCTCCTGTGGGATGATCCGGGTAACGCGTTTAAGTGGGATAAACTCCTCATTGGGCAGCTGAACCGGGATCTCCATGATCTTCTCAAAACGGTCGCGCAGGTCAGCCGGGAACCTTACCACGATGTCAAACCGCCGCTGTCCTTCAAATACCTGTCCGGCGGGCTGCCCTCCGATCCCTGCCTCAATAACCGTTTGGACGTCATCCACGTTTAATCCGAAGCTTGCCGCTGCTTCACGGTCAATCTCAATGGTCAGATAAGGCTGACCTACCGGCTGCTCCACAAAAAAGTTTGCCGTGCCCTCAAGGTCCCCGACCACCGATGAGATCCGCTCACCGATTCTCTGCAGTTCCCCGAGATCCTCACCGTAAACCTTTACTGCAAGGTCCGATTTTACCCCGCTGGTGAGTTCATCCACGCGCATAGCGATCGGCTGGGTAAAGTTATAGGCCAGTCCCGGCTCGGTTTTAAGATAGGGTTCGATCATCGAAATGATATCCTCCTTGTTGACTCCCTTGCGCCACTCCTTCTCGGGTTTCAGAACAATCCATACGTCTGTCTGGTGTACTCCCATCCAGTCGTTTGCCAGATCAGACCGTCCGGTTTTTGGCACCACGGTTTTAATCTCGGGAATGTTCAGCATCAACTTGCCACCCAGCCAGTTGGCGTTCCCTATAGATTCATCAAGCGTTACCGAGGGCATTCGGACCTGCTCCACCAGGATCGAGCCTTCGTCCAGTTCCGGAAGAAACTCAGAGCCCAGCCGGGTCATTATGAACATCGAAAGAATGAACACCCCAACGGCAGTTCCCAGAATTGCGCCGCGCTTGTTCAGGTTTTTTTCAAGGAACCGCTGGTATCTGGGTTTCAGCCAGTCTATGAGGTAATTCCGCCTGGGTTTGATTCCCCGCCGGAATACGATGGCTGACATAGCCGGGACAAATATCAGTACAAGTAATAGTGAACCCAGGACTGCTGCAGCAACTGTAATGGCCATGGGTCGGAACAGAATTCCCTCCATACCGCTGAAGGTCATGATGGGCAGATATACCATCAGAATAATCAAAACCCCGAAAAAGATCGGTCGGGCCACCTCTTTGGACGAATCCATGATCAGCGTTTCCGTGTCCTCGCCCTTCTTTCGTCCCTGAAGGCGATGAATAATATTCTCAACCATCACCACCGAGCCGTCAACCACCATCCCGAAGTCGATGGCACCGAGGCTCATGAGGTTGGCCGCCAATCCAAACTCCTTCATGCCAATAAAAGCAAAAAGCATGGAGAAGGGGATCACCAGGGCAACCAGAAGGGCGCCGGTTATTTCCCCCAACAGTAGGAGCAGTATGGCGATAACCAGGAATCCTCCCTCAATAAGGTTCGTGGTAATGGTATGGGTGGTGCGGTCGATCAGGTCGGACTGGTCGTAGAATTTCCTGATTTCCACGCCGGCCGGAAGGCTTTTGTTAATCGATTCAATCCTGTCCCGGATGTCGGCAATTACATCCCGGCCGTTTCCGCCGCGAAGCATCATCACGATACCCGTCACCACCTCACCTTTCCCGTCCTGGGTGACTCCTCCCTGCCGGATCTGCTTGCCCATCTCAACCGTGGCAATGTCGCGGATGAATATCGGCTTATTATTCAGATGTTTTACAATGATACTGCGGATATCATTTGCTCCGGTTATCTGACCGAATCCGCGGATAATATACTGTTCCCGGTTATGCTCCAGGAAACTGCCCCCGGAAACACTGTTGTTACTGTTAACGGCATTGATGACTTCTTCAAGGCTGATGCCGTAGCTGCGCAGCTTGCCGGGCTGGACGATTACATCATACTGCCTGACAAACCCGCCGAAGGAGTTGATTTCCGTAACTCCCTGAACGGTTTTCAGTTGCGGGGCTATGAGCCAGTCCTGGATTTCGCGCAGCTCCGTGAGGGAATAGTTTTCACCGTAAACCACATACTGGTAAATCTCACCGAGTGCTGTTGAAATCGGCCCCAACTGAGGGGAAGAGACTCCCTGTGGCAGTTCATCGCCGATGGCTTGCAACCGCTGGCTGACCATCTGCCTGGCAAAGTAGATGTCGGTATTCTCCTCGAACTCAACCGTTACGGCCGAAAGTGCAAATTGGGAGACCGAGCGGACCTCCAAAACACCCGGCAGTCCGTTCATGGCTGTTTCAATCGGATAGCTGACCAGTTTTTCCACATCGTAGGGAGAGTAGCGTCCGGCTTTGGTGATCACGAGGACCTGAACTGGCGTCACATCGGGCATGGAATTGATCGGCAGCTGCCGAAGAGCGCTGATGCCGGCAAAGGCCATCAGGACCACGAGACTTAGCGCCACGAATTTCTGCCTGATGCTGAATTCGATAATTTTGTTGAGCATAGCTGGGCCTCCGGCTTATTCTTCCGATATCAGTTTAAACCTTGATAGTGCTTTCAGGCTGAATACCTGCCCTACCGCTACATTTTCGCCCGGATTCAATCCGGCCGTGACCACGGCAAATCCGTTCACAATCTCACGGATGCGGATCTTCCTCATTTCATAGGTATCTGAGGCCAGACATACAAAAACAATGGGGTCGTTGTGATCATAGGTAACGGCATCCATGGAAACGGTGAGGACGGCAACGGGACTCCGGGTGGTGATTTCGGTCCTGACATTATCACCCGGCTTCAGAACGGCATTCTTCTGTGACAGAAGTATATTCAGGATCACCGAACGGTTGTTTTCATCCAGTCCCGGATTGATGGTGCTTATAACGGCCCGGAGTGGCTCCTCATTGATCAGCCGGTGGCTGATCCGCACGGAATCACCGGTCCTGACGAGCGTACCGTCTTCGGGAGAGATGTATGCTTTCACGAGAACCTGGTCGAGACTGATGATGGTGGCCATGGGGTCATTGGCAGGAATGGCCTGTCCCAGGTCAACCTTATGTGAATCGATGACTCCGCTAATGGGGGCATGAATTTTCAACCGCGGATTGATCCGGTCGGTACTCTTCAGTCCATCGATTTCACTATCCGAAACTCCCAGCGTTTTCAGCTTGGCATAGGAGGCATTCAGGGATGCCACCGCCCGGGTATGGTCGGCCCGGGTTTTCTCGACATCCATCTCGGCATTGATGCGCTTCTCCTGAAGTTTTTCCATTCGCGCCAGCTGGTTCGACTGCAGGTCGACCTCAGCGGCAGCCTGGAGGTACTCGGCTACCAGGGTGCCATACACCAGGCTCTCCATCTCAAGGATCACCTGACCCTTACGTACTCGCTGGCCCTCCTGTACCGGGAGACTGATGATCCGGCCGTCGACCGGTGCGCTGACTATTCCGATGTGATTCTGGGCAGCGAAAACGGTTCCCGGCGCAGACAGGGTATACTGGCTAACCTGGGAGGCAACGGTTTGCAGCGGAATTTTGAGCTCTGACATCTGCTGCCCCGTGAGAACCACCCGGATAGGGGCTGCCGCTGACGGATCAGCTAGTGAAGGGGGTACGCCTGTGGCAGCTTTCTCGCTGGTTTTATCTTTTTTATTGCCACATCCGCTGATCACCAGTCCCGGAAGGATGGCGATCGTGACCAGTAGGACCAGTACTTTGCCGTTTTTCATATCAGTATACTAATTCTTGATTTACAAACTGTTCCAATTCGATAAGCCTCAAATAGTAATTCCTCAGGGCATCATAGTATTTCTCCTGGCTGGTGAGGAACAATTGCTGTGCTTCAATCAGCTTAAGAAGGTCGATTTGCCCCAGCCTGTATGCCTCCCGGGTGAGTTCGAGGAGCTTTTCTGATTTGTCCCTGAGCTGGGTCTGGTATAAATGGATGGTAACCTGGCTGTTGTCATACCCATGCCATGCCAGTTCGATTTTCTCCTTGATGGTCAGTTCTATGCTTTTCTGTTCCCAGAGGTTTTGTTTTTGGATTGACTGAGCCTGTTTTACTTCTCCATCAACCGTTAACAATCCCCACAGCGGTATCCGGAGGCCGGTTTCGAGACCCCTGAAATGGTATCCTGTCCCAAAGTCCTGAGCCAGGTAGCCTACCCTGATATCGGGAAGGTAACCTGACCGGGCCTCCCTGATTCCAAAACCAGAAGCGGTTACCAGTGCCTTTGCCGACTGGTATAGCGGCTGTGATTCCAGTGTGTAAAGGGCCACTTCCTGTTCAATCAGCTCATTGTGGGTTCTCAGAGTGTCTTGAAAATTGATGTCGTACCGTTGTTCATCGGGATTCAGCCCCATATAGTTGAATAGTCTGTACCGGGCCTCATGAAACACCCGTTCAGCTTCATATTGCTCATTCTCAGCCTGTGTCAGCCTAAGTTCCGAGGAGAGTTGGTCTATGTAAGTTCCAACCCCGCTCTCCACGCGCAATCTGACGGCCCCGACGAGCTCCTGCGTTAGTTTGTAAACATCTGCCCTGAGTTTTCGATAATAATTCGCAGAGATGATTTCCGCATAATAGGATTTAACCTTTACGGTCACCTCCCGGCGAAGGGCTTCGAGTTCTTTTTCCCGGGCCTGTTTCTCGTTAAGAATTCGTTTGAGGCGGTAGAAAGTGGTCAGCGGGAAATCAAATTCCTGCTGTATGGCAAACCTCTGTTCGGAAAAAGGCATCGGATCAATAGCCGAAATGCCTTCCCGGGCATAGCTAATTTCCGGATCCGAAAGGCCGGTGGCTGTTTTCCATTCAACAGCCTTGCCCTCAATCAAAGCCTCCATTTTCCGGATTGAAGGATTTATTTTCAATGCAATGTCAACAGCCTCCTTTAAAGTCAGGAGCGGGGAATCATCCTGTGCGGCGGCTGGTCTGCTCCCAAGCATTGATAAGATAAGGAGTGGTATTACTAATCTTTTCATATCAACAATCGTTACTTTGTTATCGTGACGCGAAGCCCCCATGCCCCTATGCCTAAACGGGCGCCCGCAGGGCGCCCCTACAGGAACCTTTATGCCCCTGAAATCATTTCCTCCAACAACTCCACCATTGCCCGTGATCCTGTGTAGAATGGCGTTCTCTGGTGGACTGATTCCGGTTTCAGGTCGAGAATGCGTTGAGTTCCATCGGAGGCTTTTCCACCGGCCTGCTCTGCAATGAAGGCAATCGGGTTGCATTCATAGGCCAGCCGAAGTTTACCGGTTGTTGCCGTGGCGGTTTGCGGGTACATAAATATCCCACCCTTCAGTAAGTTCCGATGGAAGTCTGCAACCAGGGAGCCAATGTAGCGGGATGTATAGGGTCGATTTGTTTCAGGATCGTTCTCCTGGCAATACTTGATAAATTTCTTGACACCATCCGGGAACTTGATGTAGTGGCCTTCGTTGATAGAATAGATGGTCCCGTAAGCAGGCATTTTAATATCGGGATGACTCAGGCAAAACTCACCGATCGACGGATCCAGGGTAAATCCGCTGACGCCATGGCCGGTGGTGTACACCAGCATGGTTGAGGATCCGTAAACCACATATCCGGCCGCCACCATGCGGCTCCCTTCCTGCAGGAAGTCCTCCGGCCTGGCGGAGTGTCCCCGCGGGGAAACTCTGCGGAAAATGGAGAAGATGGTACCTATTGAAACATTCACATCGATATTTGACGAACCATCAAGGGGGTCCATCATGAATATGTATTTGCCGTCGCGCGAAAGGTTGTCATCGAAGGTGATGATCTCCTGGTTCTCCTCTGTAACCAAGCCGCAAACCTCGCCACTGGCCTGAAGTGCAGAGATAAATACCTCATCGGCAAAGACATCCAGTTTTTTCTGCTCCTCTCCTTGTACGTTTGTCTGCCCGGCGGATCCCAGAATGTCAACCAGGCCGGCCTTATTGACCTTTTTGTGGAGGATCTTTGCGGCCACCACGAAATGATACAGCAGGCGTGATAATTCACCTTTAGCGTAGGGAAAATCAGCCTGCCGCTGGATGATGAATTCATTTAGGGTGGTTATTGAATACCTTTTCATTTTTTTTTCTTAAAGTTGTCAACTTTTTGGAAAGAAGACAAGCCTCGTATGATAATACATAAGTTTGGTGGCGGAATTCTAAAAACCCCTGAAGCTGTAGGGCAGCTGGCAGATATACTGCGTGGAAGCAGCCGCCCTGCCCTGGTTGTGGTATCTGCACTCAGTAAAATGACCAATGCGTTTGAAAAGGTTGCCAGGCTTTGGTTCGGTGGCCAGGATACCGAGCAGGAAATGCAGTTGATCCGTGGTTTTCATTTCGATATGGCCTGCCGGCTTTTCGGGGATCCCGATGCAGCCTGGGGAAGGTACCTTAAGCAAATTTTTGCCTCCGTTCAGGATCTTCTCCTGGGAACTCCGCTTCAGCCCTTTGACCGGGCGTATGATCAGGTAGTTTGTTATGGGGAGTTGTTATCCAGTGCATTGCTGCAGACCTATTTTGAAGAAAACGGGCTGGATCATATTTGTCTGGATGCCAGGGAGATGATCGTTACGGATACCATATATAGGGATGGGGGAGTGGATTGGCTAGAGACGGTCCGTAAGATTAAAGAAGAAAGAGAAAAGACGAAAGAGGATGTTCTGATTTTGACTCAGGGTTTTATCGGGAGGGCGCCAAACGGAGATACAGTGACACTTGGGCGGGAAGGCTCCGACTATTCAGCGGCGATTTTTGCCTATTGTCTGGATGCTGAGGATGTCTGGATATGGAAGGATGTTCCGGGGATTTTGAATGCAGACCCGACTGAGTTCACCGATACCGTGAAACTGGATGAGTTGTCTTATCATGAGGTGATTGAATTAGCTTATTTCGGGGCCAAAGTGATTCATCCGAAGACCATCAAGCCGCTGCAGAACAAGACGATACCACTTTGGGTACGTGATTTCTGGCATCCTGAAGGAACGGGTACCCGGATTTCCGATCTGAAGGTGGTACCCCCAACCGGTCCTGTTTTTATCCGCAAGGCAAATCAGGTATTGATTTCCTTTCAGCCCCGTGATTTTTCCTTTATCGTGGAGGGTACGATATCGGAGATCTTTGCCCAGCTGGCAAAATTCCGGATCAAGGTAAATCTGATGCAGCATGGCGCGGTGAGCCTTACGATCTGTGTAACGGCCGATATGGACCGGGTGAACAGCCTGATACAGTCCATGTTACCAAAATTCAGGATTCTCTATAACAGTGATCTGGAGTTGGTGACTATCCGCCGGTATACGCCGGAGGCCATTGCGCGGATGACACAGGGCAAACGGATCATGGTGCAGCAACTCAGCCGCAAGACGGCTCGTTTTGTGCTGGCCTAGCGGTTAAACCCGATAAGTTTTCCCTTTATGCTTTCATCGAAAATCCCGTTATCGTAAATGAGATTTCCGTTTACGAACGTTTGTGTTATGCGGGATCTGAGACTGGTACCTTCGAGGGGAGTCCATCCGCACTTATAATATATATTATGTGAGTTGATTGTCCAGGGTTCATCGGGATTGATAAGTACCAGGTCGGCATGGTAGCCTTCGCGGATATATCCCCTGTCGCGTATACGAAAGAGATCCGCAGGCGTGTGGCACATCTTTTCCACTATTTTTTCCATTGAGAGGCGGCCCTGGTGGTGGAATTCCATCATGACCGGAAGGGAATGCTGTACCATCGGGGCTCCGGAGGGAGCCTGGGTATAGGGGCGATCCTTTTCCTGCAGGGTGTGGGGGGCATGGTCTGTGGCGATGATGTCAATTTTATCATCAATGACCGCCTGAACCAGTGCTTCCCGGTCTTCGGCCGATTTTATCGCAGGGTTCCATTTAATCAGGGTGCCTTTATCGGAATAAGCCTGGTCGTCGAACCAAAGGTGATGGATGCAAACCTCGGAGGTTATCTTTTTATCTTTTACAGGTCCCGGGAGCTCAAGCAGAGACAGTTCCCTTGCAGTTGAAAGGTGGATCAGGTGAAGTCGGGTCTGATGGTGTCTGGCCAGCTCAACGGCAAAGGAACTTGCTTTATAGCAAGCCTCTGCAGAGCGTATCATCGGATGAAATTCAATCGGGATATCGTCACCGTATTGTTTTCGGTAGAGCTCGAGGTTTTGCCGGATTATGGATTCATCTTCTGCATGGACTGCGATGGGTAGCTTTCTGATGCGGAAAATCCCGTCGAGCGACATCGGGTCGTCAACGAGCATATTGCCGGTAGAGGCTCCCATAAAGACTTTAATTCCGCAGGTGACAGCCGGATCGACCGATTGAAGTTCGGCAAGGTTATCGTTGGTGGCCCCGATGAAGAAGGAAAAGTTGGCGAGACTTTTGCTTTCGCCCAGGCGGATCTTTTCTGCCAGTAACTCCCGGGTTACGGTTTGCGGGATGGTATTGGGCATGTCCATGAAAGTCGTTACTCCGCCGGCAACTGCTGCTCTTGATTCGGTTGTGAGGTCTCCTTTGTAGGTCAGACCGGGATCGCGAAAATGCACCTGGTCATCGATGACCCCGGGTATCAGCCATTTCCCTTTTGCCGGGATTTCAATTGTATCTGATGGGGCAGTGGGTTTATTGTCAGCCTGAAAGATTCTGTGAATCAGTCCGTTCCGGACCAGGATGTGCCCGACGAAGCTTTGTCCTTCGTTAAAAATGCGGGCAAAGGTGATCAGGTAGTTGTTCATGCCGGATTGCTGATGTGTTTGTTGTAATATTTTCTCAGGCTGCTCAGTTTCATTCTGATAACACCGATAACTGCTTCGCTCATAATGCCCCCGCTCATTTTTGAGGTACCTTGTTCACGGTTGATGAAGATCACAGGGACTTCAACGATGGGGAAGCCTAGTTTCCATGTTTTGAATTTCATTTCAATCTGGAAGCCGTATCCTTTCATACGGATTCTGTCGAGATTGAGGGTTTCGAGAAGTTTGCGTGACATGCAGACATAGCCTGCGGTTGCATCACGGATGTCCATGCGGGTAATCATCCTGACATAATGTGAAGCATAATAGGAGAGGAGAAGCCTTCCGATGGGCCAGTTTACAATTGCCACACCTTTTTTGTACCGGCTGCCGATGGCCATGCCTGCATTTTGGTTCTGGCATGCAATATATAAAGGTATAAGATCGGACGGATTATGGGAGAAATCTGCGTCCATTTCAAAAACAAACTGATAATTCCGGGTAAGCGCCCATTTGAAGCCGGTAATATAGGCAGTTCCGAGCCCCAGTTTTCCTTCTCTTTCAAGGAGGAATAGTTTTCCCGGGTAATCGATCTGCATGTTTTTAACGATTTGAGCGGTCTGGTCGGGCGAGTTATCGTCGATAACCAGGATATTAAAATCCTTCGGAAGGTTAAAAACGGCAAGAATCAGGTTCCGGATGTTGTCTGCTTCCTGGTAGGTTGGAATAATTATTAGGGTATCTGACACTGTTTATGGATTCATTTTTATCTATTGTGCTAAGATAATTCTTTTTATTTAACCAGCAGGATGGGGCAAACCGGGGTGTTAGGGCAAAAATATCCGGCTGATAAAGAGAGTTTTAGAAAATAGTTTCATTTTTCTTTTGGCGAGTGTTTGCAGAATCGAAGGATAAGCCTATATTTGCATTCCATTTTTGATGGATTTGTTCTTTAAAAGTTTGCTGGTGTGAGAAAATAAAGTGAAGAAAAGTTTGGACGGGATGATTTTTTCTCTATCTTTGCACCACTTTTTACGAAAATAGTTCTTTGAAAAGATTGAAGAGTAATTTTAAGGTCGGTAAGGAAGAAGTCAATTCTTATTATTGACATGATGAATCTTGAGCACAATTTAAACAATTACAACGAAGAGTTTGATCCTGGCTCAGGATGAACGCTAGCGGTAGGCTTAACACATGCAAGTCGAGGGGCAGCACAGGTAGCAATACTAGGTGGCGACCGGCGCACGGGTGAGTAACGCGTATGCAACCTACCTATAACTGGAGAATAGCCCCCGGAAACGGGGATTAATGTTCCATAATGTTCAGAGACTGCATAGTTTTTGGACTAAAGCTCAGGCGGTTATAGATGGGCATGCGTGCCATTAGCTTGTTGGTGAGGTAACGGCTCACCAAGGCTACGATGGTTAGGGGGTCTTAAAGGATGATCCCCCACACTGGTACTGAGACACGGACCAGACTCCTACGGGAGGCAGCAGTGAGGAATATTGGTCAATGGGCGCAAGCCTGAACCAGCCAAGCCGCGTGAAGGATGACGGCCCTATGGGTTGTAAACTTCTTTTTTACGGGAAGAACCCTCCGACGTGTCGGAGACTGACAGTACCGTACGAATAAGCATCGGCTAACTCCGTGCCAGCAGCCGCGGTAATACGGAGGATGCAAGCGTTATCCGGATTCATTAGGTATAAAGGGTGCGTAGGCGGATTTGTAAGTCAGTGGTGAAATACTATAGCTTAACTATAGAACTGCCATTGATACTGCAAGTCTTGAGTACAATTGAGGTAGGCGGAATGTGTGGTGTAGCGGTGAAATGCTTAGATATCACACAGAACACCGATTGCGAAGGCAGCTTACTAAACTGTAACTGACGCTGATGCACGAAAGCATGGGGAGCAAACAGGATTAGATACCCTGGTAGTCCATGCCGTAAACGATGATCACTCGCTGTATGTCCATTAGGATATGTGGCTGAGCTAACGCATTAAGTGATCCACCTGGGGAGTACGGCGGCAACGCTGAAACTCAAAGGAATTGACGGGGGCCCGCACAAGCGGAGGAACATGTGGTTTAATTCGATGATACGCGAGGAACCTTACCTGGGTTTAAATGTAGGACGAAAGTCACGTGAAAGCGAGACCTTCCTTCGGGACGGACTACAAGGTGCTGCATGGTTGTCGTCAGCTCGTGCCGTGAGGTGTCGGGTTAAGTCCCATAACGAGCGCAACCCTCATTGTTAGTTACCAGCGGATAATGCCGGGGACTCTAACGAGACTGCCACCGTAAGGTGAGAGGAAGGTGGGGATGACGTCAAATCAGCACGGCCCTTATATCCAGGGCTACACACGTGTTACAATGGCCAGTACAAAGGGCAGCTACCTGGTGACAGGATGCTAATCTCTAAAACTGGTCTCAGTTCGGATCGAAGTCTGCAACTCGACTTCGTGAAGTTGGATTCG
>Ga0209417_1005936_pt1 | contig 12990 bp, 6 predicted proteins | sample RifGroF2_FD_184002 | JGI IMG/M metagenome (GOLD analysis project Ga0209417, IMG submission 184002) | Groundwater microbial communities from Rifle, Colorado, USA - Groundwater F2 (SPAdes) (version 2) | ecosystem: Environmental > Aquatic > Deep subsurface > Groundwater | place: Rifle, Colorado... | reverse complement strand
TCACTAAACCAATTCCAATGCCCATTATTACCATAAGAACTGGTTCCAAAAGAGAAGATAAATTGGCTGTGATGCTGTCAATGTCTCGATCGTAAAAATCGGCTGTTTTGTCAAATACTTCGTCTAGATTACCCGATTTTTCTCCAACTGTTGAAAGCTGCCCTACCATCTTGGGGAAGAGACGAGAGCTTTTTAAAGTCACGGATATCGATTTGCCGTTCTTTATCTCTTCTTTGAGAATAGTTATTTCTTTTTGGTAAACTTCGTTTCCAATTACATCGCTTGCAACTTCCATCGCGTTTATAACTGGCATTCCAGAGGAAACAAGGGAAGAAAAAGTTCGCGTGAAGCGAGAAATGTATGATTTTTCCAGCAGATTACCTATAACAGGTATCTTTAGCATCATCCGATCTTTCATTAGTCTTCCATTGCCTTTTTTGGTAGCCCTGGTTAACAGTATGCCTAGGGCAACAATGATTACCAAGATGTAGATGCCGTGGCTTCGTAGAACATTACTTATACCGATGATGATTCTGGTCAGGAGAGGAAGTTCGATGCCTGCGTCATCAAAGACATTTTTAAGCTGAGGAATAATAATGGTAATCACGAGAGCTAGTACGACTACCAAAGCAACTAGGACAAACATAGGGTAGTAGAGTGCTCCTTTTATTTTTCGTGTTAGCTCGTAATCTTTTTCTAGCTGCTCTGCAAGTCTTTCTAAAACAAGATCTAGTTTTCCAGAGTTTTCTCCAGCTTTGGTCATGTTGATGTAAATATCATTGAAAATTTGAGGATGCATTGCTAACGCAGCTGATAGATTGGTGCCTCCTTTTACATCGGAAATAATTTTATCGATTTGTTGGCTGAAATTCTTATTTTCACTTTCTTCCTTCAAGGCCTCAAGAGCTTCGGTTATAGATAGCCCAGACCGGATCATCATAGCAAGTTGCTGAGTGAAAATTATTTTCTCTTTTAAAGTTACCTTTTTAACAAATAATTTATCAAAATCAAATTTTTTCGATTTTGCCGCGATGTCAATTACAAAAAATCCTTGTTCGCGCAAGGCCATTGATGCAGCTTTTTGATCTAGGCTGGTAACAATGCCTTTTATTTCACGTCCCTCTTTATTTTTTGCTTTATATTTAAAATCCATAGTTAGTCTTTTGTTACTCTCCAGACCTCTTCCAGAGTAGTCTTTCCCGTCAGTGCTTTGATGAGACCATCCTGAAGCATAGTAACCATTCCTTCTTTGATCGCCTCGCCTTCGATGTCAGTTGTTGATTTTTTATCAAGAATAAGCTGTTTGACTGGTTCGCTTATCGGCAGAACTTCATACAAACCTATTCGGCCTTTATATCCAGAATTTCCACAAGCTTTACATCCTTTTCCCTTAAACAATTTCAGCTGCATTGATTCGTATTTTTTTCTTTCTATCTCTGGCATCTTGGCGATTTCAATTTTGATTTTTTGCACTTCTTGCTCAGGAACTTCTTCTTCCTGTTTGCATTTATCACAGATCTTTCGAGCCAGTCGCTGTCCAATAATGGCATTGATAGTAGATGTTAGAAGAAAAGGCTCAATGTTCATGTCGATCAGTCTTGGGGCAGCTCCTGCTGCGTTATTGGTATGCAATGTAGATAGAACAATGTGTCCAGTCAACGAAGCATGCACTGCCATGTCAGCAGTTTCTGCGTCTCTAATTTCTCCGATCATAATAATATCGGGATCTTGCCGGACGATTGATCTCAGTCCGGAAGCAAAAGTATAATCGATCTCACTATTTACCTGGCTTTGATTGATGCCGGGCATACGATATTCAATCGGATCCTCAAGTGTTACAATATTTACGCCCTCAGTAAATAATTGGTCGATCAAGGCATATAAAGTAGTGGTTTTTCCACTTCCGGTAGGACCGGTGACAAGGATCATCCCATGTGTTTTTTCCAGATTCTTATTGAGGTTTTCCAATCCATTTCCCTCTATACCCAGCTGTTCTATAGTAAGTATGCCGCTTAGTTTGTCTAAAATACGCATGACTATCTTTTCTCCGTAAGCAACCGGCATGGAAGAGACTCTAAAGTCTACTTGACGATCGTCAATATTAATACTGAATCGTCCGTCCTGGGGAAGGCGTTGCTCGTCAATTTTCATGTTGCAGAGTATTTTGATTCTCGATATAACTGCAAGCTGAATATCTTTTGGCAAGATAACTCTTTTTTGTAAAATGCCGTCAATTCGAAATCGAACCGCTACCTCTGTTTCTTCTGGTTCAATATGGATATCTGATGCCTTTTCTCTTATGGCCCTCTTGAGCATCGATGCAACAATTCGTGCTGCGGGAGCATTGTTGGAAATACTCTCGTTTACAGAGATATCTTTTTGTAAATGTTTTGCTTCATTGTTTGCAGAACCGGGATCTATGTCAATTGCTTCTTTTACTTCGCTCTCTAGGCTCTGGTATTGGTCTAAAATGCGAGTTATATCAGATTCTGTTGCAAGCATGACTTTGATTGGCGATTGGGCTTGTTTTTTGATAATTTCTTTAGCCTCGATGTCTTCAGGATCAATCATTGCAATAACAAGTTGCCCATTTTGTTCTTCGACTGGTACAGCTTTATATTTACGGGCAATTTTTTCTGGGAGTTTTTGTAATATTTCTTTTGTAACAGAGGTTTGGGACAAATCAATAAAAGAAATATCCGAGGTAGTTGCCGAAAATGAAGTGTTTCGGTTAATTTCTGCCTTAGGGCTTGAGTCTAGATCTTTTTTAATCGTATTAATATGATCAAAAGTCTCGGAATCTGATGTCTTGGTGTGATTAGTATTATTTTGAATTGTGCTTGCTGGCGTCGGAATACCATGATCATAATGTCCAAAGATACCAGCTCCTGCTAACGAGACAGTGCCGCTATTTTCGCCCGGACTTGGTTCAGTTGTCTCTTTTGAGTCTTTGGAGCCGAATATTTTTGTCAGGAATGATTTTTTGGGCCTATGAAGTTTGATCGTACCGTCAAATGTTGAAAGCTCTCTTCCTCCATCCTTTGTGCTTTCTTCAAATATGCCGCCAGGATTTACATTATCTGTCGTAACTGATGGACTTTCATCATTTGTTGTGATGGTCTCAGCATTATTGTTCTTTACCTTGATGGGGATAACTTCCTCTTCTGTTTCTGTGGAACCGACACTCTTGGACAATTCGTCTGAATGTACAAATTCTGATTTTGTCGAGGGGACTGTTTTAATAACATTGATATTTAAAATCTCTTCTTGTGAGTCATCATTTGTTTGATTGGCGTGAGTGTCATCGGTACTTTTAGCTAAGGATGGAGAAGTTTGTCGGCGGCCATGAAGAGTTGGGGAATCGACAATCTCTCCGTTGTTGGTCATCAATTTAATGTTTCCAGAAGGCATCCATTTCACGGCATTTGTAGGGAGCATAACCATCTTCTTTGCTATCCCGAGTTTAGGGTGTTGAATAACTTTGGATGGATAGTGGACAGTATAGAAACTGCCGAAATTGGAGTAAACGACACGATCTCCTTTAGCTAGAGATTCTGTAACGACCTGACTAAAGGCAATAATAACATTTTCCGAATCTCTTTTGGACAATCCGGTCGACAGTGATATTTGTTTTGCGAGCTCTTCTCGTGTCATTTTGTTTTGACTCAATCAAAAATGATTGAGCTGCCTCCTCCTAATTTCATTATAGTCAAACAAATACATAACTACAAGGATTTTGTTGGAAAAAAGCCATTATAATTAGCATTTAGTCGAGTTAACTTGTTAGTGACTAGTGATACTTTACATTTATCTTTCTAGTCTTCTAACTTTCTAACCTTTTAACTTTACGAACTTTATAAATCGACATTGTTCATAACTTTGTGGATTAACTGAGGACAAAAAACTGATTTTTGCCTTCTGCTTTCTAATTTATAAACCAGGACTAATAAATTATACTGTCCGTCCCAACTGGTATCCTTGTTGTAAAACTTAGGGTTACAATGGGACTACAGAACAGTAGTAAGTAAATGGGCATGGGTAAAATGGCTTTTTATCAAAAATATCGATCGAAGCAGTTTTCGGAGCTTATTGGGCAGGACCATATAAGTCTTACTTTGGTTGAGGCAATTAAAAGCGATCGCTTGGCTCACGCCTATCTCTTGACTGGCCCAAGGGGAACTGGAAAGACATCAACTGCCAGGCTGCTTGCTAAGGCAATAAATTGTCAGAAAATCGGCGATCAACGCAAGAAGGGTGAAGAGCTAAGCGGAGAAATATGTGATCAATGTGATTCTTGCAAAGAAGTCGCAGAAAGTCGTTCAGTAGATGTGATTGAAATCGATGCTGCTTCTCATACTGGAGTCGACGACATAAGAGAGCTAATAGACAAGGCTAGATTCTCACCTGTTAAAAGCCCAAAAAAAATATACATAATCGATGAAGTGCATATGCTGTCTAAAAGTGCCTTCAACGCTCTTCTGAAAACATTAGAAGAACCTCCGTCTCATGTGATCTTTATCTTGGCCACTACTGAGGTCAATAAGCTGCCGGCAACTATTCTTTCCAGAACTCAACGATATGATTTTAAGCGAGTGTCCAAGCAGGACATTGTGAAGAATTTAAAGAGAATAATTGACAGTGAAAAGATTAAAATTACTGACGGTGCTTTGGAACTAATTGCTATCTCTGCAGAGGGGGGGCACAGAGATGCGGTCGGTCTTTTGGAGCAGGTCGCGTCTTTTTCAAAAGACATAAAAGAGGATGATGTTCGAAATATATTGGGCATTTCAAGACTGAAAGACAGAATTCTGTTTATTGGGGCGATTTTTAATAATAACCCGGAGGAGGGATTAAAAATCGCCCATCGCTTGTATGCTGACGGAAGTGACATCCTGCAGTTTTCTAAGGACATAGCGGAGATCTTGCGCAAAGTCTTACTTTTAAAGATATCTGACAATATTGTGCTTGATGACATTACAGAAGAATCTGCTCAAGAAATGAAGGAGCTTGGTGAGAAGGTTACAGTTGATTACATTGTTGATTTTATCAATGAGATGATTAAATCATTCCCATTGATAAAAGACGCAAGTCTTCCTCTTTTACCCTTGGAAATGGTGGTTATAAAATGTTCGAATATCGGATTGAGAACTTCAAATGTTGAAGTCCAGAAATTAGAAAATAGAGAACTGAAGCCAGAAACCACAAGTCAGAAATCGGAAACGAAAGATCAGGAGAGAGAGGCGGTTGTAAATAAGACAGAAGACAAAACTTCTAGTAAGCAATTAGACAATGACCATAAGAAAGAACTTATAGAAAAACAAAAACCAAGTCCTAAAGCCGAACCACCAATTCCTGATATGGTATCTGCTCCGGTTTTGGAAATGACCTTAGATTTATGGCAGAAAGTAATAGAAGAAACTAAAAAAGCCAACACTTCTTTGGCCGCTCTGCTTAGGGATACCAAGCCCCTGGAAATAGGAGACGATAAAATAGTACTAGGAGTAAAGTTTGCCTTTCATAAAGATAGAATTTCGGATCATAAAAATTGCTCTGCACTAGAATCGATTATTACTGGAATTACGGGAAAAAAATTAAAAATATCTTGTAAATTGGTTGAGCGGAAAAAACAAATAAAAGGCGAGGGCAGTGGCGAAGATTTAGAAAAAGCGGCAGAAGAAATATTTGCGTAACCAAATTATATGAATTACAAATCTAAACGAATTACAGATTTACAAATTTACATATGCTAACTAATAGCTAGCTATATGATAAAAGCTAAAACGGAGCGGGTATGGCCAAAAGCCAGAAGAAAAACCAAATAATTGTACCGGCGGGAGTTAGAATGCCGCCTCAGAACCTAGATGCCGAGAAGAGTATCATCGGGGCTCTTTTGCTTGATAAAGAAGCAATTATAAAGATAATTGATATTGTTAAGCCTGAAGATTTTTATGCTGATCGTCATGGCATTATCTTTCAATCCATGCTTGATTTATTTGAGCAACGAAAACCGATCGACATAGTAACTTTATCTGAAATATTGGAATCTAAAGGTTTTACTAAAGAAGCTGGCGGGTCTGCATATTTGGCAGAAGTGGTAAATGAAACTCCGTCAGCGGCTAACATTGTTCATTATGCCCAAATTTGTCGGGACAAGGCGATCCTGAGAAGGTTGATTTCTGCCTCTGGTGAAATCGGCCGGTTGGGTTACGAGGAAGATAATGATATTTCTGATACCCTTGATCAAGCGGAACAGCTGTTGTTTTCTATATCTCAAAAATCACTTAAAAATAAATTCACTTCCATCAGTGAGGTTTTGAATGATGCTTTTGACAGGATAGATAAAATTCACAAGGACAAGAATAGCGGGGCACTACGGGGTGTGCCTAGTGGGTTTAGAGATCTCGATAACATTACTGCTGGTTTCCAAAAATCTGATCTTATTATTCTAGCTGCCAGACCTTCGATGGGTAAAACTTCCTTTGCTTTGAATTTAGCAGAGCATGCCGCTATCGATGAGAAAATCCCGGTAGGCATCTTTTCGTTGGAAATGAGTAAAGAGCAGCTAATCGATCGTCTTTTGTCGTCGCAGGCAGGTGTTGATTCTTGGAAACTTAGAACTGGTAACTTGACTGATGAGGATTTCCCAAAAATCGGTTATGCGATGGGCGTATTATCCGAAGCGCCTATTTTTATCGACGACTCAGCGGGGGGGAACATAATGGAGATCAGGGCCAAAGCAAGAAGACTACAGATGGAACATGGCCTTGGGTTGATCGTAATAGACTATCTTCAACTTATGGAAGGAAGGTCCAAGAGTGGAGACTCAAATAGAGTACAGGAAATTTCTGAAATATCTCGTTCGTTGAAGGGCCTATCAAGAGAACTAAATATTCCAATCATAGCTCTATCCCAGCTTTCTCGGGCTGTTGAGCATCGAGAAGACAAGAGACCACAATTATCTGATCTTCGAGAATCGGGATCGATCGAACAAGATGCTGATGTAGTTATGTTTTTGTACAGAGAAGAATATTACAAGCCAGATACTGACAAAAAAGGAATAACGGAAATTTTGATCAAGAAACATAGAAATGGACCGATTGGAGCAATAGACCTATTCTTTAATCCGGCACAAATGCGTTTTGCGACACTGGATAAGAGCCATCAAAGTAACAATGGTGAATAAAAAAGACAGGACTAGCTATTGCTATCCTGTCGGTGCTTATTTATAAATGACTTAATTTGTAAAAAATTGTTGACTAGAGCCAAAAAAATAACGATACAACAATTAACTAGGGCTTGGGTATTGACAATATGTTGTATAAAAGATACAATGATATAATCACTTTAACAACTGAATAGAAATGTTTTCGGAGGGAAAACAAGAGTTGAGACCTGAGAGCTTGGAAACTGAGAATAATGTATTTTCAGATTCTGATATCTCAAATCTCAGCTCCCAAAGCTAAAAAAGCACCTCCGGACGAGGTGCTTTTTTAACAAGAGTGAGATGGGAATGAAGGAAAGGCCCACCCTACCTTTCCCTGGGAAGATAATAATGTAATCTTTAAAATAAATGGTTACTCATCTTCTCCCCAGCTCGTTCTTGTTAAGAGAAATCTTGACAAGAAATAATTCAAAGAATACGCTGAAAAGCCATGAATTTATATTTTATGGCAAAACAAAAACAAAACGTGTCATTAGTAGTGTTATTCTTTGCTAGATCAAGAATCTAGTAAGGGATGCCACAAAAACGATGCTAAAGTCGCTTTTGCGACACCGCTTATGGGCACAAGTTGATGTGACCGGACAATATTTAAAAATTATGTTTCCGATTAGTTCACAAATCACTTATGCCCAACAAAAATCCGACGAAGGATCAATCGCCGGATTTTTTGTTTGAATAAAATAGCGATTTATTATATAAATTGTTTATACGAGGAGAGGGAGGCTAGTTCTGTGGAAGATAAACAAAGTATAGGATTGTCCCTAGCTGGTAACAGCCTAGAGCTGAACCACTTGGGAGATGGTCGCTTCAGCCTGTGCATCGCTGGTCAGCAGGGACTTGGTAGACAAGAGGTTGTCTCCTTGTTGGAGAAAATACTTTCCCTTGGTCAAAGAGGGAGAGATGATATCCTGGTCATATTTGATGCCTTTATGGTATCTACCCAGGAGAATCAAGATGTCAAATCTTTCGATAGGAGATGGAAAATCAGCGGATCAGACGACGACCTGGTGGTTCGCTACAACTACGACAGCAAAGACGAAGAGTTGTTTACTCTCATTCTCGGACCAGAAATGACAACAGGTGATAGAGACACAAGTCTCAAATGGTTGGAAGACAAAGTAAAACCCATCGATTGCGGGCGATGGTTCAGTATCGTTTATTATATCAATGTATGCTGGGATTACAGATTGAGATAACTGAATAGTCATCCATCATTATAGAGACTCGCTCAGGCTCCTGGCCATTGTGCCAGGGCTTTTTTTGTTGATAAATATTATTAATCATGTTAAAGTAACGCTCAAGCATGTGGCTATCCCACTGCAAGTACACTCAAAACTGTTTGGAGGGAAGAATGTTAGCTTTAACATCAGGAAAAAGAGCAAGTAATCAGGTGATCACTAAGATCGCAAGGGCTTTTACAAAGCAAACATTCCCTCTGACAGAAGAGGGAGAATCGCTCAAGCGAGAGGTGATTTCTGTATTGGAGAGGGAGGATATTGCTTGGCTAAGGCGCAATATGCCCCAGCTTCCTATTGTCGAGAATCCTCATCCCGAGTTATTTAGTGAACTTGATTTTGGTCATCTTGGAGAATCGGAAGTGATGGGACATAAGCTGAGTGTGATACAGACACATCAAGGCTGTTACCATAATTGTGTGGGATTCTGCAGTGCAGGCGCAACCGGTAGAATTACTTCGAAGATGCCATTCATGGCTTATGTGAAACTCGCACGATGCAAGTTTCGCTATGATCGCAGATATGCTCATATTTGCAAGAACTGGTACCATCATATGCACAAGATGGGACTAGTTCCCAAGAATGAATCCGCACTTGAAAAAAAGATAAAATCAATGAAGACAGTTGGCGAGTTTCTAGATTTTATCATACAGGTAACGCGGTTAAGTGATATTCATCCAATTGCAGATCATTTGCGTCTATGGCAAGTCAACGATGAAATGGAGATAGCCGATATTCCTTGGTGGTTTGTGTTTAAGGAGCACAAGCGTTTCTTGCCCGTGTTCTTCCACTCTCTTCAGATGGAGATACTGACCTTCAGGGATAATGATCCAGTTCATTATTATGATCCCTTTTTCCTCAGTGAAGATGGGAGTCCTGCTGACTTCGGTGATGCTTTTCGGATGGTGGACACTTATGTTCGTCCAGTTTTTGTCTCCACTTCCGGATGGAACTCCGCTGATATTATTGCTGAACAGGCTACTCGCAAGGTAGTTGATGCCATGAAAGGAGATAAGTCTTCGGCTGGGTTACGCCTGTCTATCAAACGCTATGTTAGTCTCTGCCGAACCGACCCTGTGGAATATCTTTCGAATCTCAAAAGAATACTTAAAGTGCTTTGGCCTTTGGTAGAAACTGATATATTGCAACTTGCTTTTTTCCATGACCCAAGGATCAAAGGGGATAAGCATTGGGCTGAGGAGATTAGAAAAGAAATAGATGACTATGCCAAGAGAGAGTTTGGTCAATCAATTGCAGGATTCTCTAAGTATAGTGCTGTTTCGCGCCGTAGAGGGCTGGCATATGATCCTCAGTATTCAGAAGAAGACTGGGATCCAGATGACAAGTGGGGGTATGAGATTCGACCTGATGGATCTGTAACATGGAGAGATGAGTCTGTTCTGGTGGGAAAGGAGACAAGAGGCAAAATAGATTATCGGTTTGAATCACCAATGGCTGAGCCGATTATTACCGGCGTTAAGTTGTGGTGATGAATTCCAGAGTGAATTGCGGAAATAAGTTCTGCGGTTCACTCTTTTTTATTTGATTGAAATTGAGTAAAATGACGAAGTGAGAGGAAGAGTCAGGTGAAATACATTATTAACGGTCATTGTTCGGCTAACTTTTCGAGAGCAATTATTACTAATCAATGTTGATTTCAACTCCATTTTACTTGAAGAAAATGGCTAATAATTCAATTGTTATGGCAAAATTTTTAGAAAATCTAAATTCATCGCAAAAAGAAGCGGTTTTGACGACCGAGGGTCCTTTGCTGGTCTTGGCTGGTGCCGGAAGCGGAAAGACGAAGACCCTCACTCATAGAATCGCTTATTTGGTTCAAGAAAAAGGTGTATCGCCTTATGATATTTTGGCGGTCACATTTACCAATAAAGCGGCTGGAGAGATGTCTGAAAGAGTCGGCCGACTATTGAGTGTCATTCCTGCGAAGGCAGGAATCCAGAAAAACCCTATCTTGGATCCCCGGGTCAAGCCCGAGGATGACAGAGGAAGAAGGTTACCCTGGTTGGGAACTTTTCACTCAATCAGTGTAAAGATATTACGCCGTGAAGCACATAACATTGGCTATGAAAGAAACTTTACTATTTACGACGCACAGGACTCACTCTCAATTATCAAAAGAATAATGAAAGACCTAAATATTGATCCGAAGCACTTTGCACCAAAGGCGATCCAATATTTCATCTCTGGAGCAAAGAACGAACTTATTGACGCAAAAAACTATAAGAAATTTATCAACTCTCCATTTGAGACTATGGCCTCGAAGGTCTATGATCGATATGAAAAATATTTAAAAGATTCAAATGGAATGGACTTTGATGATCTGCTTATGCAGTGTGTTGTTTTATTTGAGAAAAATCCAGAAGTTCTAGCTAATTATCAGCAACGATTTAAATATATTTTGATCGATGAGTATCAAGATACTAATCAAGCGCAGTATATTTGGACAAAGCTATTAGCTCAAAAGCACGGAAATATAATGGTTGTTGGTGACGACTATCAGGCAATTTATGGTTGGCGCGGAGCGAATTTTAAAAACATATTGAATTTTGAACGAGATTACAAGGGAGCAAAAGTAATAAAGTTGGAACAGAACTACAGGTCAACCAAGACAATATTGGAAGCGGCGAATGAGATAATAAAATACAACAGAAACAAAACAAATAAAGCACTTTGGACAGATAATTGTAAAGGAATCCCAATAACGATCTTTAACGCGCTTAATGAGAAGGATGAGGGGGAATTTGTTTGTATGGAAATAAGAACTTTGTGCCGCCGCCATCAACATATGGACACATCAGATTCTCAGGGTCAAATGCCCAATTACAATGACTTCGCCGTTTTGTACCGGACTAATGCCCAATCTCGAGCAGTAGAAGAAGCAATGTTGAGATTTGATATCCCTTACAAGGTAGTTGGAGGAGTAAGGTTCTATGAAAGGAAAGAAATAAAGGACATTATCGCATATCTTCGTTTAATGATAAATCCAAATGACAGAGAGGCCCTCAATAGGATTTCATCCGTGCCACCAAGAGGGATCGGTCCAAAAACTTTACAGAACATTGAGCATATCAATTACATGTGTACGGATGAAGAATTTGATGTCTTGCCCAAGAAGGTTCAGGATCTCTATCGGACACTGAAAGAACTCAGGAAACAATCAGAAGATATAAGACTAGATGATCTTATTGATCTCATTGCGATGAAAACTGGTTTCAAGGATTTTCTTCTAGATGGAACTCCGGAAGGAGAAGGTAGATGGGAGAATGTTCAGGAATTGATGACCGTTGCGGCGGATAGTATGCGGCGAGATTTCAATAGCCAGATGGAAAACAGTCAAACTGCCCTAGAGGAATTTTTGGAACGGGTTGCCCTTGTTCAGGATACAGATACTTATGATCCTAATGCAGAGGCGGTTACTTTAATGACGCTTCATTCTGCAAAAGGGCTTGAATTTAAGACAGTATTTATTATCGGAATGGAGGAAGGTATTTTCCCTCATTCACGAGCGCTTTTGGATGATAGTGAAATGGAAGAAGAACGCCGACTTTGCTATGTTGGTCTCACTAGGGCAATGGAAAGGCTGTATTTGATTCATACCCAGGAGCGTAATCTTTATGGCCGGTTTCAGTCTAATCCTCAGTCACGGTTTATAGAAAATATTCCAGACCATCTTTTGGATAAAATATAACCATGACCATTTGCTACTCCGATTGTAGCTTTGTAGGTGTTTGATAATTTAATATATGATCTTAAGATAATTTTTTGATATAGTAACTATATGAAAAAAATCCTTAAGGGGTTGTTTGCTGGTGTGTTTATTCCGATTGCGTTTGCTTCAACTTTTTATGATGCAACCGTATCTGTTAGTAAAAAAGTCGATCTTCCGGATAATAATCGGCCATACATCGTACAGGTATATGATTGGAAGGGAGAAAAGATAGAAGAAACAAGTGGGAGAAGCCGATCGCTTGATCCGTTTTTGATTGCAAAAGAGCTTAATCTCAATCCTGAAGTTGAGGACAAATTTTCTGTTTTCCCTAATATCGATCTAGGAATTGGTGGGAAGATTTCGATATTTCAGGCGCCGACCTATGATATTATCGACGGCAAAAGAAGTCGTGTCGCAAGGAGTTGGCAGAAGAAGGTTGGCGACCTGTTGAGCGAGCAAAAAGTTGAGCTTGGCTCAGATGACAAAATTAATTTTTCGGTAGATACCAATCTAGAGAATCAGATGGAAATTAGAATTGTGAGAGTTGCCATTACAACTGTGACTAAAACCGAAGAAATTGAATACAAGACGATCAAGAAAGAAGATAAAACACTAGACGAAGGAAAAACAAGGATTGAAAGGAAAGGGGAATCAGGGATCAGAACACTGTTTTATGAGGTGCGCAGAGAAGACGGAGAGGAAATCTCACGAAAATTGGTAAAAACAGAGATTACAGAAGAACCGGTCGATGAAATATTGATAATTGGAACAAAGCCAGTTATAACAGTTAGATGTAAATATAA
>Ga0209417_1005934_pt1 | contig 12995 bp, 10 predicted proteins | sample RifGroF2_FD_184002 | JGI IMG/M metagenome (GOLD analysis project Ga0209417, IMG submission 184002) | Groundwater microbial communities from Rifle, Colorado, USA - Groundwater F2 (SPAdes) (version 2) | ecosystem: Environmental > Aquatic > Deep subsurface > Groundwater | place: Rifle, Colorado... | reverse complement strand
CGTTTCGAAAGTTTTAATTTGTCCGGGCCCAAGACTAAGGGTAAATGTGCGTATATAGGAGTGGGCGCGCCTATAGCTCGCTGGATCAATATCTGCCTAGGAGTGTTAGAGGTATGATCTTCCCCTCTTATGATATGCGTGATACCTTCCTCAAAATCATCCACTACTACCGCTAAATGGAATAACGGCTCATCTAAATTCTTGGCAATTACAAAATCGCCTAAATCTTTGGTATTTATGCTAACTTCACCCTTTATTTCATCCTGAAAACTAACATTAATATTGGGATTTTTAAATCTAACAATCTCTTTTATAATGCCACTACCGTCTTTTGCTTTTTCTTTAGAAATATATGCGTTTCCTTCTTTAATCATTTTTCTAAGATACTCTTTATGGGTATTTACCTGCTCAGATTGTCGGTAAAATTTATCATAAGAAAGTCCCAACCATTTTAAGTTTTCTATTATATTATCTTCATATTCTTTTTTAGAACGTTCTTTGTCGGTATCTTCTATACGGAGGGCAAAAACACCATTATGTTTTTTGGCATAAAGGTAAGAAAAAATAGCTGTGCGATACGCTCCCAGATGCAAATATCCCGTCGGACTAGGCGCAAATCTTGTAATAACTCCCTTTTTCATCTATATGTATTTTAACATTTTTTATATAAAATAAGAAAAGCCCATAAATAAAAGAAGTTGAGCTTTTCTTATTTATGGGCTTAATAATTCCCACAAAAATCTCATTAATGTAACAATATAAATTACATTAATAAAAAATTTATTTATTTCTTTTTCGCTTATTTCTTCTTTACAAGCAAAAAAAGGAAAAAATAATGTTTTCATTTTTCCATCCTTTCCCTCCCAAAAAGAAAAAATTAAGGTACCAATTAATTACTTATATTATATTATATTATATCACAACTACCTCTCGTGCGCAAGGGATATATCCACCAATTCACGGGCGATTTTGTAAGCAGCCTCAGGTTTATAAAAATTTTTGGCTGCCTGCGCCATATCATCCCATATCTCTTTGTCATTCGTTATTCTTTCAATTTCGGAGCTTAAGATATTGGCTGTCATATTCATTTCTTCCACCACGCTACAGGCTCCGCTATGAGCATAGTTAAAAGCATTTTTTCGGGCGTGGTCGGCATTTGATTCCGTAAATGGGATTAGAATTGACGGCACTCCCCAAGATGATATTTCAAATACAGTTGACCCGGCCCTGGAAACTACGACAGTTGCCGCGCCAGCCGCCATTTTCATTTGAAGAGGATTCAAAAAGGGAACGGATATATATCTAAACTTCTTTTCATTCTTGTTTAGCACCACATCTACCCGTTCAACAACATTTTTAAAATTTCTGACGCCCGTCTGATGAATAATCTGGTAATTTTCAACTAGCCTGGGCAAAGCGTCAAGAATCGTGTTATTGATCAACTCCGCTCCTTGGGAACCCCCTAAAACCAGAATAATCGGTATGTTTGATTCCAGTTTAAAATATTTTACAGCCTCTTGGCGCGAGGCAGGGTGCTCTATTTCAGTCCTGATCGGTTGTCCTGTCCAGGCAGTTGTCTTTTTGGGGAAGTAATCCGCAGCCTCTATAAAAGAAACAGCTACTCTCTTGGCGAAATGTCCGGCCCATTTGTTTACCCGGCCAGGGGCAGAATCTGATTCATGGATTAGAACAGGAATATGCAAAATTCTAGCGGCAAAAATTGCGGGAAAGGATGCGTATCCGCCTTTGCCAAAAACGACATCGGGGTAGATTGAGAACATTTTAAAAAGAGCATTAAAAATTCCCAAAAATGTTTTTAGAACATCCAGAAAATTTTTAAAAGAAAAATATGTGCGTATTTTGCCGGCAATCACCTTTTCATATAAGAGTCCATTCTCAAAAAGCAGCTCTTTGTCATAAGGGTTGTCGGAAAAATAATAAAGCTTCGCTTTTATTATTTTTTCCGCGTCTATTATTTGATTAACTTTTTGAGCAACAGCGATAATCGGATAAAAGTGCCCTCCTGTCCCTCCTCCCGTAAAAACTATTTTCATATGATTAGTATTATTAGAACTTAACTCTATTATATTTCGATATTTGAAGTATGATGCCGGTGGCGATAAGGTAAATCATAAGGGAAGTGCCTCCATGGCTCATAAAAACCAACGGCACCCCTGTCAGAGGAAATACCCCTGTAGCCGAAGCAATGTTCATAAATGACTGCGCCGCAATCAGTATAACAATTCCGGAGACCAAAAGTCTACTGAATAAATCGGGAGAATTAATGGCAATACGAAAACCTCGGAGGGCAAAAAGCAGATAAAGCACTATCACGGCAACACTGCCGATAAAGCCAAATTCTTCACCTAGGACGGCAAAAATAGAGTCTCCCTGGGGTTCCGGCAAATAACTGAACTTTTGGATGCTTTGGCCATATCCCCTGCCCAAAATTCCGCCTGAACCGATGGCTATCAGCGATTGTTGTATTTGGTAGGAAGATCCTTGCGGATCTTGCGAGGGATCCAAAAAAGTTTTCACCCTTTCTTGCAGATATGGAGTGATAGAAACCAGAGACCCCAAAACAAGTATAACCCCCAGGCCTATTCCCAAAATATATTTTACTGACACGCCGGAAATAAAAAGCATGGAAATGCCGGTAATAGTGATTAAAATAAAACTCTTGGTATCCGGCTGATTGAACAAAATTACCGCAATAACTGCAAGCATCGCCCCTAATGGCAAAATGCCGAACTTAAAATCTTGTACCTTATTTTTTACCCAGGAAAGCCAGGCGGCAAAATAGATTACAAATCCGAATTTTAAAATTTCTACCGGCTGAAAAGACGGCAATGGTCCCAACTTAATCCATCTTTCTGCTCCTTGATGGCTGAACCCCAGGGAAGGAATGAAAACGGCCGCAGTTAAAAGTATGGAGCCCAAAAAAATGTAAAAAGAATATTTGCGCCAGAATTTATAATTTATTTTTAAACAGAAAAATACTCCGACAAGGCCAAGTCCGAAGCCAAGAACCAATTGGCTGAAAAGCACGGAGAAAAAAGTCCCCCCATTTCTGGCTAAAACTCCCAGGGACGCAGAAATAAACATGGCCATTCCCGTAAAAATTAAAAGTAATACAACTATTAAAAAAAATCTGTCTACTTTTTTTTCTCTCATGTACTAATTTTTTTCTATCTGCTGATAACCGCCAAAATTATTCCAACAATGGCAAAAATAATTGATAAAACCCAAAAACGCATAGTGATTTTATAAGACGGCCAGCCCAGGGCTTCAAAATGATGATGTAGAGGCGCAACTTTGAACACTTTTTTCCCGTTTCTGAATTTTTTGGAAGCCATTTGAATAATATCCGAGAGCGAAGTCAAAACAAGTGGCATGGCAACCACAGGAAGAATCAGCACTGAGTCAGTTAAAAACGACAATGTAGCCAGGGTGATGGTAAGGCCTATAATCCCTGTTTCTCCCATGTAAAATCTGGCCGGCGGAATATTGAACCAAAGAAACGCAAGAATGGCCCCGGCAAGAACAGCTGAAAAAACGGCAATATTTATTTGATTATTGGCATACGCTATAACCGAATAAGCACCAAAAATTGAGGCAAGCACTCCGCCGGAAAGACCGTCCAGTCCGTCTATGATTCCGCCTGAAAAAGTAGCAAGAGCGACCAATATGAAAAATGGAATAATAAAAATACCCAAATTGATATCTCCCCCAAATGGTATATGTATTGATGTCATTCCAAGCTTATAATAAAACCAGATCCCTATCAGAAGAGAAATAATTATCACCAAAAACGCTTTCCATTTGCGCCAAGATTTATCATCGTGGGCAAACTTTCCCTTTCCATAAATTTGCACCAAATCGTCCCAAAGTCCCAAAAAAGAGCCAAAAAGCAGGACCAGAAGGGGTATAAAAGTCTGATTTTTGCTTAAAAAATTTATTTTTTCAGTGATTGGAGAAGGGAAAAAAACCGACAATAAATAAAAAATCAGTACTGAGAAAAGCACTGAAATCCATATTATTACTCCCCCTATCCGAGGTGTTTTCAGCTCTTCGCTTTCATTATGAATTTTTTGGAAATCTGAACTGACAGTGTTGCCGTTTCTAGAGTATTTTTTCCACATTTTATATTTGTAGAAAAAATGTGTCATAAGAGGAGCAATCAGAAGTCCCATAAAAAAAGCGACAGTTGTCGGCAAGAAAATTTTTAGCAGATTTAAAAGCATATTATATCCCCTCTTTTTTGAGTTGTTCTATCAGCTCGCGGGATTTGCGTGAAATTTTTGAGGGAAGTTTTATTTTGAGCTTTATCAACAAATCACCGCGTTTGTTTTTTGATACAGGCACGCCTCTTCCTTTTACCCGAAGAATTTCATTGATGGATATGCCTTCCGGAATTTTTACGCTTATTTGCCCGTCTAATGTTTGAATAGGATATTCTGCGCCCAAGAGAGCATCCGACAGTTTCAAATCCAGACTCATCACTAAATCATTGCCTTCTCTTTTGAATATTGAATGCGGGGAAACATTTATTTTTATATAAAGATCGCCTGCTACCCCTTTGGTAATCGCTTCGCCCATTCCGGACATTCTAATCATTTCACCATCGCGGATACCGGCCGGCATGACAATGGAAATCTCTTCCTCGCGGCGCAATACGCCTTTGCCTTTGCAATTATCGCATTTTTCCTTTGGCACCTCGCCGGAACCCAAGCATTCTTCGCAAATTTTTGTGCTTGAAATAGTCCCAAGGATGGTCCTCTTCGCTTCGCGAATTTTTCCCTGACCGTTGCAATATTTACAGGTTTCCATTTTAGTGCCAGTTTTCGCGCCGGAACCGCTGCAAGCAGTACAATTTGAAGTTTTGGTAATTAAAATTTTTCTACTGACCCCGAAAACAGCTTCGGCAAAAGAAATCTGCATTTCGGTGGAAATATCGCGTCCGCGCCTTGTTTGTGTTCTATTTCTTCCCACTCCTCCGGTAAAAAAATCACTAAAAATATCATTCAAATTTCCAAAATCAAAATCCGTGTTTCCACTTTGAAAACCGCCGAAATCGAATCCTTCAAAACCATGTTGTGTACCACCATAGCCTCGAGCGGAAGCGTTACCCATATTTTCATACCCAGTGCCGAACTGATCGTATTGGGAACGCTTGGCGTCATCGGAAAGCACTTGATAGGCTTCATTTACTTGCTTGAACTTCGCTTCATTGCCTTCTTTTTTGTCGGGGTGATATTTATGCGCTAATTTGTAAAAGGCTTTTTTTATCTCGTCTTTAGAGGCGCCTTTATTGACACCTAATATATTGTAATAATCTTTTGACATAAGGGTATTATACCCGGTTAGTAGATTTTGGCAATGCTCGCTTCGCGAGCGCACTCCGTGCCTTGCCAAAACTCACTACCGGGTTATATCATAGGTTCAGCTTCTCCGGAAATCCCGATGCCTTCAGGTCGGGATCCCGATTTTACGTCGGGACTTTTATTTTTTACCTCTTTTTTAGAACTCTTTTCTTTGTTTTCATTTTCATTTTCTACCTCATTCTTTTCTTCTTCTTCTGTCTCTCCTTCTTCTTTCTTCTTTTTTCCCTTGCCTTCTATTATTGCTTTTTCTTCTGCGCTTCTGATAATCATCGCTTCTTCTTCTTCTATCAGTTTTTGCGCATCACCCCTAGATATTGAATATTTTCTGCGCGATGCCTCAATGATTTCTTTGCGATATGAAGGGTGAGTCGGAGGCAAGACCCTGAGAGTTTCAGCTGAAAACGGATCATAGGATTCTCCATCTATGGTCATTTTAATATAAAATTCCGCCACCGCCAGATTAATCATATCTTTCACGCCGAATAAAGGCTCAAATTCCGGTTTTAATTTTACTGCGTCTTCCCCACCGACTCTAAAACAAATCAGGCTTCCCGTATTCCCCAGCACTGCGTGCTGAACTTGAGGAATAAGCTGGCCAATATATTGATGGGCGATAGTCAGATTCAGGGCATATTTTCTAGCCTCCGACAAAATATTTTCAAATGTCTGAGTGACAATGTTATGAAACTCGTCTATATACAAATAAAAATCCCTGCGTTGTTCTTCAGGAATACTTGCTCGTTCCATTCCTGCTTGTTTTATTTTAGTCAAGAACATTGAACCGAAAAAGCTGGAATTTTCCTCTCCAATACGGCCCTTGGAAAGATTGATGAAGACTATCTTGCCTTGATCCATCAGTTCGCTTATATCTATTTTATTTTGTTTTTGGCCGAATATGTTTCGTAGAAGAGGGTCGGACAGAAATTGCCCAAGTTTATTTACCAGCGGAATAATAGCATCCGTATCAAATTTTTCTGACCAATCGGCAAATTCTATAGCGAAGAATCTTTTAACCATGTCGTCGGTAATGTATTCCACCACTTTCTGCCTATAATTTCTGTCCGTCAGCATTGAAATCATTCCGCGCATGGTGGCGTGCGGATAATCCAAAAGCGCTAGGCAGGTAAAGCGAAAGACGTGTTCCAGGCGAGGCGTCCAGTTGGCTCCGAACTGCTTTTCCAGGACTTCAATCAACCCTTGAGTCAATTGAAATTTGAACATCGGGTCAACATTGGCTAAAGGATTGAAGGACGCGGGAAAATCAACATCTCCCGGGTCTATCATACAGATATCTTCCACCCGTTCCTTGGGTATGTAATCAAGCATGGCTTCTATCACATCGCCGTGCGGGTCAATAAAACACAAACCATGGTCATATGTTATATCTTGACGCATCAGAAGTTCTAGTAATTTACTCTTACCGACTCCGGATTTCCCGACAATGTAAAGGTGTCGCCTGCGATCTATGCGCTTAATACCAAAAATGAATTTTTTTTCTTCCAGAGAAGCCACATAATTAGTCCGCCCGATAAAAGAAGCCTCTTCTGGGTTCACTTTTCCGAACACCGGCAGTTCCGGCGGAGGCGGACCATATTTGATTATTTGCACTCTATTTGGCTTCGGCATATTATGGCATTTTACCACTTTTTTAGCTAAAATTCCATCTAAAATACAACCTCCTAATCCCCCTTGTCAGGGAGACTTTACCTCACCCCTACCCCTCTCCTTATTAAGTAGAAGGTTTTTAATACACTTCTTGGTTATAACAACTTTTGCATAATACTTTTTGAGCTTCTTTTTCTGTATAATGTGTCTTAAAATCTATTCCGCATTTATCACAGATCCTATCAACCTGTTTCATTTGAGAAAACCATATGTTTACCTTGTCACTTATTCTACAAAATGGACATTGCCTAGAGAGTGGCACATTTAATTTCTTAGATAAATCTAATTCCAGTTTGATTATTTTATATCCCCTAGGACAAGTGCTACAACCTATTATTTCTTGTAATATTTTATCTGGTGTATCTTTTATATTATCTGGCAACTTAGAAGCAAGCAAGGTAATCGGATATTCTTTAATATTTGCTTCATACCAAACTAACCCATCTTTTTGTACTTCTTTTTTAGTTTTTGGAAAAAATAAATTTGCAAAAGAATTATTATAAGCATGTGGAGAAAATTCCATCGGAAAAAATTCGCCATATTTATAAATAAGTCCCCGAGAATCAATATAAGGCATATCATTCATGTGTTTTTTTATCTTTGGAATTAGTGTTCCATATTCTTCTTTTGAATATTGTTTATTCAAAATACAATAATCTATGTTTTTTATAGATACACAACCAAAATGATTCGAAGCTCCTATTGAGAGTTTTGAATATTCAATATTATTAAGACCATAACCACATTCATGAGAAAAATATATATTTTGAATATTAGTTCCTACAGTCATACATTCATATATTCGTTCAGCATTCTCTCCCCAATCCGTATAATCATAAGAATCTAAAACTTTTACTAATTTTATCATCATTAAATATTTTGAATCCTTGCAACCAACAACATCAAAACATTCTTTGCAATTTTTTGATTGAAAAATATAACTTCCCGTACAATTTTCTGAAAAATCGTCATAAATTGGTCTAGGTATATATTTTTTAAAATGATTTAAGGTTTTATTCTTAACTTCTTGATATTCTTTATAAGAACCTAAATCAATTTCTGAAATTTTTTTTAAATATTCTTCTTTTGAATATTGTTTATTAAAAAAAACATATTTTTGGCTCTTGAGATTTGCTGAACCAAAACAATACTGACAATTATCACAATCTCTTAAAAATGCACAATCCAAAGACTGAGTAACGTTTCCTGAACTTCCGAAAACATGATAATTCTTAAAACTATTAATATTATCATAACAAAATTCACTTTCAAGAGTTACACTGCAATCAATCAAGGATTTATTTTGAGTCAAATAAAATCCATATAGACAATCCTCATTATAATCAGAATAAAAAATCATATAACAATGCTTTGCTTGTCCACAATGATTGGTATAAGGTGAAAGTTCGCCTGTAATAGTATCAATGGAAAGCCCTAAAATTGGTGTCTCATGTAAAAGTTCTCTCCATTGTTCTAAAAATGGTTTGGAAAAATCTATATTTTTCGCATAATTTCTGGCATCCCATTTATCACTCCACCAACATTTATGACAATAGATTTTAAATGATATATCAGGTCGATACATTGAAATTGTTTCTTCTCCACATAAATCACATCTACGTTTAAATAAATTCAAGTTTACCATCCATGCTAGTCTTCTTTGCAATCTACACTCCGGACAAAAAGTCGGCGGAGGGACGCCGATTTTTTCATAAAACCCAAAATCATCCGGCTCAATAATAAAGTCTTTCTTGCAGTTTTGACATATTTTATTTTCTGCTTCTTTATTCATTTAAACATTTTGCAAAATGACAAAATATGTTTTCCTCGGCTTGTAAGATTATGTAATACAAAACGACCTTTATATTTTTTATCAATCAGTCCGGCATCTGATAATTTGCGTATATGATCGGAAATGGTAAAAAACCCAACATTTAAATTTTGAGATATATTATCAACGGATAAATTCGGGTTTTTACTTAAAAGTTCCAATACCTGAATTCGCCTGTGATTTGCAAATCCCTTTACTATTTTTTCAATTTTTTTATATTTTAAACTCATGTTTTTCTATTTTATCAACATTTTGTCATTTTGCAAAATGTTCTAATACACTTCTTTTTGATAACAAGATTCACAATACACAATTTCTGGTCTATCCGGAGCATAATTTGTCATGATTTATTTATCGCAAGCGCGTTTCCAGAATTTATAAGGCCCGCGACGACGGATGCGGTCTGTAAACCGGCAATTCCAGCATTTTCGCGGAATGGGAATATTCATCTTCTTGTAAAATTTAAGCTCTCGTTCTATTAGGCGATAATTTCGGGAACACTCTGTACAGGCTAATGTTTCTTTTATAAAACCATCTGGTATATCCCCTATATTATCCAAAATATTTTCAGACAAGATTGTCTCTTCCCCTTTTGTCGCCGGAATTTCATCTTCCCACCTAAATCCTGATTCTCTCGCTTTCTCTTTTGTTAACGGAAAATTCTCCTGCGCCAGTGTTTCATTATATGCCCAAGGAGAAAGTTCTATGGGAAAGTATTGTCCGTAGATTCCTTCATCGCGAAGTTCTGCTATAATTATTTCTCTAATTTTTTTATATTCTTCTTCTGCATACACTTTATTTAGGATACAATACTTGCCATGTTTTATTCCAACACAACCGATACAATATGAAGAACTGCGAAGATCGTAAGAATATTCAACATTGTGAGAGTTTTCAAGAGACCAGGTTCCAATAACGCGCGAACATCCGTGCCCTACAGCGACAGTTTCAAGAAGAAGCTCGGATTTTATGCCTCTCCCAACGATATCATATGAATCCTTTGCTAATTTAATAGAGAAGGCATACTTACAATTTTCACACTGAAATGCTTCAAAACAGGAAAAACAGTTTTTTGATTCAAAAACATAATCTCCGAGTGAACTTACGGTTTTCAAGTTATTATTTTCTCTGCGCGGAAATTTTAATGAGAATTCCTCAAATTCTTTTTCAAACAGTACAATTTTTGTATAACTTATAATAATTTCCTGCACCCGCTTTTCCCATTCTTCTTTGGAAAGCGGTTCGTTTAAAAAATAATATGACTTATAACGAAGATTTACGCATCCGAAGCAATTCTGGCATCCAGAACAGTTTAAAAGAAAATAAGAGTTGAGCGAATCTGTCGTGTTTTTACTCCATAACACTTTATTGCATCTTGCCAGATTTACTCCTTCATAACATGATTCAATCTGTTCCGCAAAATATATATCATATGCGCTCCGTGATTTTATGATTCCCCGGGAATAGGCGCTATCTTCGTTCATGGTACTATTGAAAATAAGGTAGCAATTTTTATTTCCTCCCGAAAAATTCACATAATCGCTGTTTACATTTGCATTGCCCCCCGTCCCTATGTGAGTGGCAGCCTTTGGGACACGATTCAAAAGTTCTTTAAATTGGTCCAAAAATGGCTTATTTTTATCATATTCCACCCCGAAAGAATAAGGGTCCCATTTATCTGATATGTGGCATTCGTGGCAATAAATTGGCGAAGGATACCTTGGATGATAAATAGCAATAATGGATTTTCCACATAAATCGCAAGTCCTTTTGTAAAATGTCCGTTCATTTCTCCAGAGCAATTTGTATTTCATCCGGCAATCCGGACAGATTTTTGGTGCTGGCACTCCCATTTTTTCATAAAAAGAAAAATCATCTTGTTCTAAGATAAAATCTGAACCACATTTTTTACATGCTTGCACTGAGGTATTCGAATGTGGTCGTGTTTCGTTTTGCATTTTACTTAGTAAACTTCTTTATTATAACAACTTTCGCAATAAATTATTTCAGGTCCGCCGGGCTCATAAGATGTTTCAAATTCATTCTGGCATTTGCCTTTATGTTCGTGATTCGTTGTCGCTTGCGGTGAACTTGCCGAACCGCACATGCAAGACCTGCGCCAGAGTTTCATTTTATTTCTTTTTCTGAGCCGCGTTTCATGGCGACAGATAAAGCAAAGGCGTGGCAAAGGCACTCCTAGCTGGCGATATAGTCCAAGCTCGCCTTCAGTTATTCTGTATGCTCCGAGACAGCGGTCCTGACATTTTCCCTTATGGAGACATTCAATGATTTCTTTGGTAACAGAGTCCGGTACGTCTTCTAAATTATCCGGAAGGTTTTTTGCTTCCGTCGTTGTTTTATATTCATTCGCCTTTTTATCCCGCCATTTGTATCCCATTTTGAGCGCTTTCTCTTTCGTTAAAGGAAAATAATCTTGAGCCTGGGTTTCATTGTAACAAAACGGCGAAATTTCAGCTGGAAAAAATTCGCCATATTTATAAATAATCCCCTTTTTATCAATATAGGGCATATTATTCATGTGCTCTTTTATTTTCGGTACCAAAGCCTCATATTCCTCTTTTAAATATTCTTTATTTAAAATGCAATAATTTTTATTCCGCACGTTAATACAACCAAACAGATTGGAACAGCCATAGCAATTGAAAGAATATTCTACTTCATTCGAACTATAAACAACGCTTGTGAAAAGGTTGCGAAAATTTCCTATTCCGGTATCAAACACTTCATACATCATTTCCCCCTCTCCTACTCCGGGACCGGAATCATACGTATCTTTAACGCGCAAAGCCCAATGAATATATTTGCAGTCTTCTACCTGCCCCGCGGTATCAAAGCATATTTTACAATTTTTCGTGCCTTCAAGATTATCTCCCGTGGAATTCATTACTCTTATCTGATTGGTAAAGCGGTGGATTGATTTTAGGCAAAGTTTGTCAAATTTCTCTTTGATTTTTAAAATTGTTTTGTAGCTTTTTAAATCCAGTTTTGCCAAACGTTCAGTGTATTCCTCCCGGGAAAGCTGTTCATTCCACATGCAGTATGACTTACTACGAAGGTTGGTACAACCAAAGCAGTTTATGCAACCATGACAATCATAAAGAAAATATGAATCCACGCAATTCTTGCAATTTAAGGAATACAAAGTATGATAACAATCAACACAAAATATATCTTCATAACAAAGTTCCGAGCGGTGGACAACATAAAGATCAGAAGAGTCTTTGGTTTCTGAAATTCTATTTGAGTAAAATGTCTTATCTATTCTCCAAGAAGCGGAAGACATATAGCTGTCTTTGCTGTCTTCAGCGACATTGCAATAATCACTGTTTTTTGCGTTGGAGTTTGAAAGACATTGAAGCGGAATTTCGTCGCGCAATTCTTTCCATTGCTTAAAAAACGGTTTTGAGAAATCATATTTTTTTCCGTAACTAATTGCGTTCCATTTATCTCCCCACCAGTGTTTTATATCATAGACTGTGAGCTTTTCATCCGGATGATAAATGGTGATCAGATTTTCGCTGTGCCCCGGCGCGTCGCATTTTCTCTTGTAAAGGCACATTTCGTTGCGCCAAGATAGGCGTCTGACCGTCCGGCACTCCGGACAAAAAGTCGGTGGAGGAACTTTTATTTTTTCATAAAAATTAAAATCTTCAGGCTCAATGATAAATTCACCTCTACAATTCTGACATATTTTACTTTCAGCATTTTTACTCATATCTTTTGGCCCCTCAAGGTCTTGCCTTGGGTTCCCTATAAGGCAAGACCTTTTCCAGCGAATCTTTCATTCTAAAATCTTTTTTAAGATATCTTCTGAAACTTCCCTCGGCTTTAAATCCGCGGACGGGGTTTTTGGTTTCTCCGCCTGTATAGGCAGGTCCTTTGGTTGGGATATGTTTGTTGATTGAATAAAATTTTTCAATTTATCCATATCTTCTTTGCTGGCAGACCTGTCTTTTAGGGTGGCATCAGGCGCGGGTTTTGTGTTTTTTAGTTCATCTAAAGAAATGGCTGGCTCTGCTGGTACTTCAACTTTTTTTATCTCTAGCTCTTTTTTCTTTTCTTCTGAAATTTTATTCTCAGAAAGTGTCTTATTC
>Ga0209417_1005933_pt1 | contig 13002 bp, 9 predicted proteins | sample RifGroF2_FD_184002 | JGI IMG/M metagenome (GOLD analysis project Ga0209417, IMG submission 184002) | Groundwater microbial communities from Rifle, Colorado, USA - Groundwater F2 (SPAdes) (version 2) | ecosystem: Environmental > Aquatic > Deep subsurface > Groundwater | place: Rifle, Colorado... | reverse complement strand
TCGATTACTTTAGAAAAGAATATTCCACTTGGTGCTGGGTTAGGCGGCGGAAGTTCAAATGCCGCGCATACACTTTTATCGATCAAGGAATTATTTGAACTACAGATGAATAAAGAGACATTGAACAAGTTCGCGCTGCAACTCGGCTCTGATGTGCCGTTTTTTCTTCATCCGTTTCCTTCATTCGCAACTTCTCGGGGAGAGATACTTTCTCCAATTGATTTTGAAATCACGAAACCAATTTTGTTAGTTAATCCCGGAATTCACATTTCAACTAAATGGGCATACGAAAATGTTACGCCTAAAATACCGGAATTTCAATTATCAAAATTGTGTTCAAATATCGATAGTGAAATTGCTTCTTTAAATGGAAAAGTAGTAAATGATTTTGAAGAAATTGCCTTTGCCGCGCATCCGCAGTTAGCTGAAATAAAAAAAACTATGAGCGAGTTTAATGCAGAATTCGTTTTGATGAGCGGAAGCGGTTCAACAATGTTCGGGATTTTTCCAGACAACAATTCAGCGCAAGAAGCTCAACTCTTTTTTTCTAAAACTTATTTTACCTATTTACAATGAAAAAAATATTTTCACCCGGATTGGTCATCATTTTAATCTTTCTCTCATTGAATTGTTCAACAACACAGTTCAGTATCCAGCCGCGCGCAAATTGGAATGCAGCCGAGCCGAAAGCTTACAAATCCCAGGTTCCGATAAAAATAACGATCCACCACGAGGGAGAGATTTTTAATCCCCAAAAGGAACCAGCCGCTGTACATATTAAAAAAGTGCAAACATGGGGAATGAGCGAAGCGCGTAACTGGAGCGATATTCCGTATCACTATTTGATCGATTTCGACGGAAATATTTATGAAGGAAGAAATGTTTTTACTGCAGGTGAAACAGCTACAGAATATGATCCCGAGGGACATTTGCTTATTACTTGTCTCGGAAATTTTGAGGAACAGGAGGTTACTGAGAAACAGTTAAATGCTTTAATAGAACTTACCGCTTACTGCTGCAATAAATATCAGATTTCTCCAACAACGATAAAAGCGCATAAAGATTTTGCCCAAACCCTCTGCCCCGGAAAGGATTTATACCGCTATTTGGAATCCGGCTATCTACAAAAAGAAGTTGAAAAAAGAATTAAGTAACTGCTGATTCCAGAAATTCAACATAACCTTTATCTGCATTGAGTTTGGTTTTTATTCCGAAAGGGATTGTATAATTTGCTTTTCTATGCCCATGCGGAAAATTTTTAATTACGGGAAAAGGTAATTCTCCCAAATACTTATTGAAGACTTCATCCAAAGTGAAAGTTCTTTTGCCGGAATCCTTTTCAACGCAATCGGTAAACTCACCCAAAAGTATTCCGCCTATTTTTTCCATAATGCCGGAAATCGTTAACTGATTCAACATTCTGTCAACTTTATAAGGCGCTTCGTCAATATCTTCTATAAAAAGAATTTTGTCTTTCATTTTAGGGAAATATTCTGTCCCCAATAGTGAAAGAATTAAGGAAAGATTTCCGCCGATAATTTCTCCTTCGGCTTTTCCTTTTCTTAACGGAAGCAGTGCCTCCCCTTCAGGGAGGATAACTTTCTCGATTTTTTTTGTGGAGGTGACCGTTCTCCAGAAATTTTCCTCGGTGTAACGATTTATTTCGGAATGAAAATCTACAGCAAGCATTGGTCCGGCAAAAGTTACAAGGTTCGCTTTTTGAAAGAAGGCAAGCTGAAGCGCGGTGATGTCCGAATAACCGACAAATATTTTGGGATTTTTTCTAATTATCCGGTAATCAATTTTGTCAAGAAGTCTCGGTGAACCATAACCGCCGCGTACGCAAATGATCGCGCGGATATTTTTATTCGAAAACATATCATGCAAATCTTCAATCCGCTCTTCATCCGAACCGGCAAGATATCCTTCATATTTTCCGACGTTTTTTCCAACTTCAACTTGATATCCAAGCCGCTCAAAATAAGCTACTCCTTTATTTATGCGGCTCAAATCATCCGGCGACGAGGCTGGAGAAATTATTCCGATAGTATCGCCGTTTCGAAGGCTTTCCGGTTTTTGCACTTTCATAAAGTTTCCCTTACATATTTTTTAACGCTTCTTCTTCGGAAGAATAAATTGTAAATAATTTTTCAAAACCGGATATTGAAAAGACTTCAAGAATTTGTTCATTCATTAAAGCAAGGGCGAAAGTACCGTTTTTTTGCTGTAAAAGTTTTGCAAGAACAATAAGTACACGCAAACCCGCGCTGCTTATAAACGACAATTCGGTAAAATTTATAAGAACTTTTTTCGCTCCTTTCTCAATTTCTGCCGTAGCAGTATCTTGAAAACTTGTCGCTTGATTAAAATCAAGATTTCCCTTTGGGGAAAGTATTAGAACGCCGTTTACTTCACGTTGAGACATTTCCATAGTAACCTCTGTTTATTAAGTTATTTTTTTTGATATTGTTAAAATATTTTTTCCGTTAATTCTTTGATACTCAAAAGTGTCCATCATGGTTTTTACCAAATAGATTCCTACTCCTCCCGGTATTCTCTCCTCCAAAGGAATATCTTGCGGTTCGGGGGCATTCAGCGGATTAAATTCGATCCCGTCATCCACAAACTCAACGACCACATTCTCTTCGCCACAATTTATTTTTACTAAAATGTCGTGCTCTTTCTGATCCTGAAAGGAATAATTGATCGTGTTGACTAGAATCTCTTCCATTGCCAGACGAAGTTTATATATTAGAGCAAGTGAAAATTTTTGCTCATTGCAGAATGCAAGGAAGCTGTAAATGGCATTTGATACATCTTCCGGTGAATTCTTAAGAATAATTTCGTAATTACAATTGGAAGATTTAGCCATAGATTAATTGGTCTCCATCGGCTTAATCCAATTTAGAACAAAAGAAGTGATATCATCCGACTGCGGTGCAATATCCGAAAATCTTTTAACTTCTTTTACTGAATTTAGTACTAATTCCTTTGCAGTACTTTGCAGTTGTGTTTGTAAAAACTCTTCCAGTCGTTTATCAGAATAGAGTTCATCTTTGATATTTTGTGCTTCCGTTATTCCGTCGGTATAAAGATAAAGTTTATCATTTTCTGCGAGGGTAATCTTACCTAACTGATATGGATAATCGTTTAGAATTCCGACGGCAATATCACCGGTCTTTTTAATTTTCTTAATTTCACCATTTTGAGAAACAATGTACGGTAAGTTATGACCTGCATTTACAAAATCAACTTCCCCGGTTCTGATATTTATTCTAGCAAAAAATATTGTTACGAACATCGAAGAATCATTTTCCCGGCAAAGGTCGTTGTTCACTTTGGAAATAATTTCATTCAGCGGTAGATCAATAGTTGTTGTAGCCTTTATTAGCGTCTTAGTTACCGCCATAAATAACGAAGCCGGGACTCCCTTTCCCGAAACATCTCCAATTGCAAAATATAAGAATGAATTTTCTAGAAGAAAAAAATCATAGAAGTCTCCACCGACCTCTTTTGCCGGTTCAATAACAGCATAGATGTCAAATTCAGGCCTATCCGGGAAAGGTGGAAATATTTTCGGGAGAATTCCCATTTGAATCTCGTGAGCAATTTTCAACTCACTTTCCATTTTTTGTTTCGCGGCGGTTGTCTCCATCAGATTATCGATGTATTGGCGGAGAGAGATTTTCATAAAATTAAAAGATGCGGCTAAATGGCTCACTTCATCTTTTGAATGCATTTCCGGAATTGCGACATCAAAATTTCCGGCAGCTATTTCATCTGTTGCCGCTGCAAGTTTAGTCAACGGACGAGTAATGCGGTTTGCAAGAATGGTAATGGCAATAATTAGTAAGATGGCGCCGAGTAAATTGTAGAACAATATGTATTTTGTTAACGCATTCAGATCCGCCATCAATTCGTCATCAGGAATAACTACACCAAGAGACCAATCGTTTGTAAGTAGAGGAACGTAATAAACCCAAATATCTTTTTTATCAAGAAACTCATTGAGAAAAATAAAATCGGATTTTCCGCGCAGCGCCTCTTGCCCATATTTTCTAACGGCTAAATCGTTGTACCTTTCGGCAACACTAAAAATCGTTTCATTCATTATGAAATCTTTTGTAGGATGTGTAACAAAAGTACCATCGTGAGAAATTAGAAACGCGTAACCTGTTTCATACAACTTTACATTTTTTACTATTTGTTCCAACCAATTAAGGTCGATCTCGGCGCTAACTACACCGGCACAGGTTCTTTTTCCGTTTTTGTTTAGAAAAAAAGGAACAGAAAAAGTCGCAAGGATTTTTGAATTATTATCTACGTTGTAATATGGCTCGCTCCACATCGCTCTTTGCAACTCTTTGGGAATTAGATACCAATCTTTTATCCGGTAATTATTTTCAGGTTGTTTTAGAAAAACTGTTTTTAAGACTCCATCGCTTTTATAAACATAAGGTGCATACTCACCTTTCTTTCCGGGGAAAAAATCAGGCTCAAAGGCTATGGTAACTCCGGTAATCTCGTTACTTGAAGAAGTAACATTAGTAAGTAATCGTAGTAATTCTTTTTCACTTAATGTTGAGTGTTCCAGATGGTATGCAAGTGTATAGGGAATTTTTTCAACATTCGTTAAAATTATTTCGATTTTGTTAACCGTGGCAATTGAAAGATGTTTTGCGTTCAGACGGACATTCTTTAACAATATCTCCTCTGAACGGGAAAAATTGCTGCCGAAAATAAATAAGAATACTGCTCCGCTTACAGCAAGAATTGATAAAACTAATTTTACCGCTAATGAATTTCTAAGGCTTCTCATAGGGAGACCTATAAAATTCATTATATAAGATATTCTGTTTTATATAACCGCTCTCTTTTAAAGTTTTCACAACGTTGTTAAAATCACTTTCTCTTAGCTCGCCGATTTTTTGTCCTTCCGAAGGTTGATATAATATTTTCATTTGTCTCAACATCCACCGTTGATGAACCTCGTTAGCAGCGTATTTAGCTTTGGTCAAATACTTCTTAACAAGTTGAAGGGTTTCTTCTTCATGGTTGAACGCGTATTGCCAACCTTCTAAGGTAGCGTTTACAAAAGTTTTACACACTTCCTCATTTTTACTATAGAAATCCTCAAGCACAAAAATACCATCTTCAGGGAAATTCAAATCATAATCTTGAAAACGAAATATTACTAAATCACCTTCATCATATCCGCTGTTTTTTAATAGATGAAACTCGTTGTACAACATTACAGATGTTACATCAACAACATCGCGGATAAAAATATTTTGTGTTTCGGAAAGCGGATAGGCTTTTACATCTAAACCATATTTTTTAAATAATGCGTCTGGTTGAATTCTAAAATCCTGCTGCCACATCGCAACTTTTTTCCCATTCAAATCTTTAAGTGTGTTTATTCCTCTCCCCTTTTTCGCGATCAACATTAATGCTGATTTTTGAATAAGCTGTCCAATATTTATCAACTTTACATTTTTATCCCTAAACTGCAACGCCGAAGAAAGCCATGCCGCGCAAAAATCTGTTTTTCTTTCAACTAACCAATCCATCGATGAGCATGTTGGCCCACCGGTTAACAACTCAACGTTTAATCCGTGTTTCTTATATATCCCTTTTTCGGCAGCCATAATGAAACCCGCAAATTGAGCTTGCGGTATCCAATGTGGCAAAAACTTTATGGAACTTTCTTTTTTCTCTTGCGAAAAAAGAGAGAGCGTGGATAAACTGATTATCAGGGCAATGAGAATTTTATTCATTTGGTAGAAATTTATCTTTTTGTTTAAGACAAAATAAGAAAATTTTTCAACGGAGTGCAACTTTAAACTCGGAATTGGTTAACTCGATAAAGAATGGAAGTTTGAGGTTTTATTCCTATGGGAATTAATTCTCCGGAAATAGAAGGGTAAATGTCGTTCCCTCGTTCGGTTTGCTTACCACTGAAATGATAATATTTTGAAGTTCGGTCAACTTTTTAACGATCGAAAGTCCTAAGCCGATCCCCGATGAAAAAGAATTTCTCGATTCTTCCGTTCTAAAAAACCGGTTAAAAATATTTTTTAACTGATCTGCTTTTATGCCCAAACCTGTGTCGGTCACGTGGATTGTCACATTCTTATTAATCTGTTGAACAGAGAGAGTTATCGTTCCCCCGGTATTTGAATATTTGATAGCGTTCGAAATTAAATTATCAAGGATAATTGCAAGCATTGCAGGCTCTGCTTTTACAACAATATTTTCCTTAAGGAATGTTTGCAAGGTTAGATTCTTCGACTTTATAACTTCCGTGTAACGGGTCTTCATCTCTTCAAAAAGAGCATAAACATCTACCGGTTGTACGAACACTTTAACCGAGGTGTTTTCATGTCTCGCTAAAAATAAAAGCTGGTCGACCAGTTCCGACATCCGTTTAGTCTCTTTCATTACATCAGAGATTTTTGAAATGTATTGTTCCTGCATACGTGGTTTGCGGATTAACACTTCAAGCGTTCCCTGAATAATCGAAAGCGGCGTTCTCAATTCATGTGAGGCATCGGCTGTAAATTGTTTTTCTCTAAGCAGCGCTTCTTCCAAACGAGATAAAAGTTCGTTTATGTTTTGGCTTAACAGAAAGATTTCGTCCCTATGTTTTGGGAAAGGAATGCGTTCTGATAAGTTCTCTTTAGTTATTTTCTCAGAAATTGCGATCACTTCATTTATCGGCGCTATTGTTTTGCCTGCGATTGAGCGGGAGATTGCAAAAAGTGCAATTAAAAAAATCGGGTAGGAGACCAGAAGCACTATAAAAAGATTTTGCAACACCATAGTCGCTTCTTTTAAAGGAACCGCGAGCAGAATTGTTCCTAATAAATCTCTCCCCTTGTTTAAGATCGGCGTTTGGAATTGCCTAATCGGTTTTCCATTCAACACGGCCGAAAAAAAGATTTCAGCGTTAAGTTCGTTTGTATAACGTAATGAATCATTCAGCAGATTTGGGGTCTTTTGAATGATATGACCGCTTGGATCCATTACTTGAACAAAGATAGGACTCACTTCAACTTTACCATGCCCGCCGGCTGCCCACGAAAGAGGATGTTTAAAAATAAACTTACCGTCAACAATTTTATAATCAGAGAGAAATTCGTACGATTCTTCTCTTAATTGATCGTCCATTTTTTTATAAACACTTTTATCAACCACCAGATAGATGGCGGTAAAAAGTATGAGAATTAAAACAGCAGTTGCGAGAGAATTGAAAACGGCGATCCGGTTACGCAGCGTAAAATTCATTCACGCTCCCGGATGGTGTAACCTATCCCCCTAATGGTTTGAATAATATTTTCACTGTTTCCGGACTCAAGTTTTTTTCTTAAAAAATTAATGTAAACATCGAGAGAAGAAGAATCGGTTTCAAAATTAATTTCCCACACTTCCCTTATGATATCGTTTCTTGTACACACCTTTCCTTTATTTTTTAAAAGGAAATAGAGAAGTGAAAATTCTTTTTTTGTTAAATTAATTTCTACTCCACTTTTAAATACTTGATGCGTAGTTGTATCGAGTAGAATATCCTGGCATGATAGAGTAGTCGGTTCTTCTTCGTTTGAGCGAAGTTGAACTTTTATTCTGGCGAGTAATTCTTCAAATTGGAACGGCTTTTTTATATAATCATTAGCTCCGGCTTCTAAACCCATAACGGTATCTTGCAAAGTATCCTTTGCCGTTAGAAAAACTATAGGAACTTTTTTATTCGTTTTGCGGATTTGTTTCGTTATCTCTATTCCCGAAGTTCCGGGAAGCATCCAATCCAATAGAATAAGATCGTAACTTCTGCTTGTCGCAAGTTCAAGACCTCTCCCACCGTCTAAAGCAATATCGACGGAGTAATTCTCATCTTCAAGACCATCGCGCAGAAAATTAGCGATGCCGATTTCATCTTCAACAATTAATATTTTCATTTATTTTCTCAACAACTCAGGCAGTGAATAAGTTTAAAAGTGGGAGTAATTTGTCAAAACTATTCAATTAAGTAAATCAACACAACGGTTTACTGTCAAAACCTTTTAGTTAAATCAAGAAAGAATCTTCCCTGGGTATTTTTCTTCTCGTAAATTCCTTCATAACTTAACGAAGCATACATGTTGTAGGGGATTCTGACCGACATCTCTAAAGCTGCAATCAACTGGTGCATTGCTACCGGATTATTTACAAACCGGTATTTAATATCACGTATATCTCCCGTTAAAGAAAGATCATCATTCCACAAGGATTTTGTAACGCGTAGTCCAAATTGATCTCCTTCCGAATAACTCGAGATCAATTTTAGGATCGAAAGAGAGCCGTCAACTTTTGCGAAGGGAATTTGATAATACGAAATCGTACTGCCGAAATTTCTTGATGGTTTTGCGTCTCGTTTTTGAAAACGGTACCCGCCATTTAATGAAATATAAAGTTGAGAAATCGGTTTGATGCTTATACTGGCTGAATATCCTTGACGCATCTCATTATCAATCAGATATTCAAGTAGAGTTTTATATGTTTCATAGTAAACGACGTTTTTTCTTGCGTCGTAGCTCAACGAAGTTGAAATTAATCTTATGGGAGAATATCTTACTGAAAAAAAGATACTCGTAAGCGCAGCACTATTTTTATTAATACCGCCAACTTTCTTGAACAAATCAACTTCTGAAGAGACGAAAAAGTAAGTATTCGGCAAGAGATCATTTGTATGTTGCAGATACAAAAAACGCCGGTCGGTTTTAAAATTATTTGTCTGATTAAAAACAGCGATCGTATTCTCCATCGTAGAAGCATTGAGCGAATCGACTCTCCCCGCATAACCGCCAAATTGGAATAACTTGAGGTTGTATCCATAATCAGAAAAATTAGGGCGAGACCCCAGCACGGCGCCAGTGTAGTAATTTGAAAAACTATACTCGTATTGGACTCCGTCGATAGTTCCCGCATTTGAAATATGCGGATTTAAATGTCTTCCAAACCAGAGCAACGATTGTTTTGAAACTTCATAGGAAACGCCTAAGTCATAAATCTTTAAACTCCTGCCTAAGTTTTTCTTTACGTTCTGCCAATCCTTTACGTTATAAGCAAAATTGATATATGAGGAGAAAGAAAATTTAGAATCGGCAATTTTATCAGCAGAAAAAGAGAGCGAATAACGCCACCTTTGCATGTCTCCGCGGCTATTAATATTATCGAATTGAGAGATAGATTGCATTGAAAATCTACCGCGGTAATTCTTTGGCATAAAAGTTTTTTTTATGAATTTACTTCCTGCGAGTGAGGAGATCGAATCAAGTGTTTCTCCTCCGGGAAGTTTTACATCTTTTTGTTCAACAGCAGGAGCAAAGGCAAAAACAGATTCGTTCTCAGTTAACGTTATCTCCTTAATCCTTTCTCCGGCTACAGATTTGCTTGAAAGAAATTTCACTTGTATTGCCGGAACAAGAACATTTAACCTTGAAACATAAAGCGTATCGTTCATTACCATATTTTCCGTAGACGAAAATTTTACATAGACGTTCTGCGGTGTTTGATAGGTAACCGTTCCTTCTCTCTTTTCAATTTGCGGTTGTGATAATCCTTCTATCGCGAAAATCATAAGAAAACAAATAAAAAATCTCAACGTTTCGTTTCTCATCATTTATCAATCGTTTTAATATAACTCTTAATCTGAAACAGGTCTTTACCTTTCGGATGGCATCTGTAACACTCTGAACTTACATAAGAATAATCCTTAACACCGTCGTGGTCTTTATCCACAGCAGCTTTATTGTTATGTTCATGGCAATTTATACAACTAAACGCTTTATAATTCGATGAAGAAGTATGGCAATCAGAGCACAAATTCCACTCACCGTTGTGCTCTCCGGAATAAATCGGAAAATATTTTGCATCGTGGTTAAATGTCGATGGAGTCCAAGCTGACTGTGTATGACACGTTTCGCAATCGTGCGGGAATTGCGCCGACAAGTGAGGGGGATTTGTAGAAGCATCAAATTTAGTTTTATGGCAACTGTAACAATCAGTTGGAGTATTTGTATAACCGCTTGCATGGCACTGAACGCAGGTTGCTCTTGTGTGCGCACCGGTGATTGGAAATTTTGTGTTCGCATGATTAAACGTTGACGGCGTCCATGCAGTTGTTGAATGACAAGTGGCACAGTCAGTCGAGAACTTGGCAGTAAGATGATTTGGATCCAATACTCCATCATAATCTGTTTTATGACAAGCAAAACATTGTGTATCGGTTCCGGTAGTTTTACCTTTGTGGCAATCTGAACATGCCGCTATTGAATGCCCGCCTGTAAGTTGAAAACTTGTCGTCGCATGATCAAAAGAAGAGGGAATCCATGCGATTGAACTATGGCATGTTTTACAATCTGTGCTCAATCCTAAAGATTGATGATTTGGATTTACAGAATTTGCAAAACTTGTCTGATGACAATCATAACAAATTTGTGATGTACCTGTTGTGATTCCTTTATGACAATCTGTGCACGCGGCTTTCGTATGTCCGCCGGTCAATTGAAAATTTGTGGCTGTGTGAGAAAATGAGGAAGGTGTCCATCCAACGGAAGTATGGCATGACTTACAATCCGTACTTATCCCGGTTGCTTGATGATTTGGATTAACAGAATTTACAAAACTTTGTTGATGACAATCATTACAAATTTGCGATGTTCCGGCTGCTTTTGCTTTGTGACAATCTGAACATAACACAGACGTATGTTTTCCCGTCAATTGAAATGCTGTGGTTGTATGATTAAATGAAGAAGGTTTCCATCCATCAGAAGTGTGGCAAGTTTTGCAATCCGTACTCAAACTTAAAGTCTGATGATTTGGATTCACAGAATTTACAAAACTTGGTTGATGACAGTCATAACAGATTTGTGACGTTCCGGCTGTCTTCCCTTTATGGCAATCTGCGCATGCAGTAGTTGTATGTTTTCCCGCAAGCAAAAAATTTGTTGCGGTATGACTAAAAGAAGAAGGCTTCCACCCATCAGCAGTATGACACGTTTTGCAGTCGGTGTTCAATCCCGTTGCGGTATGATTTGGGCTGACGGAATTTGCAAAATCAATCTGATGACAATCATTACATACTTGCGATGTGCCTACGGTTTTTCCTTTGTGGCAACCTGAACATACTGCGGTAGTGTGTTTTCCCGTTAACTGAAAAGCAGTAGTTGCATGATTAAATGATGAAGGCTTCCATCCGTTGGACGTATGACATGCTTTACAATCGGTCGATAATCCTAATTGTTGATGGTTCGGACTAGCAGAGTTGGCAAAACTATTTTGATGACAACTTGAACAATCCGGTGAAAGAGCCGTGGTAATGGTTGGAAGATGGCAGCTCTCGCACGGAATAGTTAAATGACTGCCCGTTAATGGTAGTCTTGAGTTACTATGATTAAAAGCTTTGTCTTCTTCTCCTTTAGGATGGCAGCGATAGCACGCCTGACTATCATAACTGTAACCTCCAACTCCTTGATGATCTTTATCAACTTCACTCTTATTATTATGTTCATGACAATTGATACAAGAAAAAACCTTGTAATTGCTTGGATTTGTATGGCAATCAGTACAAACACTCCATTCGCCACGATGTTGCCCGGAGTAAATTGGAAAATATTTTCCATCATGATCAAAAGTTGCTCCAGCCCATTTTGTCGTGGAATGGCAATCCTGACATGCCGTCTGGAAACCTAAGGCTTTATGATTTGGATTAGTTGTGTTGTCGTAATTTGTTTTGTGGCAGCTATAACAATCTGTTGGTGTATTTGTATAACCGCTAGCGTGACATTTTGCGCAATCTACACTTGTATGCGCGCCTGTTAATGGAAACTGCGTAGTTGCATGATCAAAAGTAGCCGGTTTCCATGCTGATGTTGAATGGCATTTTGTACAATCTGTCGGGAAATTCGCTGTAACATGGTTTGGATTGGTTGTGTTGTCGAAATTTGTTTTGTGGCAACTGTAACAATCTTTGGGAGTATTTACATAACCGCTTGCATGACACTGATTACAAGCAACGCTTAAGTGCGCGCCGGTTAATGGAAATTGGGTTGTCGAATGTTCAAACGTAGCAGGTTTCCATCCGGAAGTTGAATGACATTGTTTACAATCCGTTGGGAACTGAGACGTAACGTGATTCGGATTCGTTGTGTTATCATAGTTGGTCTTATGGCAACTGTAACAATCGGTCGGAGTATTTACATAACCACTCGCATGGCATTTTGCGCAATCAACACTTGTATGCGCGCCTGTCAATGGAAATTGAGTTGCCGCGTGACTGAAAGTTGATGGAATCCAAGCTGATGTTGAATGACATTTGGTGCAGTCTGTCGGAAATTTAGAAGTAACATGGTTTGGATTTGTTGTTCCTTCAAATGTGGTTTTATGGCAGCCGTAACAATCGGTTGGAGTATTCTTGTAAGAAACACTATGGCACTTGTTACAATCAAGTTGAAGATGAGCTCCAACTAATGTAAAATACTGCGTATGATTAAACGAAGATGGTTTCCATCCGTTTATTGTATGGCATGTCGCACAATCCGTAGAAAACGTTGCTGCAATATGGCTGGGATTTGTCGTCTGATCGAAATTAGGTTTATGGCATGAATAACAATCTTTCGATAAACCCGTGTATTTTCCATCTGTAGCGTGGCATGACTTGCACGTAGAAATTTTATGACCACCAACCAACGGGAAAAAATCGTGAGCAAATGAAGCGTATCCCCAAAGAGCGTCAGTAAAATTATGGCAAGATTCACAATCAGTTGAAAAACCGGAAACTGAGTGATTAGGACTTTGTGTTGCAGCGTAATTTTGTTTATGGCAATCGTAACATTTAACACCAATCGGTTCAAAGTTTAATTCAGAATAAAGCGAATGGCACTGTTGGCAATCAGCTTTGGCGTGCTGACCAAGCAGTGGAAAGCGTGATCTTTGATGAATATCGGTAATGTTTTTAATTAACCA
>Ga0209417_1005929_pt1 | contig 13013 bp, 10 predicted proteins | sample RifGroF2_FD_184002 | JGI IMG/M metagenome (GOLD analysis project Ga0209417, IMG submission 184002) | Groundwater microbial communities from Rifle, Colorado, USA - Groundwater F2 (SPAdes) (version 2) | ecosystem: Environmental > Aquatic > Deep subsurface > Groundwater | place: Rifle, Colorado... | reverse complement strand
AGTTTGTAAGCACCCACTAATTGAGTAATTTCACCGTTTTTTAACTGTTCAAAAACAATTAGCTGTTCCCGTTCTTTTTTGCTCATGATAAGCTCTTCCATAGAAGTTCCTGTTTTTGAGTTTTTTGTGGTTTTTCTTATCAACAAAATTACTCTAAAACCGGAACTTTTTATTTTGCATTACAGGAGGAACTTATCACTTTGCGCTAACACCGCGTTTGTTTTAAACTTGTATTTTGACCAAAAAGTGGTAGATTTGCCTGTGTTTTTCAACTTATCCCTAAGACTGGTTGATGGAGTGAATAATCAACATCAGTTGAAGATTTATTCAGAAACACAAGGTTGGTTGTTTTGTCATATAACCATTCTGCGTGAGGAAGCTTTTTAATCGCTGTATTGCCTTGAGTGTAAGATAGGCGAGGCGTTTTGTTATCGATGAACGTGCTAAATTGAATTTTCGGAATAAACATTGTGGAGTCGGGTCCTTCGCCATTTAAGTCAAGTGATTTGTAGAGGATGTTTGCAACGGACTGAGCGGCAGCTTTTGTTGGCATAGGGTGTATTGTGATAATTGGGGTGTAAAATTGCTGATTTAGGTCTGTTGAAGTTACATTTGTATCAGCTTCCATTTTTTGGTTTTTTGCAATTGTTATTTGAGCTATGGCATTTGCAAATTCATCGTTTTGCACCAAAAGGATGATGAGGTTGAAAAAATCTTTGACTAGAGAATGTTTAAAATCTTTGTCTTTTTTGTAGGTTTGTGGAATGAGGTAGAGAGTATATATTTGTTCAAAACGAGTAATCAAGTCTGATTGGAAGAGAGGCTTTTCGTTTGAATTGAGATAGTTAGACTGGAATAGGTTGAATTCGTTTGATCTGTTTTTAAAAGCGTCGATATTTTTTGTTGACGATATGCTTATGATGCCATCTTGGTTATCGATTTTAAAAGGAACTTTCTTTTCTTCTAAATATTTTGAGAGAACGCTAAGGCTGCTTTTTGGCGTTGCGGCTGATCCATCCTTCCATTCAAAAAGTGCTTGATAAAGAAGGATATTAGTTCTGCATTCTTCATAAGGTAAAAAGCGTGCATAATTTTGTGTTTTATCAAAAAGACCGAACCTTACATGAGTTTCAATTTTTACGCTTCCATTTCCCTGTGCATATTGAATAAGGCCCTTATTTCTTTCGACGGGTGCAGTAGTATTAAAGCGAGCAAAAGAACCATTCCATGGTATTCCATCAAGTTTTTGTTGAAGAATGGTACAAGCTGAGACCATGTTTTTTAGTGCGTATTCTGGGCTTTCGTCATCATTTTCCTGGTTTGCAGCTGATTTTATGTAAAGAACAATTAACGGATCTGGCGCATCTGGATATTTGTTAAAATTTTCAGGTTGCGCAAGAACCTTAAATCCGTTAATCAAGAAGCGAAATTCAGGGTTGTTGTCTAAAAGGTTACTAATAATAGAGATAGTAGCATTAAGGAAGCCAAGTTGAGGCATGACATGGACTTTAACAGTGCAACCGGTGTAATTTAAATACTTTTCTAAATTTTTTTCCGGAATATGAAAGAGTCCCCTTTCCTGGCGCTGAAGCATTGGCTTTTTCCTATTGTTTTTCTTCTCAAATGTAAAGGTTCCTTCATCATAAGACGTCGGGAGTATCCAGTAATATCCGCCTTCTTTTTTGCGGGAAGATTGGATTTTTTCAAGAATTTTTTCAACAGTGTTATCCCATTCTTTTTGTGTAAATTGAAGGGGTTCGATTAGATTTGACGGTGATTGTGGGATTGTTATTTTTGAAAAACTTGTCGCAAGTCCAGTGAAACTATCTGCGCTTGCGGATGGGTTAAGAGCTGGTAATAAGAGGATGGCTTTTTTGATAGCAATGTGCCATTGAAAGGGACGCTGCTTTTTTTGTTTGCTCTTCATTTGTTCCTTTGTTGAAGTAGGGACGTGGTTTATTTCAGGAGGAATTGTAGCAAACAAGGACGGTGTTTTACAATACTTTCTCCAGATGGAGAGCCCGATAGGAATGAGCAGGCCGCACGCAATGGCGGACGCACCTATTGTGAACGCGAGAGCATAGGGGTGCTTTGAGCAAAAAGTAGTTGTTTTGCTTAAAAAATCTTTTGGGCGAAACCATTTTTTTTCTTGTTTAGACGCGAGCGTTTTGAAAAATGTAGTTGACACTGTTTCTTGAGAAAAAGTGTTGTGCGTAAGCAGAGTGAAAATAATTAAAAATGGTGTAATAAAACGCATTTTAATCTCTTTATTTATAGAGATTTATTTTGATAATTAATATTAATATACAGTTTTTTCTACAAAAGGTCAATTTGACGCCCTAGTGTAAAGGATGGTTATCCGCAGTACATCAGCTTTTTAGTTTATAAAGCACTCGTAGACGATGATAGGGGTATCACTGGTGACGGGTTTTGTGGGGTCATAAGCGGGGTATTTGATAAAATGGGTGAATCCTGCCGTCAGTAAAAGTGCGTCGAGCTCGTTTTCCCGATACAGATACTGTTCAAAAATCTCTTCTTCGACTGATTCAATCTGCCCAGAAACAATTGATTCGTAACGGCAGAATGCCTTAAAAAGTTGTGTTTCTTCGTGGTAGGAGGTAAGCGTATTAAGTGCAATGTGCGATCCATTGTGTCGTGTGTTAACGCCTCGACGCCAGATGCCACAGGGTTGGGGTACCGAGCTTACTGTTTCGATTTCGAGGATACAGCGGCCTTCAGATGCAAGATGACGCGCAAGTGTTGCAAGCCCCTTGCAGGCGGCTTTTTTTGTGACGACAAGCCCCCATGACCCGTACGGGATAAAGATAAGATTATATTTTTTATTGTTGTTGAAATTTTCAACAAATTCTTGCCAGATCGGTGGCTTTTGTATTGAAAAATGTAAGTATTTTTTTCTGAAAGCATCAAGCATTGCGGGAGAAGCATCAAAGCCTTCGGCATCAAGATTTTTTTGGAGAATGGGTATAAGAAAGCGTCCGCTTCCACACATTGGTTCGAGAATCGGACCACGGGCGTTTTGTGCTTTTTCTAGGTAAAAAGTAAGCGCCTGAACACCATTATAGTGCTGCTCAAGGTCGTAAAACTCTGTGCAAAGCTCTGCGTAGGTTTTTAATTCAGGCGTTTTCATACATTTTTCTACAAATTATTATTTTGGTAGCGGTGCTGTTGTTGGTTGATATGTTGATGGATCTTCATCAGATGTTGGTATGTAGGCATTGACGAGCGATGCGGATGAGGAAACGAGTGCGAGAATAAGAAGAAACTGTTTTTTGGTAAACATAAGAATGCTTTCTTTATATAGATTGATTTTATACAGCACATTCTCCGCACGAATATTTTATTAAAAAATGCCCGCGCGGAGAATCAAAGCCACAATACCAATAATTTGATTTTTGGCAAAAAAATTTATTTATGGCGTGGATTGAAAAAGTTTTGGTATTTAAGTTGGTCGAATTTTACTTTATTTCTTGCAACAAAAAGACAGGAAGCTTTTTGTGTGCTAGAAGCATTAAGTGTATATTTAGTGCGAGGACCATTTTCTGCATCTGATCCCGGAAGCTCTGCTGCTTTGACAAGCGTGAGTGAGCATGCGAAAATAGTAGCTGCTAGGATAATATTCTTTGTAGCCATGGTTTTGATAGCTCCTGTATGTAAATGATGTAGCGCTGGTACTTTTGCCAGTTAGTACATTACGAAATTAAATGAGTGATAGAATGACGCTTCTATTTAATGAAATTTTTGAATTTTTGGCAAGTCCAGAGCTTCGTTTCTTTCTTGCAATGATATTTCTTGTGTTGAAAATTACGTGCGTGTTGTGTCTTGCTTGGTTTCGCATAAAAAAAGAACAGCTTGATACTAAGGCGATAGACATTCTACTTGTTGTGCTTGTTTCTGCGATTATTGTCGATTGTTATGCTATTATTTGTGCATTGCGTAATCTTGATCTCTTTTCTTTATCGACGCCTTTTTATGATGAAATTAGAAGAGTTTGTTGGATTGCTAATATCTCTTTTCATTTAAGTTTTTTATTTTTTATTCGCCGTCTTTTACACCACCCATTGATTGATTTTCTATCAAAAATAGTATGTGTATTGGGATTAGGGCTTGGACTAGGGCTTTCTTTATTCTTTTTTACTAATTTTTATACGATTGAAAGCCATTCTGTAGAGCTTACGTTGTGGCGTATTACCTATGGATATTTATTGTTTCTAGCTGCCTTGACGGTATTTGAAACATTTAGGGGGTTAAATAATATAAAAACTCCACTGCTTTTACGTATGCAATTGAAAATGCTTGTGTTTGCCTTTATACTGCCGGTTTTTTGTATTAAATTTGGTAATTTACATCTCTTTGTTTCTGTTTTTGATCAATCAAAGAGCCTGGTCGTTTTGTGGCAAGCTTTATATAGCATTGCAACGGCTTTATTAATTGCAGCGACCTATTATTGCGCGACGCGTTTGGTTCGTATTCGTTTTCTTAATATAAAATACGATGCGCCCGTTTCTATGGATCCGGAGCAATTTAAAAAGATAGATTCCGTGCTTACCAAATTTGAACGCGCAACGGCAACGAGTGATTTCCGTTACGTCGTAAGTACGTTTTTTTCTCAAACGTACCATTGTGCAGAAGATCGTGTTCGCGTTGTCTTGTTTGATGACCCTTTGTACGAGGAAGTAATAGAGCTACAAAGACGGGTAAGAACGTCTCTTGATGCAGTTCCTCCACTTGTTGATTTTCTTGATAAAAAGCAGCTTTTTGCCCGTTCAGAAATTGAATTTTCGTGGTATCACGAAGAAGCCCTGATTTATGCAGAAGCGATTCAGTTTCTTGATCTTATGGGTGCAGACCTTTTTGTGCCTCTTTTTGACCGAGGTGTTATTGCGGGATTTGTTATGGTTGAATCTCGACCCGAAGGTACCATTTATTTTTCGCTTTCTGAGCGAGCCTTTATCGCTTTTTTTGCACGTATTCTTGGCTCTGCAATTCGTTTGGTTCGCCAGCAAGACTATAACCAAATTTTGAGTGAAATATGGCGATTAAAAGAAGAAGCCTATTTTAGGCATCAGGAGCTTGCACATTTTCGTGAAAGCATACTCTCCTTTTCCCGTCACGCCGTCGAAAAGCAGATCGGCGTTCTTTTTTATAAACGTAGAAAATATGTGACCGCAAATCGTGCTGCAGAATTGTTGCTGGGATGTGACCCGAATTGCCATCATGGGCACCCTCTGGTTGAAGCGATGGGGAAACTGGTCAACTATACGATGCAAACAAGACAGCATTCTTCGTCTATAGTCTCGTTACACAGTGAAATGCAGTTATCGGTGATGACCTTTCCTGGCGGTGATGAACAAGAGGTCGTTGTTGTCGTATCGCGGCCAGAAATTTCTGATCTTATTGATTTTCAAAAAGGACTACTCAAGGACCCTGCTCAGTGGGATTATATTTTATACCTCGAAGCAACTGAAAAAGGCAGGCGTATTAGCGAGCTTTTGCCAGGAATCGGTGCAACTCTTTTGCAACTGAAAATTGATCTTCTTCGCCTGGTGCTTTGCAGGAGGGCGCTCTGCCTTACCATGGCAAAGGCCGATTGCAATGCGCTTGTTTCGCTGTTGCATGAAGCAAGCTTACGGAAACAACTTTCGGTTTTTTCGCTTCGTGAGCAAGAACGTGGACAAGAATATGCCCTGCGCCTGTTTGGTGCTACGACGCTTTTTAGTGAACATGAGACAGAAGAGCCGCTCTTGGTTCAGTTTGAAAAAGATGCAACACTCTTTATCGAAAATATGCAGTTTCTTGCGCTTGCCACACAAAAACGGCTTGCGGATTTTTTAAGCTGTGGGGCTTTTAAGCGGATTGGCGGGTCTATGCTTGTCTCAAGCGATGTCCGCATTATTTTTTCCAGTGATCGTCCCCTGGACCGCTTGTTTCAAGAAGGGGTATTGGCGTACGAATTATATCGAGTTTTAAAAGAAACTTCGTTTATACTGCCACAACCGTCTCAGTTGCCGTATGAGGAATTCTTGAGCATGGTCGATAGCATTGCGCAACTTTTCCTTACGACAGCATCTTTAAAAAAAGTACTTGGTTTGACCGATCGGGAGCAACGGCAGCTGTGGGATGAACAATTGTCTTCAGTCGATCTGTTGAAAAAACGAGTCCATGCACTGCTTCAACTTAAGGCGGTAGGACAACAAATAGAGCTGTCGGGTGATATGGTTGATGCCTATGACGAGCAACTTCACAAAATTGTAATGCTCGGAGCACGTGCACTCAAAGACCAAACCGCCTTGACCTATTTGTGGAACAAATTTCAGTGCCAAGCTAAGATTGCATCGATTTTGGGTGTGAATAAATCTTCAGTGAGTCGACGTTGTAAAGCATTTGGTCTTGAAATAGATGCTGAAAAAAAGGGTTTATGAAGATCCTGGTTGTCAAGAAAGCCTTTTTTTGTAAAACTGACGCATGAATAAGGTCACTATCAAAAGCTTTGTAGAGGGAGGTGGATGGAGCTTTGGATGTGATTTTTTGCTGAAGTGGTGTGGGTTTTAGATATTTTATTCTGATGCGATAAGGGGGTACCTGTGGCTCCAAAAAAATCGGCTCCAAAAAAACCTTCGCTTATAAAAAGTTATATGGCGGGATTGGCGGATGTTGTTTCTGGTGAGCGCTATACGACCATTTTGGGGTATTTCTTCCCCGAATTAATTACGGCATTTTTGGTCAATTCGCTTTTGGGACTTATCGACGCAACTTTTATTGGGCATCTAAAATCAACAACACTTTTTGTTGCGCTGGGGGCGACGTCATCGTTGTTACACTTTGTTAAAAAGGTTACTGAAGGCATTTCAGTCGGTACCATTATTCTCTGTGGTCAATATAATGGACTTAAACGGTTTCGTGATGTTGGTACGGCGGCAGTGAGCGCTTTTTGGGTGATGGTGGTGATTGGAGGTATGGCGTCAATTACTCTTTTCTTTGGCGCTCAAGCCATTTTCTCTTTTTATCATCTTTCTCACAAAATGATGAATGCGGCATTACCGATTTTACAGCTCAGTGCATTGAGTATTTTTTTGCAATTTCTTTATTTTGCTCTTATTGGTTTTTTACGCGGTATCAAAAACACGCGCCTTCCCATGAACTTTTTTGTTCTTGGCGGGATATTTTTTGTCTTTTTTGATTATGTGCTTGTGTTTGGTAAATTTGGTTTTCCAGAGATGGGGTTGATGGGGTCGGCAATTGCAACATTGATACAGCAGATTGTCATGTTAATTGCAGCCGTTTTGTATATCTTTTTTAACCCCTCCATGCGACAGTATTGCTTAGGTATTTTTTCGAGCATCGATCGTAAAATGGCCATTGATATTATACGCTTGAGTTGGCCGGTAATGATCGACAAAGCAGTTGTTGCAACAACAAAAATATGGCTTTGGCGCCTGTATGCGCCGATGGGGAAAGTTGCATTGGCTTCTTTTTCGGCGGTTGACAAGATGGAGCAGCTCGCATTTGTTCCTGCTCTTGCATTTGCTCAAGTTATTACATTCTTAGTGAGTAATGACTATGGCGCTGCTAATTGGAGCGGAATTAAAAACAATATTAAAAAAGTACTCTTTCTTTCGTCTTCTATGGTATTTGCGTTGCTTTTGGTTTTTGCTTTATGGCCTGAAGTGGTTATACAGCTTTTTGATGCTAAGGGTAGGTTCACTTGGTTTGCAGGAGCAGTTTTCCCCATGATAAGTGTGATGGTGATTTTTGACCTTTTACAGGTTATTCTTGCCGGTGCTTTGCGTGGTGCTGCAAACGTACGAGTTGTAATGGTGACGCGAGTTGTGGTCTATGCAGTACTCTTCTTTCCGCTCTCCTACTTTTTTTCACTTTTACCAATCGAAAATGTTTTGTTAAAATTTATATTGATTTATAGCTCCTTTTATATTGCCGATGGCGTGATGGGGTTGATTTATGTGCTCTGGTTCCGTCAGGATCGATGGAAGTATGACGCAGATGTAAGTTGTGAAAAGTAATTTCAGAGGATGAACATGCCACACATAACGGAAAAAGAGGTTCTTCATCTGGCGAATCTCGCCCGTCTTAAAATTGATGGGGCAGAAGCTGCCATTCTTGCCAAAGAAATAGAACCGGTTTTGGTCTATGCGTCGATTTTAAAAGAGATTGCTCAGACCTCCTCCTCTACGCTCAAAGACGACGAGGCATTGTGCCGTGAAAATGTAATGCGAGAAGATGAAGTTGTTGCATTTGATGCAGAAGAAATTCTTAAACTAGCTCCTCAGCGTGAGGATAAATACTTTGTTGTTCCCCGTATTATTAAACGTGGTGAGTAGGGCGCGATGTTTAGCACTAGCGATTATAAAAGGATTTATTGATGGATTCATTGGCTTTTGCGTCGATTAAAGAATTACGCGAAAAACTTCAAAAGAAAGAGCTTTCTACAGCTGAGCTGATCGATGCCTCTCTCGAACGTATTAAAAAATATGATGGGCGGTTGAATGCATTTATTGAACGTTTTGATGCAGCGACTGTTGCTCCGCAAGGTTCACCCGATGCCCCACTTTATGGCATCCCGGGGGCAGTGAAAGATGTTATCTGCCAAAAAGGGCGAGCTGCAACCTGCGGTTCAAAAATTCTTGCAGGTTATGTGGCCCCTTATGATGCGACTGGTGTTGCGCGTTTGAACAATGTAGGTGCGGTTTCGATAGGACGTACTAATTGTGATGAATTTGCCATGGGTGCTTCGAACGAAACATCAGCGTATGGACCGGTGCACAATCCATGGGATCTAACCCGTTCTTCAGGTGGTTCTGGTGGTGGCTCTGCAGCCGCTGTTGCTGCAGGTTTTGTTCCCTGGGCGCTTGGCACGGAGACCGGTGGTTCAGTCAGACAACCCGCTACATTTTGTGGAATTGTTGGCAGTAAACCGACCTATGGGCTTATTTCGCGCTATGGACTTATTGCATATGGTTCTTCGCTTGATGCGATCGGGGTTAATACACGTACGGTTTATGACAACGCGCTTGTTTTAGGTGCTATGGCGGGATTGGATAAAAACGATTCTACTTCAACCAGGCAGGCAGGTCCCTTTGATTATGTCAGTGCGCTTACCGGTAAGATTAAACCAGGGCTTAAGATTGGTGTTATTACCAATGCTATTTCTGCAAAAGGCATGCATCCGGATATGGTGACGGCGCTTGAGTCTGCGCTTGAGGTACTTAAAAAATTAGGTGCACAGGTGAGTGAGGTGGCGTTGCCGATGATGGATCATGGTGCTGCGGTCTATTTCATGTTGAGTCGTGCAGAAGCAGCATCAAATCTTTCGCGATTTGATGGAGTGCGCTATGGCTATCGTGACCATGAAGCGTCATCGCTCCGGGAGATGTATGAATCTACTCGGGCTGAAGGTTTTGGGCATGAGGTCAAGCGACGTATTTTGATTGGAAATTATGTGCTTTCTGCAGGTCATGCAGCACAATATTATGAGAGTGCTTGTACTGTGCGGCGTATGATGCGTGCGGAGTTTTTAGAAACGCTTAAAAAAGTGGATCTACTTTTTGCTCCCGTAAGCGCAGCGCCTGCGTTTAAGATTGGGGAATTAGCTGATCCGTTGCAGATGGATTTGCAGGACTATTTTACCTGCCCAGCAAATCTGACTAAGTTGCCAGCGGTTTCTGTACCCTGTGGCTTTGTTGAGAATATGCCAGTGGCATTTCAGCTTATTGGGCCAGATTTTTCAGAAAAAGAAATTTTTCAAACGCTGCATGCTTATGAGCAGGCGACGGAATGGCACACTAAGCACCCACAGCTTTAGTTTTTTATTCTAAAGCAAGAAGGCCGCTTCTCCGCTCATGGTGAGTGTTTTGACGCTAGTCAAAATGTATCGAACCATAAGGGCGGCACAAAATAAACATAAAGCAAGAGGGCCGCTGAGTTTTTCCCAGAGGCCCTCTTGCTTTAGAAAGTTAAAATTTATTGGGGTTTATGCCTTAAATGCCCAGTAGATTCCTGTTAGATAACCCTTATCTGCTGCTTTGCAACCAAGCCGTAAAAACGACCCAAAGGCACCTGCAGCGATCAATAAGCCATTGCCATTAACCAATCCACGGGTGAGTGCAAAAGAACTACCAGTTTCAAGTCCTGTTTTGAAGATGTTGTAGCAGATCGAAAGGCCTTTGTTGAGGGCAGACACATCTTTTGTAAAAACGTTTTTGTTACGACCGACTAGTCCAAATCCAGCAACGACTCCACCAATAACAGGATTGAGTTGTGCAGCAACACCACCAATGGTTGGCGCCATGTAAATAGCTGGTTTAACAACATAGCGGTTTAACTGCTTTTTAACAGTTTTGTATTTTGGCATCAAGCTCTTTACTTTGTCATTGCAAGCGATAACGCATCCTTTAAGAAAAGCAAAAGAGCCTATTTGTGCAACGGCCTGAGCGGACCCAGCCATCAAAAAACTAAGTGCGCATACAGCGGCAACTTTACGTATAAATTCCATAAGGAACCTCCAGAGTCTCAAAATAAAATGTTTGTTATATCTCAACGAGTTTTATTTTTCTTCGTTGATTTTCATATTTTATTATGACAGATAAGAAATTTATGTCAACTTTGACGAAATACGATCAGTTATCATTTTTTGAGAGGATGTCGATATGATAAAAATCAAAATTATTCTTATGGAGTTTTAGTATTGTTTTTGACCTTTAAAGTGCATTGCGTTACGCTACCAAAAAGGGCTTTTAAACCTGCAGGTTAAGGAAATAGTGTGGTGCGGAGACGGCGTTCAGCGCGGTGGCTGATCTGGTGGTTTTTCGGGTGTTCGCTTTTGGCGTTGGGTTTTTTTGCAACTCGTTGGTGGCAACAAGAGGTTGTGGCCCGTGTAGTCGCACCATTGCTTTCGTTACAGCGTTCGGTGACTAATCAAGTGCGGGCGTGGCGTATTCAGCGGCTTGGGCACGATGATTTGGTGACGCTTTTGGAGCGAACGTATCGCGAGCGCGATGCTCTTTTGCAGCGAGTTATTGAGCTTGAATCGGTCAATGGTTATGAGCGTGAAACGGCTGATATACGGATGTTTAGAGCGCGGTATCATTGTGAAAAAGCCATTATGGGGCAGGTTCTTTTAAAAAATTTCTCTGAGAGTAGCCATTTTTTCCTTGTTGATGTGGGTGAGCAGCGCGGAGTGCGAGAAAATATGATTGCATTCTCCTATAATCATCTTATTGGGCGTGTGAGTGAAGTGACGCCATCTTACTGTAAAGTAACCCTTATTACTGATAAATCCGCACGCGTTTCTGCTATTTGTACGCGCAAAGGCGCGCGTGGGATTGTTGAAGGAACGGGAGACGCTCATCGCCTTAAGCTCTCTTTTGTGAGCCATTTTGATGAGATTTTAGCGGGTGATGTGGTAACTTCGTACGGTGCTGGAATGGTTTTCCCGCGAGGGATGGGGCTTGGGAAAGTTGTTTCGGTTGATTCTGCAGGTGTTTTTTATAACGTTATTGTTGAACCGTTAGTTGATCTAGAAACGGTTGATTTCTGTTTATTTGTGTCGCGCGAGCTTTTTGAAAAAGTTGATTTTGAAGCAATTGATCGTCTTGAACGACAACGACTTCAACGAGTTTTGGCTGAAACTGCGGCAAAACCGATTCCCGTTATTTCAGTCAATGAGTCTTTGGTTCTTCCGTCCAGTGTTTCTGCAAAAAAAACTGTTGAAGTACCGGTAATACCTGTGCAAGCGCAATTTGTTGTTGATAATCAATCAACGGCGTTAGTCCAGCAGCCTCTTGCTGTAAAAATTGAACCAGCGGCTGTAGAAGCGGATGCTCAAAAAACAGTCCCTGTGGAAAAGCCTGAATCCCCAGCGGTTTAGATGCAAAGGGGAGGAGGCGATGTTCCCCATAATAGGCAAATAATATATGCGTTGTGAATGCAAAGCGACCGCTCTGGTGCAAGCCAATAGTGAGCTCTGTACTATTTTGTTGATTGTGTAAGGTAACCGTGCGTACCAAATGGCATAAATGTTGTTTTTCCCACTTTTGATTTTGGTATGTTTGAAAAAAAAGAGTAGCGCTGTAAAAGTACGATGTTTGCGGCTGCTGCCATTCCCTCCATTCCCTCCATTTTTCCCTCCATTCCGCCGACTCCCACTGAGGTATTTCCAAAGCGCGATCGGGGTCTATAGCGATCAGTGCGTTACCGATGAGGTCAGTATTTTTTGTAGAAGCAGCGGTATAATCTTTAACGGTTTTGAAGTGTTTTATGACTATTTCTGCGGTAAAAGATCTAAACCACGTGCTAAAGCTCGATAGAGCCTTTTGATCAATGCTTTTTTGAATAAGAATTATCGTGAGATGAGTAAAGCCCTGGTGTATCAGATGGTTAATGAGAATGAACTCAAAAAGTAGTCCGCCGGGTTGATCAAAAACAAGGACGAGGGGTTGGGCGCCCTGTTTTTTTGGAGGGAAGAGTGCAAGAAGGTCATCGATTATCTGCTTGGTTGCAGTATCACGAAATGGTTGGCGTGTTCGGTTGAGTGGTGCGCAGGTGCATTCAAACAGGGAGCCATATTTTTTTTGTTCACCGCTAATGATACGGGTAAAGGTAGTTTTTAATGATCTACGCGCCATGGTCTCCTCCTCGTAACAAATTTAAGTAAAAACTTTACAATAACACTATGCTTGGCAAATGTACTCTCTCCGCTCACCCTGAGGGTTTTCATCGAAGATGAAAATGTCTCGAATGGGTAGGAGCGGTAAAGTGCCAAAATCGTATCGAGGGGGATGGTTTTCCAATGGGTACAAGCAAAAAATACTTTTATCTTCCCCGCAATATTGGTATACCACAGATTCTTACTAAAATCGCCTTGCTTTTTTAATTTGAAACAGCTATCTTATTTCACGTGGAGGGCGATTAGCTCAGCTGGCAGAGCATCAGTTTTACACACTGGGGGTCGTAGGTTCGAATCCTGCATCGCCCACCAA
>Ga0209417_1005923_pt1 | contig 13027 bp, 2 predicted proteins | sample RifGroF2_FD_184002 | JGI IMG/M metagenome (GOLD analysis project Ga0209417, IMG submission 184002) | Groundwater microbial communities from Rifle, Colorado, USA - Groundwater F2 (SPAdes) (version 2) | ecosystem: Environmental > Aquatic > Deep subsurface > Groundwater | place: Rifle, Colorado... | reverse complement strand
TGCAAAAATCGCTAACCGCTATGAAAAACACGATTCTGGTATTTTGTTTCATACTGCTGGTCCTGATAACGGGAGGGATCGCGGTCTTGTTGAAGGTAACCGGGCGCAGTGAACCACCGGTAGTCAAGCCGGATGTTTCGGGTTTCGCCGGGGAATGAGCATGTCCTGGAGGGAATGTCCGCAGGCCGAAAAGGAAATGAAATATATCAGGGAATTGGAATTGAATTCTCAGCTGTGACCAATCTATAGTTCCGCCATCATCCGCACTCTTTATCCGCTGTCCTGACACATCAATTTTGTAACTGTTCAGCACTTTTTCATAACCCCACCTGTCCGCCCCTTAACTTAAGGGGCGGGACGCACTGATGTTGCACAGTGGTATCTGGCAGGTTGATTCTGCTTTCGCTCCCCTCTTAAGATAAGAGGGGCCGGGGGAGTTATGAAAGGCATGCTGAATAGTTACTCAATTTTTTATATTCACAAATAACCAGATCAGGGCTGAACAGTGACCCGGAATTTGACCTGCCCGGTCGCTCCTGGCGACAGTGTGCCGGTCAGGGTCCAGGTAATCGTGTCGCCGGCGGTGGCTGCGCTGCAGGCGCTGATGCTGTTGGGAAAGGGCGTCAGGCCCGAGCCGAGGCAGCTGCCGGTCGGATTGACACAGCAGGGGTTGGGTGGGGCGGCGCTCAGGGAGGTGAACGCTGGCACCGTGTCATGGATGACGATATTGCTGAGCGGGCCGTTGCTGTTATTGCCGTAGGTGATCGTGTAGGTCAGGCTGGAGCCTGGCAGCGCGGTGGCGCTGTCCACGGTTTTGGTCAGCGTAAGTCCGGCGCCGGAAGATGCGCCGACGGTCGTGTTGTCGTTGCGGGTGAGCTGGGTCGACAGCGCCGGAATGGCGTTGGTGTGGTTGAAGGTGGCGGTGGTTGTGACCAGGTTGGAAGCGCCGATCGGAGCGTTGGCCGGTATGAACTCCTTCAGCAGCAGGCAAAGCTGCTCATTGGCCGACAGGACGATGGCGGAGGTAATCTGCGGTTCCCCGCTGTCGAATGTGCCGCTGCAGTTGCTGTCGCGGTAGAAGACCTCGCTCCAGCCCGGCATCGCCGGTGAAGTGACCGCAGATGTGCCGAAGCTGACGCTGCCGCCGCTGCCGGCGGTAAAGGTGTGCGGGTGGAAGATGACCGTTCCTGGTAGCGCCGAAGCGGAATTGTCGGTCTGGAAGCGGCTGTCGGGCACGTCGGCAAAGTTAATCCCGGAGTAGCTGGAGCCTACCGAGTTGGTAAAGGTTGTTGTGTCGCTGGCCCGGTCATAATTGCCGCCGCTGGTGCCGGCGGAGCCTCCGGTGGAAATGTATCCGCCCGGGTTTGTTTCCACTATTTTGACCTGTGCCGCTCCCACCGAAACGGGTATCCAGAGTATGTAATCTCCATTGCCGCTGGTTGTGGCCGAGTCATGGGTGGTTGCGCCGCTGCTGTCGGTGGCTTTGACCGCGACAGCAGCGATACCGCCCTCGCTGCCGTCCTGCAGGCCGTTGTTGGCGCTTCCTCCGCCGGAACCGGTATCCATCAAGACCCTGCCGCTGATCCGGCTGCCGTTGTAGAGCCCGAAATTCTGGCCGGTCATCGGATTGGATTGCAGCGTCAGCTGACGTATTCCGCTGGCAGCTTCAAGCGCAACCCAACCGCCCGGAAAGGTGGGGTTCAGGTCGGTCAGGGTGGTATTGGTGGAATGGATCACGCAGTAATCACCGGATGTGATGCCGTTAAAGCTGAAGGCTCCGCTGGTTGGGTCCGGGGTTGTGAATTGTGTTGCCGGGTTGTTGCAGCTGCTGCCGGTGCGGGTTGCCAGTTTGACGTACACGGTCTGTCCCGTGCCGGTTTCGCCGCTCTCGCGGTTTCCGTTGTGATTTGCATCGGAATATACATAACCGCTGACCGCGCCGAAATTAGCATTGACCGTCAGGGTCGCCGTATTGCTGACGGCGCCGGGTCCGCCGGTTTCCAGCGAGGTTACGCCACTGGTGGTATTGTTATAGACACCGGGCTGGCCCGATGTTACCGGGATTGTCACCGTGCAGCTGCTGGAGAGCGGTAGCGTGGCGCCGCTCAGCGTGAACTGGGCCGAACCCTGGGTGGCGCCGGTCAGTGTGCCGCCGCAGGTGTTGGTGACCGGGGTGGAGCCGATGTAGAGGCCGGCCGGAAAGCTGTCGCTAACTGCCACATTGGTCAGGGCGCTGGTTGCGTTGGCGTTGGTAAGTGTCAGCAGCAGCGCCGAACTTTGAAAGTTATTGATGGTGGCCGGGGTGAACGATTTTGTAATGGTCGGTTTCGACAGTACCGTCAAGTCGGCCGCAACCGAGGCTGTCGAACCGGCGTTGGAGGTGGTGACGTTGAAGGGGGCCGCCGGGTTGGTGTACAGGCCGGCAACCGAACTGGTCACCTTGGCGTTGATGGTACAGCTGCTGGCGGCAGGAATTGTACCGCCGGTCAGTTGCAGCGAGTTGCCGCCGGCTGTGGCGGTAACAGTGCCGCCGCAGGTGCTGAAGGCGGACAGCGGGGTGTCGTTGATCAGGTTGGCCGGGTAGGGGTCGGTGAAAGCCGCACCGCTGATTGCCACCGGGTTGCTGTTCGAGAGTGTAATTGTCAGCGTCGAAGCGGTGTTGACCGGGATCTTGTCCGGTGAGAACGCCTTGGCGAATCCTGGCGGCGACATGATGGTCAGGTTGGCGGTTGCCTCGCTCCCGGTGCCGATGTTGGTGGTGGTGACCGGACCGCTATGGTTGACATAGGTTCCGGCCACAGCTCCGGTGACATTGACCGCCACGCTGCAGGAACTGTTGCCGGGGATGGTCGCACCGGAAAGCGTCAATGAGCCGCTGCCGGCAGAGGCGGTGGCGGTTCCGCCGCAGCTGTTGGTCAGGCCGGGAGTGGCGGCATTGATGCCGGCCGGCACGCCGGCCGGATAGGTGTCGCTGAAGGCCACGCCGGTGGCCGCGGCTGCGTTGGAGTTGGAAAGCGTGATCGTCAGCCTGGATGTGCCATTTTGGGGAATGACGGCCGGGGAGAATGCCTTGGCCACACCCGGCGGTGGAGTCATGTTCAACAGCGCGGAACCCGGATTGGCGTTGCTGGCGCCGCTGGTTACGGTCAGGCCGCCGGCCGGGATCGTGTTGAGCACCGAATTGCTGGCCGATACCAGAATCGTGACGGTGCAGGTGCTATTGGCCGGAATCGTGCCGTTGCTGAGCCCGACAGAGGTTCCGCCGATTGTCCCGGTGGCAGTCCCGCCGCAGCTGGTAGAAGGTGCTCCGGCATTAATGATGGTGCCGGGCAGGTAGCTGTCGGTGAAAGCCGCGCCGGTCATGGCAATACCGGTCGGATTGGTCAGCGTGATGGTCAGGGTCGAGGTCTGGGCATTGGTGATCGCGGCCGGAGCGAAGGCTTTAGCGATGCTGGGCTGGCCGACCGAGAGAATCGCGCTGGCGGCAGCGCCGCTGCCGCCGTTGGTGGATGATACCGGGCCGGTGCTGTTGGTGTAGTTGCCGGCGACGGCGGCGGTCACGTTGATCGTGATCGTGCAGCTGCCGTTGACCGCCAGCGTTCCGGCCGTGATGCCGATCGTATTGCCGCTGGCGACGCCACCTGTGCGAGTCGCGCTTGATCCCGAGGTGCAGGTGACTGCAGGCGCCGGAGTTCCGGTGTTGACCATTCCCGATGGATAGGTGTCGGTAAAGGCAACGCCTGTCAGCGCCACGATGTTGCTGGCGGAATTGCGAACGATGATCTCCAGCTGTGTCGTTCCTCCGGCCGAGATCGGATTGGTAACGAAGCGTTTGGTAGTGTAGGGGGGATCCATCACTGTCAGTGTGGCGCTGGCTGCCGCGCCGGTGCCGGCGTTGGCGGTGGTGATCGGACCGGTGGAGTTGTACAGTCCGCCGGCGATAGAGCTGGTCACGGAAACGGTAACGGTACAGCTGCCGCTGGCCGGTATCGTTGCTCCGCTAAGCGCCAGCGTGCCGCCGCCGGCGGCGGCCGTTACGGTTGCTGCGCTGCAGGTGGTGGCGGCGGCCGGCGTTGCGGCATTGACCATGCCGAAGGGGTAGGAGTCTGTGAAAGCCGCGCCGGTGATGGTGGTGGCGTTTGGATTTGTAAGCGTGATCGTGATCGTGCTGTTGGCCCCTTTCAGGATCGTGGCCGGTGCAAAAACCTTGGTTGCGGTCGGGACATTGTTGCTGGTAACGATCAGTTGGGCAGTAGCGGGGGCGCCGGTGCCGCCGTTGGCGGAAGTGATGTTGCCGGTGCTGTTGCTGTACGGGGTGGCCGAAGTGGTCGGGCTCTGCACGTTGGACGAAACCGTGCAGCTTCCTCCCGGCAGCAGTGTGGCCGTGCTGATTCCGAGCGTGGTCCCGGCGTTGGCGCCCCCAACCTTGGTGGCGGTTGAGCCGGAACTGCAGGTCAGCGTGGAGCTGGACGGTGTCGAGTTGACCATCACCCCCGGAGTGTTGGGATAGTTGTCGGTGAAGGCCACGTTATTGAGAGTGGTGGTCGGGTTGGGGTTGCTGACCGTGATACTGAGCCGCACCGGGGTGCTGGCCCGCACCGAGGGGGCGGCAAAAGTCTTGACCGCCACCGGAGCGCCGATAACCGTCAGGTTAGCAATGTTGCTGGGAATGCCGGCCGGTCCGGTCTGGTTGGACACGACTCCGCTGGCCTGGTTGGGGTGGACGCCGGTCACGTTGCCGGTGACATCGACCGTGATCGTGCATGAGGCGTTCGGAGCCATTGTGCCATTGGAAAGTGAAATTGCGGATGCCCCAGCGGCGGCACTGACAGTTCCACCGCAGCCGTTGACCACGTTGGGCGTGCCGGCCACCAGCATGTTGGTGAGCGGGTCGCTGAAGGCCATGCCGGTCAGGGTCATGTTGGTCGGGTTCTGGATCAGGAACGAGACGGTCGAAGTCGTTCCCGAGAGGATTACCGCAGGCGTGAATGCTTTCAGCGTGACCGCCGGCTTGCCGACCGACAGCGTGGCGGAAGATACGCTGCTGCTGCCGGCATTGGTTGATACCGCTGTAACGGTGTTGACGTAGTTTTCAGTCGCCAATGCGGTTACATTTACACTGATCGTGCAGCTGCCGCCTGGGGGCAGCGATGCGCCCGGGTTCATGCCGACACTTGTGCCTCCGGCGGTTCCGCCGGTCAACGTGCCGGCCGCGGCTCCGGCGGTGCAGCTGATCGAGGCATTGGGGGTGGCGGAGTTGACCAGTCCGGACGGGTAGGGGTCGTCCAGTGTTACACCGGTCATGGTGGCCGGGTTGCTGGCCGGATTGGTGATCGTAATCGACATCGTCGAAGACCCGCCCTGGATGATCGGGTTGGGCGAGAAGGATTTGCTGACCTGGGGAGCGGCCATGACCGGAATTACCGCCGCCGCCGAACTTGCGCCGAAGGTCTGTCCCAGAGTCTGCCCCTGGTAGCTGATAGTGGCGGTATTGGTCAGGATGGTTCCGGCCGGCACGCCGCTGCTGACGGTAACGTCAAAGCTCAGTGAAGTCGATTCGTTGTAGGGGAGCAATCCTCCGCTGGCGCTGTCGGCTCCGCTTCCGAGCCGGAAGATGACCTTGGGGGCGCCGCTGGAATCGTATTCGGCCTGGTCGTCGCCGGCGGTGTCGCTTTTTACGCCGGTGTTGGCGCCGCTGATGATCTGCAGCGAGCCGGGCTTATAGGTCGTGTAGGCCGGGATCGGGTCCGTCAGGTAGAGGTTGGTGGCGGTGTCGAAACCGGTGTTCTTCATGTAGATCGTATAACGTAGCGTGTCACCGGCGGTAATGGCTGCACCGGCGCTGCCGGCCACCTTGGCGACGGTCTTGGTGACGTTGGGGGTGATGATCGGCACATACAGGTCAGTGACAAAGGTCAGGACGCTGGGATAGTACTGGTCACTGGCCGTGTTCAGTGTGATCGTGGCGCTGGTGTCGCCGTTCTTGACGATGCCGTTGGGGATGTTGGTGCGGCTCAGGTCGTAGCCCAGGTTATTGGTATAGACCGGATTCCTGCCGGCCAGGTAGACCCCCTGATCGGTGATGCTGGAGTTGAAGAAGTTATTGGATGGGTGGGTGGCATCGGAAATGGTGCTGCCGTTTAGCTGCAGATAATCACCGACAAGTCCCAGATCGCCTTCGTAGGCCATCACCCCGACCCGGGTTGTGATCGGGCCGGAGAGCGGGGAGAGGAAACCGCTGACAGTAAATGTCTTGGCAGCCGGAATCACCTCCTGGCCGTCAAACACGGTCAGGTTGCGCAAGGCCAGCGAGCCGTTGCCGTAGACCACCACCAGTGACCAGCCGCCAAAGGTGTTGGATGCTGAATTCCGGGACACAACATTGGCAACGGTGTAGGTGCCGTTGCCGGCGGCCTGCACCAGGCCGGTGACATCGGCGTAGCTCTGATAGCGCGTCGGGTTTGCGCCTTCGGAGTCCACCTGGCTGGCGGTGATTGACGTATAGCCGAAGGAAGATGGCGTTTGCAGCAGGCATTGTGTGCGTGTATTGTCAACGGTCGTCTGGTCGCCGCCCCAGTAGAGGCCGGCCCAGAGCACGTTGGAGCCGCTCTCCATGTTCAGGTTGGCGCTGCTGGAGCTGAAGGTGGTGCTGTCCGAGTCGATGTCGATGTAGATCATCGTATAGTTGTTATTGTTCAGCGTGCCGCCGGAGCCGTTGCGGGCACTGTCGCAAAGGGTGTAATTGGTTCCGGAAGTGTTATTGCAGGTCATGATCGCGTTGCCGATGATCTGGACATCACCGTTGGTGTTTTTGGTATAACGGGTCGTCAGGGCGCGGAAGGCCTCGGCGTCGCTGCCGCAGCACCACGACGTCAGCACGCACAATGCGACTGCAGTCAGAAGCCTGCCGATCCTGAAAATCCCGTCTTGTTTCATATTCACCTTTGCCTCTTCTCCACCTGAAGATCCTCGAACTGCTGCAGCGGTCTGAGGCCGCCATTGCCGGAGAATAATAACTCAACCCTGCGGTTGCGGGCAAATGAAAGTATGTCGCTGCCGCGCATGAAGGGTGTCGCCTTGCCGAAAGCTTTGACTGTAATCCGCGAACGCTTGATTCCCGCTGCCACCAAATAGGTCCTGACTACCTCGCCCCGCTGGCGGGAAAGGATCCTGTTGAACAGTTCGTTGCCCCGTTCGTCGGCATGACCCCGCAGTTCCACGTTGACGGAGCCGTTGGCGCGCAGCACCGTGGCCACACGTTCGAGAACCGCCGCCGAGCGGGCGCTGATGATGTCGCGGTTGAGAGCGAAATGAATCCGGTCCGGGAGCGTGAGTCCGTCCCCGGGTGTAGCTTCCGGTTGGCCGGCGGCCGCCTTGGCGCTGTCCGCTGCTACCATGGCAGGTGTCTGGGGGGGGCAGGCCGGACATTCGGCCGGCGTCTCTTCGCAGACGGCTTGCTCATCCTCCTGATCCCCTTCCACGGTCATGCTGATCACGGTCGTGGTTTTGTCGGCGGCAAGCTGGGTCGAACAACTTTCGATCTTGCGCCCGGCTTCTTTGGCATAGCGTTCGGCGGCCTGCAGGTATGGTTTGGCATGACGCCAGCCGAGCTGGTTGTCCTCGTGGCCGGCCCAGACCAGCTGTACCTCCAGCTGGGCCACCAGATCCTCGCCGCAGGGGAAGCCGGGATGCTTCTTCCAGTCGGCGGCTTTCTGCCACAGGTCGGCGCGGATCTTCCTGCTGGTGGGCAGGAGCGGTGTGTCCATGCTGATATTGCTGCTCTTGGCCTCCAGCTGCACGATCAATTGATGCGCCTGGCTGACGGTGTCCTCAATCACCTGTGTGCGATCGTTCATTGTGTACTGGTCCATGGCCATATCGATCCAGGCCTGGGCCTTGGCGAAGTGGTATGTCCCGATCGGGGTGCCCAGCGTATTGACGTCGGCCAGTCTTTTCTGCAAACCGTTGATGGCTGCGATGTCGGAAGAAATAGTCTGGTCGGTGATGCGCGCCGCTTCGGGCGTAATACGGGGTGCTTCGGCCGCGTGACAGGTGGCGGCGGTTACCAGCATCGCTATCATCAAATGGATAAGTCTGGGTTTCATCATACGGATCTCCGTGTATTGCAGGTGCAGCAGATCTCTTGTCAGCGCGGGACGTCGTTGAGGGTCTTGCCCCGCAATCCGTCCAGCAGATGCTCGTCAAATTTAAATCTCATACGCATGAAATAGCCGGGGTTGGTGTAATCCTCGCCGGACAGGTCCTTGTCGTGGAAGCCGAAATAGTTGTAGCCGGCCGAAAGCCAGAGGTTGGAGGTCATCAGGTAGCCGACCTCGTTGCCCAGCCCGTAGAGCACGCTGCTCAGTTTCTCGTTGAAAAGGGCCATGGCGTTCAGGCCCACATCCCATCGCTTCGAAAGGTCGTAGGTCATGCGTCCGGTCAGCATCTGCACCGCCGAGCGGGTGGAAATGTCGCCGCTCTCATCCAGCGCCAGTTTGGCGGCATAGCGTCCGCTGATCACCAGCGAACGGGCCGGCTGGAAATTGAGGCTGGCCGAGAGGATATGCACGATGTGGGTGGAGGGCAGGCTCGGATCGCTGTCATCCCCTTCGTAGCGGAATTCGTATTTGGACAGCAGGTTCCAACGGTTGGAATCGACCGGACGGTAGGCCAGGCCGGCCTGGGAACGCTGCTGTACCCTGACGCCGGAAACGCTGCCCTTGTTCTGGGTGTAGGAAATTATCTGCCGTCCCAGGAGCGTGATCGAGCGGTTGTATTTATGGGCCAGGCCGATGCTGCCCAGGTAACTGTCGCTGCCGGTGCCGTTGCGATACTCCAGCCGGGTGCTCCCCTTCCAGCGCTCCGAACCGGTGTACTCGACTCCGGCGCCCAGAGCGGTCGAATCGTTGGCTGTGGCGCCGCCGATGGTAGTGATGCGCTCGACGTTGGTGTTAAGCCGGATTCCGCTGGTCAGCTGCCAGCCGTTGCGCAGGCCGACGGCCGATTCCGAATCGCGGCCGGAGAGCGCGTCCCGCATGCGGTATTCGCTGAACAGGTGGCCGTCCTTCATGTATTCGGATTCGATTCCCAGGAGCGTGGTATTGCGTTGCTGGCTGCCGTTCAGCGCAAACTGGCCGGACAGGCTGGAAATCAGTTCGTGCCTGGCGTACAGACGAGTCTGGGGGGCCAGTTGGTAATCGCCGCCGAAGGCGACCGTGCGCCGGTCGGAGGCCTGGATCGATTGCTCGTATTCCGCGAACAGCCCCAGTTTGGTGAAGAAGGGGAGCTGCAGGCCCAGCTTGGCGCGGATGCTGGTGTTTTCGGTCGGTGTCAGCGTGGCATCGCCGACGGTCTGGGAGGGGGTGGCGCTTTCCTTTGCATAGCGGACACCCAGCTCACCTTTGAGATAGCGTGCCACCGCATGTTCGATGTTGACGATAATCCCCTTGCGGTTGCCCAGCGTGGCGGCGTCTTCGCTGAAGATTGCCTCGGTCGTCAGCGCGGTTTTTTTGTTCAGCGTGTAGCGCGCCTTGGCGCCGACTTCCGTGCGTCCCTTGGCTATTGCGGAGGAGGGGTTGTCGAAGCCGTTCTCGGTCTGGTTGCCGTAGATGCGCAGGTTGAGGTTCTCGCCGTCGTGTCGCAGTTCGATGCGTCTTCCATCCCCCTGTCCGGAGGTCTGGCGCGTGATGCGGGCCCATTCCGCCAGCAGAAAGGTTTTCTCCGCCAGCTTGATGGTGGCGTTGACGCTGCCCATTTCCTGACGGTCGAGCGGGTTCTCGTCGCGCAGGTAGCTGCCGCCGATTTCCAACCGCTGATGCAGTTTCAACTGGGCATCGCCGCCTGCCACCCAGAACTCCGAACCGCCCTGGAAGGCTTCGTAGGTGGCGCGGATGTAGACCGGGTTAAGGCTGCTGTCGCGGCTGGCGAGCGGTTCCTTGAAGATGATCCGGCCGGTCAGCGCCTCGATTTCGTAATCGCTGAAACGGGACATGGGCACGCTTCTGATGATCAGCGAGGGCTGGTTGCGATCGCGGGTGATGATCTCGATCTTTTCGCTGTTGGCGACAATGTCGGCAGTGCGCAGGTAATAGGGGCCGGAGACCCCCAGGGCCGGAATTTCATCCACTATCTGGCGGCTCCGGTCCTGGCTGGCAAAGACGTTGGCGCTCATGAGCGAGTTCTCGTAATGTCCGCGCACGCCGGTCAGGCTGCGGTTGTACGCCCCCAGCACCCGCGCTTCCGCCTGGGACTGGGTGGTGAAGTCGCCATACAGCAGGTAGGAGCGGTTCTTGTCGATCCTGACGTAGAACTTTCCGGTTGACTGGGCGTCAAAGCCGCGGATCGAGGAATCGCCGTAGACCGGGTAGAACTCGTCCGGGTTGATATCGCGGAAGAGTTTCTCGCGGGTGTCCTTGTCCGAATCATAGGAGACTGTCAGCAGGTAATCCCCCTTGATCTTGCCTTTCAGGAAGAAGGCTGCCCGGCCGGCGGCGCTGATGCGTTTGTCGTCGCTGCTGGTCGAGATGGCCTGCAGCTCCTGCTCAAAGCCGTCCTGGCTGCGGGCCGGGGTGATGGCGCCCGGATCCATGCGGCGGAAGTTGAGGGTGCCCTCGATCACGCCGACCGCTATCAGCGGCCGCAGGTCGGGGATGAACGAGACCGTCTGCTGGACTTTAATGCTGCCGGAGTTGACCCGTATAGTGGCGATGCCCGGTTCCGCCGGTGCGAACAGCTTCAGGTCGGCCTGGCCCCCTTCGATAAACAGCTGCAGCCCCGGTTCCTGGTCGGAGAGATCTTTGGCATCCCAGCGTCCCAGACTGGACTCGACGGTCACAGGCGTGCGAGATGTGATTGCCACACCCTTTTCGTCGGTCAGGCGGATCCTGACGGTCAGCGGAGTCTGGCCGTCGGCGGCCAGATCCCCCACGGGGGTCTGCAGTTCGATTTTAGCCAGCGTGTCCGGCGCAATTACCGTGACCGCGACCCGTCCGCGAGGATTGCCGAAAGGGTCGCTCTGGATCAGTTCCAGCCTGTTCTCACCCGGCTTGAAGGCAACGCCGACGTACTCGCGCGCCTCCAGTTTCTGGTCTTCGACGATCATTTTCTTGCCGATGCGTCCTTCATCGACCGTTTCGCCGTTGACCAGCAGCTTAAGGGGAGCACCGGAGGCGCCCTTGACGCGGACGGTCGATTGGGCGATCGGCAGGATATCACCGTCTTTGAGGTCGATGAAGCCCGGTTTCGAATCCATGCCGGCCATGCTGTCGGCGTAGTCCTGCAGTTGGGCCGGAACCGTCGCTTCCTGGCGGGGAACGTCACGGGTCTGCTGCTGTTCCCGCGTCATCACCGGGCTGAAATAGGGCAGCTTGGTCTCCGCGCCCAGCAGGCCGCTGGCGGGGCGGGATTTGACATCGGACGGCTGCAGCGGTTGCTGGTCGATCACCAGTTTGGCGTCAACTCCTCGCTTGGTTTCGGGTACGAAAACCTCTCCCTTGAGACGTCGTTCCTTAAGTTGCTCGATGATACCGACCGTGCAGGAACCTTCGGCAAAGTCGGCCCGGTGCAGTTCGCCGGCCTTAAGGTCAACAAAGCGGCTGGCCGCGTCACCGGCATGGCGATTGGAAAGCGTGATCAGTTCCGAGCCGGCCGGAAGCGTGCTTTCGTCCAGCTTGAGAACGTGGCTGCGGGGCGAGATGCCGTAGAAGCTGTACTTGCCCTCACTGTCGCTGATCGCGTAGGTTCCGTCTTCCAGGTAGATCCGCACCCCCGGTATGCCCGGTTCCTTGTCACCCTGCAACCGGTCCCGGTCGCAATCGACGAAGAGCTTGCCGATTATGATGCCCTTATCGGTAAAGACCCCCTGTTCGACCTTGACCGTGGCGGAGGCTACATTGGAGACTGTGCCGTAGGCGGCCGTGGCCTGGGCGCGGTTGATTCCGTCGCTTTTGATCGCGCCGGGGCCAACTTTGAGCCGATAGGTGATCCGGATGGTGACGCCGTCGTTCATGTCACCCAGTGTGAAAGCCAGCCCGGGTCCGCTTCCGCCGGCCGGGTCGGCTGTCACGGAGCCGTCGCGGCGCGCCGTGCTTTTCTGGTAGCTGAAACCGAAGGGGAGGCGGTCGGCAAGAGAGACATCTTTCAGCAGCTTGCCGCTGGAGTTCTTGACTTTGATCGTGTAATCGACTACATCGCCGATCTCTACGGTGGTGCGTGAAGTGCTCTTCTGGACAAAGAGTCCGCCCGCCGGGCCGGGATCGACCGGCAGGTCGATATGCACCGGACCGGTGTTAGCGTTTACCGCGAAAGGGCGTCCATAGGAACCGTCGACGTCGATCGTCCGGTCGCCCGGCAGCTGGGTCTGGATGAACTGCGATGGGAACTTCCAGCCGTTGGGGGCCTTGACGCAGAGCGTGTAGCGTCCGGGCGCCACCAACGGGAAGTCGAAGCTGCCATTGGCCGCCGTCATCACCGGGTTGAGCGCAGCGGTGACGCCATCCAGTTCCAGCACATTGGCCAGCGGGCCGTTGGCCTCGCCATTGAGTGTGCAGCTGCCGCCGGTAGCGGCATCCACCAGCGTTACCAGCGCGCCGGGTACCGTCTGGTTGGTGCGGCTGTCGAAAACGATCCCGCCCGGATCGATCAGCAGGCGCGCGGTAACGGTGCTGCTTCCGCAGCCGGAAATACTGGCGGTAAGCAGGTCGTGCTTCATGGCCTCAATAATCGCGTCACCATGTACCACCGGATTGGTTGCGGCATCGCGGGTCTCAACGCCGATGATACGGAAGAGCCCCGTATCCGGGCCGCTCTCCTGGGCGGAGTAACTCTCCTGGTCGCCGCTGTGGGCCGATGTGATCACGATCGTACGCACCTCGGCCAGCAAAGGATTGGTGTTGCAGGCGGCGGCGTCGGCCTGGACGTAGAGCGGACTTCCCAGCCTGGCGGCTTGGGCCGGTACGACGAAGGTGCCGCTGTTGAAAAACGTTATTACCGGGGGAGGTGTCTGCACTGTCAGCGTGACCGTATTGGA
>Ga0209417_1005922_pt1 | contig 13028 bp, 9 predicted proteins | sample RifGroF2_FD_184002 | JGI IMG/M metagenome (GOLD analysis project Ga0209417, IMG submission 184002) | Groundwater microbial communities from Rifle, Colorado, USA - Groundwater F2 (SPAdes) (version 2) | ecosystem: Environmental > Aquatic > Deep subsurface > Groundwater | place: Rifle, Colorado... | reverse complement strand
TGTTGCGGCTGCTGCGGTCGTGGTGGTTGTGACTGCGGCTGCGGTCGTGGCTGCGCTTGCAATGTGGGCTTTAGTTCTGACGCAGTTACAAATTGTGCGTCAATGTTGTCATCTGGCTGAAACTGGTCAGTTCCCGATTCTTGTGCTACGGTATCTTCCCCTTCTGGACTCGTGTCAAAATGCACGGTATTTGGTTCGTCTGTACCGAGCCTGTATTGAGCGTTCGGCACTCTTTGCGTTTCTTGTGCATTGTGTGGCATTTCTTGTGCGTTGTGTTGCACTTCTTGTACATTGCGCTGAACAGTTGGCAATGCATCTTGCGCATTAGGTAGCGAGCTTTGCAGTCTCTGCTGCTGATGAGCGGCATTTATTGCCTGCTGCCGTGCGACGCGACGCCGGTTACGGAGATTTGTGATGTCATCATCCGTCAACTGTTGCTGCTGGCCTGGCGACTCGTCCTGTTTCTTATCCTTTTTGCCGGGCTTGTTCTTGTTGGCGATGTAAACCCACAGAACAACGATGACTGTGATTATGATCACGACGGCAATAATAATCGCGAGCATATGCTTGTGGAAAAATCCTTCTTGCGGGAGGTTTGTAGGCGAAAGCTGTGCTTGCTGGCTTTGGCGCATGTGCGATGGCGCCGACGCCCCCGCCATTGATGGAGCCTGCTGCCCAGCCCGCGCGGACATCTTGGGCGCGAATAAAGATCTGTCATATTCCATGTTCTCGTCAGTGATGTTGGGAAGCACAAGGTGATCGCTTTCCTGATCGTAGCTCATTTTCAAGGATGCTCAATATAATGCCCAGGCCTGTAAATATAAAGGTTATATATACTGATCTTCAACATGACTTTTTGGGCATCATGGTTAGACGGGCTCGGCAAACTTTACAAGCTCATCAAAAAATATGAAGCCGATGTGGGAAGCGTTGCGAGGCAATTTCATAGCGGCGCGATGTATGCGTATTCGCAGGCGATAAATAAGGTTGATATTGATAGAGCCAAAGAATCCGTGGCAAAATTTCCTTCGGGGGCACCAGAGGATGCACTGGTTGACCATTTACCGGGCCGGATAGTGTCCGCCCTTGACGAGGCCTACAACGAGGTTCATATGCTTGGCGTCGCGGCGGCTAATATCATGTCCAGCGGCATAAAGCAAAGCGTTTCGATAAGCATGAGTGAAACGTACGAATCCAAGCTGAGAGACAAAATAGCGAAGGCTCAAAAGCTTATTGGTGAACTTAAAAATATCATGTCAAATGCGGCCGACCAACTCAGTGTGGGCTTCGTGGTATCCGCCCAGTCTATTAAAGAACTAGAAAGTGCGTATGGAGCGTCGTCAAAATCACCACCGGTCATACGGTACGTAATAAACTCTATTAAGCTTGCCCCGGTCGAATTGCGGTACCGCCTGATGGAACAGCTCAAGGAAGAATCGCTAGGCGGCACGATGGACACCAAAGAAATGCTGGAGAAAATTGCTGGCGAACGCGAAAGATTCCATCCGGTGCAAAGTATGGGAATATCATTTGATCTCTATAAGACCAATGAAACAAACCGAGCCAGGCCAGAGAATGCAGTTGTTGTTGATAATACGCTACCACGTGCGATGTTTTCGATCGTGTATAATATGTACCCACTCATTGACTATGATATCGCCACAAGTTACGAAGGTCAACTATCGATGCTGAATACGGGGCTCAATAAAAAGCTCATAAATCGTCTTCGAACGATATACTCGACTAAATTTATAGTCGAATCGCAGAGAAAAAGTACCGGGGTATCCGTGCCCAAAGATGTGTTCGTGAAACCAGACGAGGTGTGGGAAACACTCGACGCCGGTTTCACGTTTGCAAAAATGACCAACTTGAGTGAGACGCACACGAGGGACATAAATTACTCACACGTGGCGTGCGGGCCCCACAGAAGGGTAATCAACTATTACGAAAATCTTGACGCGGGGATTTTCTCACGAAAAGACGACAGTGGAGCAACTCCGTTTATTACAAATATTGACACAGTGAAAGAGCAGTTTAGGTCAAATGAAAACGAGGTTCAAAATCTGCTATCGGTTCCCAGTGGCATGGTTGTATCTGCGGTTTCCGAATCGATTAAAAAATTTATAGAAGAAATGGCACAGGATGAGGTGCCAAAGAGTGCCGAAGAGCTCAGAGCACTCGTTGCCGATAAAAAAACATCGGAGATGATGGTAGAATATGTGATGCGCATCTTCGATAAAATGTTCGTCACACCACTTGACGGTATACATGCGGGTAAATGCTACAAGCCGGAAATTTACTGCTTCAAGATGTGCATGATTAATCGGCTCATATTTAATGTTAAGAAACAGCTCCAAAAAAAGCTGCTTGTCGCCACTATTCCAGACCAAATATTTAAGAGAGATCGAACCACGGTGATTACAAACATATACACAGTCGTGAATGGTATAATGAACCAAATCTACGATCAGCTGAACGCGAAAACCGGTGTTGTTGAAAAACTGTATAGCAGTGTGGAAAAGCCTACTGCTCTTAACACATTCTTCATGCTCGGCCGCCGCAGTCTGGAATAAAGATGCGACCGCATGGTATGTATCATTACTGGCGTAAAAAACTAATTAAATACGTGAGTTTTTGTTTATATGCAAACCTCACCAGATCACTCATCATGAGCACAAACAAAAATGCGGCTAACGAAGACCCGGCAGATAACGTTGTCACCGACCTATGTGGTAACCTCGAAGAAACTCATATTTACGACACTCTCGATGTGAGTGCTTCGGCGCCTGCTCCACGTAAACGTAGTGGCCGGAAGCCCTCGAAAAAAGCTGTGGCATCAGCGGACGAGTCGGAGAAGGTCGCCAACGCGGCATCATCCAAGCCGAAACGAGGACCGGGAAGGCCTCCGAGTAAGCCAATTCCGCCATCCATTGAAATGCGGGGAGTCGTCGACAAGCCGGACGATCCAACGCACCGGCTCGAGCTGGTGTACCAAGATCCCGTGATATTCAAAAAACTGTTCACGTATCTGAAAAATACGCGGTCTACTGAAATCTATTTGAGGTGCCGCCCAGCAGATGTTACGATATTCGCGTGGGATCACAACAACAAAAGTAGAATCGTATCAGTTATTGAGGGGAAAAAGCTCAACTGGTATTACTGCGAAGACGAGTTTAGCATCATGATTAAGCGTAACAACGTTGAAAAATTGTTCTCAAGTATCGACAACTCGTTCTACAAGATTACGATCTACTACGCCGACGACGACGCGGACTCGATTGTCATCACGTTCAAGGACTCCGACCTGGATAAGGATTGCCAATACACGATTACCGTCCACGCGGCGGCCGTCCCTGGCGAACTTTTGGAAGCCGAAGAACTTATCACCCCCGAATATCTCGCGCGGTATCCCCTGTCGTTCACACTGACAACAAAACAGTTCAAGAAATCGATGAGCGATATGGGGCACTACGATCAGGCACTGGCCATTGAAAAAGTCGGCCCCGGCGACGAGTGCCCACTACAGTTCACATATGCGATCATCAATCATTCTGTCGTCGAAAAAATGCGGTACAATGAAGTATATAGATCCAGTAAAAAAATCCAGCTTACATGCAGTCTCTCCAAGCACGAAGCATTTCAGTGCAGGATTGATGTTGCGGATATGAAACTGCTGGCCGGAAACGTTGTCACGGATGACGTGCGAATTTACTGCCACCAGTCGAGCGACCTCATCGTTAAGGCGAGCATGGATAAAAACGCCGTCGTAATTTATACGCTCACCCGGCTCGCTTAAGCCAATCAAAAACTCGCGCACTTTTTTTAAACTCCTATTATACATATTGCTTGCAATTATATACTGATAATGACGGCGGAATATATCGAGATAGTTTTGGTGGTGATATTAATCGTGGTGATACTGCTCGCCATGTTTATGAACAACAAGCGCGATGCTGTTCTGATCGGAACCACGATAACCAACATAGCCGCGATTGTTATGTATATTTGGCTGAGCAAAAAATACGATGCGCTCGACGAGGATATAGGGCGCATGGCAAAAGACGCGGGCAGTAGCGCCCGTGTTGGTAAAGAAACATTTATTGGCAGCACGGGCGCGTACAGCGCCGAGACGGTGGACGACGGGCAGTGTCCCGTCGGCGGTATGGGACAGTATCCCGGCGGTAGTATGGGTCAATACCCGGGCACCGGCATGCAGTATCCGGGCGAGATAGAAATGCAGTGTCCAGAGGAGCCACCATTGTCCGGCGTGGCCAGCTACGCCGGTGCCGTTACGGGCGATCACTTCGGCTACGCCGGTGCAGTTGGTGTCAACGGCGCGGCGTGCGACGTGAGCAACAACCAGTATAATGTGTACGATGTTGCGTCTAATGTATCAACAGGAGACGACAAGATTGCCAAATATGGACTCACCAGAGAGCGAAACACCCGGGCTATATCCGGGTCGGTAGAAAGAGAAAATCTGATGGCTCAGTTTCTCGTTGAAGAAACAGACGAAGAAGAAAAGAAACGCTGGTGGGGAGAAGACGAACAGTGAAAATTGGGCCGTCCATATTGCATGCCGCCATGCGTTTACATATATATGTATGTTTTTTTGGGGGCTCAGCACCGCCGCAGATTGTTTGGGCCATGTTGAAAATATGCGGCCTGATATATATCGATATCTTTTCGCGCCACTTGCGAGCCGATAACTACACATGGCGCGCACAAATTACGATACATCGCATGCGTTCACCGAAGCGTCGCGTGGCTATGGATGGGCCGGACCGGTCGTGCAAGGCCAGAACGTGGGGCCGCCGCGCACGACGTTCGCCAAACCGGCCCCAATGCCACGGCGATCGGGCATGGGTATCCAGGAATTGCTTACATACCAGATGTTTTCGGATGAAGACGATAAGATCGACAAATCGTGCGAAACACACTTCGAGAAAAATCTACCATGCCCGCACGGGTACGGGGTGAGTGACCAGTATGTGCTGCTCGACAGCTGGCAAAAAAATCACTCATCGAGGTTGGATCATGGTGAGCTTCTGTTTCTCCTGTACACCGCCGGGCCCACCGCCGACCAAATGATCGGCGTTTCGAATCATCTCGACAATATTATCGAGATAGAAATGTATTCATTCACCATCCCGATCCCGTCGGACTATAGCTACGTGACGGCGGCGACGTCATCGGCCGCGCTCCCCCGCCTCGTCGCAAACGTCGGGGCGCCGGCCGCCGGCATCTATAATGTGCTGTCGTCCGGCCTCGTCTCGGTGGAGATCAAAGAAGCCGGGCACCAGTCGATTTCTGTCCACAATGGCACCCGATATTCGTTCCTCATGCGGACGCTGGTGCTCGAGGATAGCGTGCAGCTGCTCAACCTCGCACACGATATGTTCGAGTTCACGCAGCCCATTAAGGAATTCGAATCGCTGTCGGTAGTGCTGCGAAATCCCGATGTCGAGCTCAATTTACCCACCGACGTGCTGTACAACACCCAGGCGGTCGTTTCCGCCGGCGGCTTTCTGGAGTTCAATGCCGCCGCGCACGGGCTGAACGCTAACGACATGATATTCATATCGGCATTTAATAGCGCCGACCAGGTGGTAAACAGATATGTAAACCAGGTCAAGGGCCTGCTGGTGGGAAATGGGCCGACGACCGACACGTTCAGGCTCAATCCGGATGTCGACGTTTCGCACCTGGGGGTACCGGGGACGGTAATTGCGAACACTAATGTGTACATACAAAAAAACCGGATATTGATATCCTTGCGGCTTCGGCGAGTAATACCCGGCCTCACCAACTACAAAACACTGTAATCACCTTTATTCATTTGGAGGTCGGGCGGCCACGCCGCGCACAACCTCGATGACTTTCATAACAATCGGATCGCTGTAATCGATCGCCGTAAACCCATCAAGCTTTTCGCTGAACTTGTATACCGTGTATCCCAGTGGGGACGTAGCGTCCTTGTTGTAGTAGTACTGCTCGCCGTCGACTGTTACTTCTTCGACGTGCTCTTCGGTCTCCTTCATCGGCTGGCACGGGTCGTACGATATGTGGAGGTCTTTGCCGGGATCGTTTTCGTATAACTTTACGTTAGTGGGTATGCACACGCGGCAGCTATCCATGCCGTAAAATGAGCACTCTAAACATACTTCTTTTCCGAGTATTCGCATCTCGTTGATGAGTTTGGCGACGACGAGCGCGCGGTCATTAAACATTTCATCGATCGTTGCTTTCTCCTTTTTTTCCCCGTCGGGTATACCCTCGTACACGTAGTTGTTCGCAATTCCTATGTACAGATACGGCTGAACATCGCGCTCCTCCCGCGGCAGGGCGTCGTGGCTCCCGAGTCGCACCACACGTGCATTAAACTGTTCTTCCCTCGACTTATTCCAATACGGCTCGAGAATATGGGTCTGCCGTCCATACAGCAAATTTAATCCTTGCGCGCCAGTTCGCGAAACGAGCAGCGCCCGTATAAAGGCACCGCGGAGATTTCCGATTTCGTTGAAGCGCTTCTGGATACTCGCGCGCTCTTTCACCGGCACTTTTCCCGATATCACTGCGAAATATGTCACCGGTGCATCATCCGGTGCATCATCGGGTACATCATCGGGTGCATCATCCGGCGCACCATCCAGTGCACCATTGGGCGCATTATCGGGTGCACCATTGGGCGCATTATCGGGTGCATCATCCGGCGCATCATCGGGTGCACCATTGGGCGCATCATCTTCCGCCCCTCCACGCGGCATGCTGGGCGGCCGCCAGCGCTTGTACCCTTTGAGCAGTAAGAATCGCTCTATAACGCCGAGGCCACCGATGTCGACGAATTGGGAGTATACAACGGCCGGCCCTTTTGACTTCTCGATGTTCTCAATCATCTTGATAATTTTCGGAGACGTGTCCGCGGTGAATGCGTCGTCGGGTAGTTCATTGAGCGTCTTTTTTGAGTACTCGCGCGGCGCCGCATAGTTGCTCAGCGATCGCGACTTAACATAGTAGCTGCTGGCGCTCTTCCGCCCGGCCGATGGCAACGCCAGGTTATGTAGCTGGACCAGGCTGGACGCGTTCCCGAAGTAACGGCCGCCGCCTTTCTCCGCGTTCTCCCGGTCGCGCGCCCCCAGGTACTGCCTATACTGTTCCGGCGCCATCTCGACGCGCTCAATGATTGTTGGCAGCTGCTCGGGGAACCCGCCGTCTGCCCGCGGCTCCGATGTCGCAGTGTCGCGAGCTGATGTGTACGGGGCGTACGAAATCATGCCCAGCAGTCTGTTGGAAAGTTTGCCGCGGTTCTTAATTTTACCTTGCACTTTATCGATATAAAATTCGTAGAAGGTCTCGTAATTCGACGGGAGGAGCTCTGTCCCGGCGAGCATGTTGAAGCACGGCACGATTTCGAACGGGTCCTTCGCGGGGAAGGTGCCGGTCAAGAACAGGATGCGCAGGTTTCTCGCATCCATTATCATATTGTACAGCCGGCGCGCGTTCGTTTCATCGTCGTTACTGTTAATGATGGCCCGGAACAGGTCGTGCGCCTCGTCTACGATCAGCAGCTTATCGTCCAGCGAATCGGTGCCAATTAGCGCGCGATCGCGCTGCGCACCGCGCGACCCGGCATGCGGCTGCGATCGGGTTACCTGGTCGGCCATGTTGTGCGCATTGCTCGTCACTATCTTAAATCTGGACACGGCGAGCTCCTGCGCGTGCTCGAGCTCATCTTTTGTCATGTCCGTATTCAGCATCCCAATGAGCTTCCGGATATCGTCTTTGAATTGTGACTGTTGGGATTTTTCCACCAGCAGCACAGGCTTGCGCATATCCCACATACTCATCGCCGTCGCGATGGCGAGGATTGATTTCCCCTTGCCCATGGGGTGATTGATAATGAATCCGCGCGAATTGCCGCGCGCGCCGATCCCAAACTCCGGGTCGGCCATCGCCTTCGGCAACAGGTATTGGTAGTACTTCAGCACGCCGGCCATTTTATTCTTGGCGCGGCCCTCGGTATCATACGCTTCGTTGTACAATTTTTCCAAATACGTGGTCGACAGCAGCGGAAACGACGTATTGTTTTTAATTAGCGTATTAGGCTGCCGCACTGCGACTGTACTATTAACGTTCGAACTTTCGATATCCGTGCGTTTATCCCCCATGTGCTTGCAATATCGTGCGCGTATATTACTAATACACAACGCCTCTATATAAATGCTATCAAAATAAGCTTGCAGTGCTCCAAATACGACCGCAAAAAAGGAATGCCAAAGCTACGCGCTACACCTTAAATTGTCCTCCAACTTCCGACCAGGCTTACAGTGACATTCGGCCATGGGCTGGCGGTGGGGTCGCTCACAACACTTGTATCATTAACGCCGGTTTTGATGAACGAGAATGGGTTCAACGGCGATGGTTCAGGGTTTCCGCTGCTATTAAGTACGCGCAGCATAAGCGTGCCCGTATTTGCGGCGCCCACTGTCCCTTCATACGCAATGGCCATCGAGTTCAGCACCTCGCTTACATCCCACACGCGCGTTGTGCCATCCGGCATATAAAGTGTGAACTTCGCGTTCTTAAACCGCAAGCTCTCAGTTTTGCCAGTCGAAGATACCCACGAGACGGTATTACCACTCGTGTACGCGAATTTGGTCCATCCGTACATGTGGTACCAGGCGTATGCCGCCAGCACAACAATAACTAGGACAATTATAACTGCCTCTATCAAGGCCACGACGTCCATTATATGGCGCGCATATATATGTTACAATAATCTAATATCATCTTCAAAGAAGATGCGTTTATCATCTTCTTTGAAGAGGCGTTTATACCTACTAAAATTGTAAATCCTAATAGGGCAACCCTATGTACCTTGATCAACTCTTCCGGCTCGAATACATCCCGCTGGAAATGATGTAATAATGTATGTAAAAAAATCTATTTCAGTATGTATATCTTGCCTAGATAATATATTTAACAACTGTATAACCTATTATTATAATTATGACTAACCATATACCACAATAGATCGCGAAAGATTTTACCTTTCTCGAGAACCTGCTGATCGAGTGGTCGATAACCTCTTGGGCTCTATTCATCAATAAATCGACTATCTCTTCGGCATTTTCGATGTCTTCGATATTTTCAATGTGTTCAATGTTTTCAATGTGTTCAATGTGTTCAATGTGTTCAATGTGTTCAATGTGACCAGGGTTAAAATCTGGTATAATATTCGTTTCATCTCTTTGAACGAAACAGTGCATAATTTTCTTAGTGAATCTAACAACTACATTGTTGTCTTCTGTCTGCTGTGCTCTCATAGACAACTAACACATTGAGCGTTTCAATTTTATCAATTTAGGCCGCGTAAAAATGAGAACAGTTTAATGGCCGCCAGTGCGAAGACTAGGAATAAACGGGCTATCGTCGTTTCTATACGCCTTCAATAATCAACAAAAAGATAGATATAAACCATTTTCCTCAGATTTGGATTTATAGTGATCATCATAATAACGGTACGATATGTCCAAAATTCGATTTTCGTAATAAAATTATACGGTTTGCCGGCACAGAACGTCAGTTAAGCCACTAGAAAACACACAATTTATGACATTCGCTGCAAACAATCCGCGAATGCCTCGCTCGAAGAAGCATTTTGGCATCTGAATACGAAAACTGGATAAGCGGTATACATAATGTCGGATAGCAAGCCGTATAAAGTACTGGTGCATTGCATGAAAGACCTTTAATTGAGGACTCGACAGTACTTCGCGCTGCCCTCGCGAAACTGGGATTCGATATGTAACCATTTTCACGTCGACTTTTTTGCGAATGATCGCAAAAAAGTCAACGTGCTAGTAAGTAAAATTAGTAGTTCACTGATCGGTGGCATTCATCGCGGTTGCGAATTTCAAAGCCTGCCTCGTTATAAAATTATGAACGGGCGGGACTAATTTCAATCGATCTTCGATTATCGCTATGTTTCTTAATAGCTCGATTTCTCTAGAAATCTCTATCGCGAATCCACTATTAGTATGAAGTATGCGATTTACAACAAACGATATCAGCGATATGATGCAATATGATACCCAAATTGTATTATACACCCGATCAGTCACCTCATAGAACCCACTCCTGTTACGTACTCTATGATATATCTTGCGAAATGGAACATAGCCGAACAATATAACAAGTTGTATAAACATCATTGTAGCTTTCAATATCATCGACACATTCTTTTTGTAGAATATCAAGTCGATGCAAGCCAAGAATGATTCCAATAACCAACACACCATTATGATCGATATCGCATACTTATCTAAGTCGATTTGAGCTTGGCTATTTCTCGACGAGTCGGGGGTATTTCTCGATTCGTCGAGGTCGTGGGTTGGAGTAGCTTCGTCTGCCATAGATCGCTGATTGTTCGACGTAACGCAAGTTTTCTCTCTTTTTCGTTATCTTCTTCCAAATAAGGGTTAGCACAATGATACGGTACCGTAATAGATACTTTGGTCTCCATGTATACTATACTATATACATATATTCAATTTTGGTTTGAACTGCCGGAAACGGCCAAGACTCTGCCGACAAAAACACGAGTATGTCAGAATGATCAAAATTGTGACCCACTTGGTCTCAAAAATGAATTTAGATTTATATGTGTTATATTCGATACACTATGAAATAGCACATGTATCTATACATCTTGAGTTCTGAATCAATTCTTGCACTAAAATCTGTTTACAAAATTGGCTGCACTGAATCGCTGCCAGAAAGGCTTTCGACGTTTCTTACTGGATGCCCACCCAATTTCGAACCATCACATGAGCTGGGATTTGTTGCCGTGTGGGTGATCCGCGCGGAGGATGTCATACGCCAATGAAAATACGAAATGACGATTCATCACGTCTTGAATCATTGGCGTATGATGCGCAAGATCCCGCATGATTGCGAATGGTTTTGTTTCGATAAAACTCGCCCGGCGATCCCTGATAAATACGAATCTCCGATTGATTTCATCCGATCTATCATCCAGTCTTATGATTGGTGCGTACGTGAACTGTCTCATGCAGAGATTAATGAAATGAATCGAAAAGCCCGCGATGATGCATCAAACCCAATATCTCAAAATTACGGATATAATCTTAACCATATTGATAATGTGGCCGAGCATAATAAGCAGATGGATAAGATGCAGGACCCTATTATCGGAAAAATTAAAGATTTGCTTGCCGGGGTCAAAAACTTCGTAGCGAAAACTGCGGCAACGCTTGTTGCGCCGTGTGGGTCTGGAAAAACTCGTATGGCACGCATCGGACTTTCACTGGCCTATTTCATCATTGTGTGCTGCCCGACTCGCGCCATCCAAGATCAGTGGGCAAAAGAGTTCGAATACGACGACGCGAATAAGCCTGGCATATTGTTCGTGGGCCAGGCTGGAACAACCGATATAGAAACAATTAAGGGTTTCATATCCAGTGCAAAGACTAGGAACAAACGAGCTGTCATCATTTCAACATATATATCTTCTGCGATTCTCGAAAAAATGATAAACTGTGGAGATATCGAGCCAGAGATTATAGTATTGGATGAGGCTCATCATATGGGCGGTATCGTTGCCGGCAACAATACAGGCCAAGACGATACAGGCCAAGACGATACAGGCCAAGACGATACAGGCCAAGAGCCAAGACGGCGGCCAAGACGGCGGCCAAGGGGTGACAAGAAAACTTATGGCGACGGCCGCCGCCAAAAATATTAAGAGATTGTCGATGACGTACACGCCGCGGATTGTCCGTGCTGGCAAAGATATCGGGGCCGATAGATTGTTAACAATGGATGACCCAAATGTGTTCGGCGAGGAACTGGCACGAGTTGATCACCGCGATCTAGTTAACAATGGTGTACTGCCAGATTACAGGGTTTGGCTGGCGAGACATCGCGGCGATGATGACGGCCAAATAGTTTATGCTGAAAACGCAGCAGAAATCACATTGGATGCTGAAGATTGTACCGTTCGCGCGTGGAATGCATCAGAATTCGATGTTGTTGCTCGCCGCGAAAGATTTGTCCTCAATCATCTGTTGGTCTTCGCACAAACAAATGACCATGGTGCGCATATTGAAGATGTCCTGAAACAGCGGCTAAACGATAACAATACAACGATACTCCGAATTGATAGCACGGTGAAGCGCTCGCTGAAAGATGTTCTTGAAGAATTCACAATCGCCCCGCGATCTATACTTATGAGCTGTAAAATGTTAGGTGAAGGCGTTGATATACCGGTGGCCGATTCTGTCGCCATAATGTGCAATAAACATTCTCGCGGCGATACAACGCAAACAGTTCTCCGCCCGGGTAGGTGGCAGGCTGACAAGCCAATCTTTCATATATTGGTACCGCTCGCCGATTCCGATCTCACCGATTACGAAAGCCTAGGCGAAGTCTTGTTAGCCCTCGCGACTTCGGATAGCGTAATCCACGATGAGATCATCGCCCGTGAACCACACTTCCGCGCAAATTATAGTACCACGGATCGTGCACCACATATATATTACGATCGCGAAGGCCAGCCAGAAGGTAACCACATTATTATTGACACCTTTGACGGTGCAGATGTAGAAGAAATCCGCAAATGTTTCGAAGTGATCCGCAACAGGCTTAGAGACGTTGGACTAAAAGACTCGCTACAAATACTACGCGAGAAATTCGAGCGCGATCGGCAACTTATCGCCGCCACTCGTCGCGACTCGCAAGTACAATCATACGACGAGTACATAACATTCAGAACCGAACACGCAGAAATGGACTTACCAGAAGACCCGCCAATGTATTACGTTGCACTATTCGCGAAAAACTTCCCGTGGGGTATTTACCTCGCGCGCGACCACACATGGACTTCAGAAACACTAAAAAATAAGCTCGCCGACATAATGAAAACTGATAAAGAAATAATAGAGCAGGTTCGGAAATATGACATCGCAACATACGCATTCTATGTTTATGAGATCATATCTAAAAAA
>Ga0209417_1005919_pt1 | contig 13034 bp, 10 predicted proteins | sample RifGroF2_FD_184002 | JGI IMG/M metagenome (GOLD analysis project Ga0209417, IMG submission 184002) | Groundwater microbial communities from Rifle, Colorado, USA - Groundwater F2 (SPAdes) (version 2) | ecosystem: Environmental > Aquatic > Deep subsurface > Groundwater | place: Rifle, Colorado... | reverse complement strand
CGTTGCCCGCGCGAGTTTGGAAGAGTTGCTGCTGGATTATGAGGATTTTCTTCGACAAAGGAATTTACAAATTTGGCACAAGGATTCGCCGGAGGCCTTAGCTGTCCGAAATCAATATAAGTCCGATGAGTCTGATACGTCCGACAGGTCTGACCCTTTTGCGATTAAAACTGCGAATTCTCAAACTGCTGCTAATGTCTTAATCTGCTTGATTCATCAGGCAAGTTTTCTTCTCGGCAGGCAAATCCAAAATCTGGAACAATCTTTTCTTAACGAAGGCGGTTTCTCCGAACGACTGTATCGCATTCGGAATCAAACACGTCAAAGCACACAATAGACGATGATTATAAAATCAGAATGATCTGACAGAATAGGACTAATCAGACAGCTCGGACAAATCGGACGATTCTGACTAAGGCAGCAACTCTGTTGCTGCCCAGAGTAAAGGTGCCATACCGTGGAAATCGCCGAGAGGTCTCGGCCGATTCAAATAATAATCATACGTACTGCTCTCATCTGTTCCGCACGAAACATTTTTCAACAAACCATTTTCAATTTGTTTTGTCAGTGCGTGCCAGCCTTTATTGGCGGCCGATTCGAAACGCTTATCGAGTCTGCCCGTATTTACGCCGCTTGCGAAAGAATATACGAACATCGCTGTGCAGGATGTTTCCGCAAAGCTGTCTTTGTCTAATAGTACCTGATGCCAAAGGCCTGTGCTCTGTGATTGATATTTTAGAAGTGCTGTCATTAATTTATTGTAAACGGTTATCAGTGCCTGATGTTTGGGGTGCGAAGCGGGCGTATTGTTCAATATCATTGTGAGAGCTGAAGCAGCCCAGCCGTTTGCGCGACCCCAGAATATCGGGCTTTTGGTTGTGTGCTGAAACAGACCATTTTGCTGCTGTAACTTTTCGGCGTAAGCGAGCATTTGCGTGATCGCTCTTTCGAGATAGATGTTGTTGCCGGTGGCTTTATATGCCTGGACTTGCAGTGCGCAGACCATATATACATCGTCCGTCCAGAAGCGGGAATATTTTGTCAGGCCGTCGGGACGCGGATTTTCAAATTCCTCATCAGCAAGAGCCAGAGGTATTTTGAGATACTCTGCATTTTTAGTTTGGAGGTAAAGTTCGAATCCTAAAATACCCATAGCATTTTTGTCAACGTGCCCCGGCTCAAGTGTGCTATTGATGAAGTAATTCTTGTAGTTTTCCTGTACTTTTTCTATTAGATTGACATTTTTCGTCTTTTCAGCATACAATAACACGCCGTAGTTGGCGAAGAACGATTCGTACTTATTGTAGAGATTGACTTCCACGATTTTTGATGAAACTGAATTGGAGACTTCTATAATCCCTTTTTTGGCGGGATTAGCAAAAAGTGAGGATGCATAAAGTTGGGTAACGATAGTTACATATATTACAGCACGTTTTTTCATAAAAAACCTCCCTAGAGCCTTACGGCAAGAAAATAGCAATAATAATACAATAATGCAAGTGTAATTTGTGCAATATTGCTAAATTAATAAAATTTTCGTAAAAGTTATTGACATTTTATTGTACTTTGATTAACATGATCTTAAATAAGGACGGAAAAAGTAATGGGAAAACTCTTAGACAATGTAGTTCTTGACCGAAACAGAAGCAAGAAGCTTCCCTTATATCAACAGATTCGCGAACAAATCCAAAACAACATCACATCACAGAATATCGTCGATGGAGAGCAGTTACCTTCAATCGCATATTTAGCAAAGAAGTGGGGCGTAACTTATAGAACTATAAAAGCCGCTTACGATTTGCTCGAAGAAGACGGTTTAATTAATTTCGAAAATGGAAAATCGGTAAAAGTCATTGCCGGTATAAGCAGAGGCAGCGTTAGCGAAGAAAGAAAAATAACCAAATTCTCTTTAGCATACATTACCTGTCATCACGATGATGCTTATTATTCAATCGCATATCAGGGTATCAGAAATTTCTGCATTGAGAACGGTTTGGAATTGACTCTTATAGATGTTGGTGCGTCTCGAAAGAGATTTATTGATACAGTAGTGAACCCAGGCGAAGGAATAGATGGAATGCTTATTCTTCCGTTTGAAACGCCGGGGTTTGAAGATGCGGTGAAGAAGAGCATTGCATCAGGTAAGAAAATTGTGTTCCTTGACAGATTTCTGCCGAATATCGAGGCGAGTTCTGTTGAGGCTGACCATTTTTCCATAGCATATCAGGCAACCACGCATTTGATAATGACGCACAATATGCCGGTCTATTATCTTGCATTTGTAAATAGTCCCAGCGGCGCGAGATTCTGGTTCAAAGGTTGGTCGAGCGCAATGGATTCGTATGGCTATGTAAACAGAAAGCCTTATATATTTGATTTTCCGGTTCCCGAAGAAAAACTTGCGGACACTGTTGATATTGGTTTGGAATACAGTGTTAACGCGGCTTTAGATTTATTTAAGTCAAGAAAAGAAAGTAAGTATTGCATTTTTTCAGGCAACGATTTTATCGCACGCGGAATTTACATTGCCGCTGAACAGCTTGGTTTGCAGATTGGCAAAGATGTATTCATTGTCGGCAGCAACAATATGCCATTTGCTGAAAGAATGCCCGTGCCTCTTAGCTCAGTAAAGACAGTTCCATCAATTCAGGATTTGGGCTATCAGGCGGCGAAATTACTTTACGAACACTTGACAGGTTCGGTCAACCATCCAGTTAGACGATTATTGCCAGTTGAACTCGTGGTTCGAGAAAGCAGTATCGGCTAGCGTAAAATTTGACCTCCAAAATAAAGATAAAGCGATAGCAGGTTTGTTAGGGACTTGATGATAAAGTTTTTTTTGGAGGAACAGATTTTATGAAGGCGAAATTATCTTTATTTATGGTCGTCTTAATGCTGACGACGGCGAGTATGGCACAGCTTGCCGGTTACTGGGCTTTTGACGAAGGCACAGGAACGACAACAGCCGATGCTTCAGGCAACGGCAAAAACGGTGTTTTGAGTTACAATACGCTCCTTGCCGGCGGCGTAGTACCTCAATGGGTTACAGGTCATGATGGCGCAGGTTATGCTTTATTATTCAATTCAGGTGTTACAACTTATAGAAATTCCAACAGAGTAGTAGTTGACATTAGCACCACGGATTATCTTGCTGATCTTATGAAGACCGGTAAGGCTTTTACGATTGCGATGTGGGTCAGAACTGATTCATTACTGGCAGGTAATTGGCGTTATCCTGTTTATACAGATGCTTACAGCTACTGGCTTGCACTTGACCCGAATGATCAAACGGCTGGCTCCACAAGTATTGATGATTTCTTTGATTCAGACGCGAACTCTGCATGGGATCAAGTCAATCTTCAGTATTCATTACCAGTACAGAAGCAGCTTGGCGTTTGGTATCATTTAGCATTGTCTTATGATGGTAATTTTTTAAAAAGATATATCAATGGTAAGTTTGTTATATTCTATGTTCCGGCACCTATAAACGATTTGACTATTGCGACGACAGATTTATTCATCGGTTCAAAGTCCGATGGCAGGAACTATTTTAAAGGTGCTATCGATGACATTGCAATCTGGAGCAGTGCTTATCTTACAGGCGAAGAAATTGCAAAACTCGCAAATGGAACAGCTACACCTTTGACAGTTGTGGAACATACACCTGAAGCGACTTTGCCGGTAGTTAATTGGGAAGCAGAAGAAGGCTTTGGCTGGAACTGCGGCGTAGCTGGTAAAGCATGGAATTACGGCAAATACAACGATTCCACAGGTACAGGCTGGGAAGCGTGCTGGAGTCAAGGTTACGCACAGCAGATGAGATTGGTTGGCAATAATGGTCAAACAGCATGGAGCGCTTATACACAGGATTGGATGGTAACTCCGATTCTGTCTGGCGAAAAATCAGCGGTATATACATATAATTCGCACGCATATCCTGTAAAGTTCAGCAATGATTCGGAACTTTATGTACATAATTGGCACGTTACTCATGCTGACGTGAATACTTATGGCGTTTGCTGGATCGATCGTTCATGGGATCCTGGCGATATGAATGGTACAAAAGAAATTGCAACCATTGCTTCTTATATTACTCCTGGTTATGGAATTCTGCATGGTTCTTATGGGTATAAAGTTTATGATCCAAGTCCTACTCGCACAGCTCCATCTGAAGACAAACCATATTTTAAAACTTATTCAAGGTTTGCGACCGAAAATGCTCCTGCAGGCTGCAAATTCCTGATCAGGCTTTATACGACTCCTGCCGGCTCAACTCTTCATCCGATCACAGACAGCGGTTCTTGTATGACAAAATATGCAGAGCTTGCGATACCGATAATTGCCGGTAATCACCAATGGCAGGTATTCAAAGGCGGACTTCCCAAGCCGATTCAGGTTGGCGGCGCTAATGGCGGAGACGGTTCCATTGATTATCCGCGAGTATTCTTTGAACTTTCGATTCAGGGCGGCGATGCTGATACCGTTCTCTACATCGATGAATTCGCACCTATAAGCGATATGTATTTCCAGCATTATGCCAAAACTTCAAATTATTTGGAAGGCGATATAAACGAGAATTCGATAATCTGGTGGGATGATATTCGCGAAGAAGCTAATGAATGGGTTACTACATACGATTTCATTGATTATGCACATACGACAAGAGATTGGATGCAGGATACATTCACCAATATTTCTGGTGATCCCTGCAGTACGGTTTATTAATTGAAAGAAGAAGTAATTTTAGCTGACAGGCGGCGTAGCCTGTTAAATAAAATGTAAATAATTATTGGAGGTAAAATCACATGAAGAAGTTATTAATTATGTTACTTGTGTTGGTCCTTGGTACAGTTGTATCCGCGGACATGGTAGCCAAGTATTCATTCGAGGGCAATCTTAATGATACTGCTATCGGCGGAACAACGGCTGATAACCTCGTTGGTATGAGGTATTATCCGGGCAATGGTAAGTTTGACGGCTCAGTTACAAGCTACAATCCAGACGGTACATCGGAAGTTCTTACTACAGGTGTTACTGCTGCTACTTACGGTCAGGGAATTTCAGGTAATGCAGTACGCATTGGTGCAAGAGGCGTTTACAAGTACATTGCACCAAATATTTATCCAAATTCATCTGGATATCAGGTTCCTGCTATCGATGCTGGTGCAACATACCTGTCATCAACTGCTGATTCAGCAGATTTGAGCCTTGGCGGCGAATTCACAATTGAAGGTTTCTTCAAACCTGACGCTGTAGGCGGCATCGGCGGTTTGGGCGAATTTGCTTACACACGTCTTATTACAAAATGGGTATCAGGTTTCAACCAGGCATATCACTTCACAATTCACAATGGCGCACTTGAACTTATTGAAAAGAATGCTGCCGCCGGCACAGTTACAACAGCCGGGAGTGTTTCTGTACAAGCCGATGAATGGTTCTACATTGCAGCAACAGGCGATACAGAATTTATGAGCCTTTATTTCTATACAAAAGACAATGCAGGCAATATTATTGGCGGCCAGGTTGGTACAGCAGCAGCTTATGCAGGCACAATGAATGACAGCACTGACCCACTGTGGATTGGTGGCAGACTTGACATTATCAATCCTGTTACAAACAACAATGGTTTCATCGGTTTGGTTGATGAAGTTCAGCTTTGGAATGAGTATAAAGACGCATCATATTTCGCAGCTCGTGCAGAGATGATTCCAGAACCAATTACTCTCGTTATCCTCGGTTTAGGCGGTTTATTAATTCGTAGAAAATAATTTTGAATGACAATGTTGATGGCCGGAGGCCTTAAGGCTTCCGGTCATCGACAAAATAAAAATTTAAGTTGTTTATCTTGTAAGGAATTAGTTATGAATAGGAATAAAAAAGCATTCACATTGGTAGAACTATTGGTGGTAATTTCCATTATCGCTATGCTATTGGCTCTCTTGATGCCTGCTCTGTCAAAGGCCAGAGCTTCTGCCAGATGGGTTGTTTGCGGGTCAAATCTCAAACAATGGGGCTATACCTTACAGGGATATGCAACAGAAAATAATGGCAGACTTCTGGCAACGGCAGATAATGGCGGCCCCGTACCTGTTATATGCGGTGTTAATAAAAGCACTTATTTTTCAATGACTAATCAGACTGCAACAAGCACCGGTTCGGTTGGCGTAGTTGATGGCTCGCCCGCATTTAATGTTGATAGTGTTAAAGCTTACATGCCGAATTTTAATTATAAAACTTTTGATTTCGGCGGCTCATGGAGATGTCCTGAAAACGCTCTCAATTTAAGCGCTGCTGTTGGTTGGCATATTAAATATACTATTAACAGGCCAATGCCTTTCTTTCCATTGAACTATAGTTATTTCGGAAGAATGGATTATTTTTTGAAAGACAAAAATACTAATTTTATTGTTCCTAAACAGCAATATTTAAAAGGAACACATGGCCTAACTGAAAAAATTCTTTCTGCCCGTACAATGGTTATGAACGATACTATTTTTCAGCAGAATGCATCCGCTGATAGCGGCTGGTCGTATAATCATGGCAAAGGGGGCGCGAGCTGCCATATTGCAAGTAGTATAGCAGAGTTCTGGCGTCTTGCGGGTAATGTGCGTCATGTAACAGATCCAGAAAGCAATTACAATTCAAAACTCAATGTTGATGCAACAGGTACAAACCAACTTTATGGTGACGGCAGTGTTACCAAAAAGCTTATCAAGGATAATAGTTTCTTAAACTATAAGAAATTTGCTGAATATTCAGAAGAAGATACAGTTAACGCTGATACACAATTAGCCTGTATATCTAGTGCCAGCGGCGACAAGAGCTTTTATTTCCCGAAGAGATAATTTAGAAAGTTTATAATCCTATGAAGAATAGCATCTCGGAAAACCAGCATACGAATAAAAAGGAAACTGTTACGGTTTTTAAATCGCGACAGATTTCCAATGCCGCGATGAGCAGCAGGGAGCGGGTGCAAAAAGCCATTAATTTCGGCCACCCCGACAGGCCCCCGATTTCGCACGCGATTTTACCTGCGGCGCAAATCAAGTACGGAAAAGCTCTCGATGAGATTCTTCAAACGGTTCACGAGGATTTCGGCTGGGACTTAATGACGGATATGAAACGCGATGAACTGCCGCCGTTATATAAAGGGGGAAAGAATTTAGATTCTTTTGGAACGCTTTGGGAAGTCGCCGAGGAAGGTGTTTGCGGAATACCGATCAAACATCCTTTGAAAGAATGGTCTTCTTATTCAAATTATAAATGGCCGGAGTTGTCAGCAGGCCCAAGCAAGAAAAGACTTTACAGCGGTCATATCGCGGGTACATCTCCTGATTATTATGCACGCGGCGGATGGTTTATATTTTTTGAACAGATGCAGCAGCTCCGCGGAATGGAAAATCTCCTGATGGATTTAGCATTGGACAGGCCTGAAGTTTATAAACTTCGCGATAATCTGCTTCAATTCAATTTACGCTGGCTCGATAAATGGCTTCAATTCCCTTATGATGGTTTGCACTTCGCGGATGACTGGGGTATGCAGAACGGACCTATTATTTCTCCAGAAATGTGGCGTAGATTTTTTAAACCCGTATACAAGCAGATGTTTGATAAAGTTCTTAATGCCGGTATGGATGTGCATTTTCATTCGGACGGCAATATTATTGAAATTCTGCCAGACCTTATCGAATTAGGTGTTAAAGTTATTAATTGTCAACTTGCGATAATGGGTCTTAATGAAATTAAGAAAAGTTTTGCCGGGAAAGTTTGTTTCAGAACCGATTTAGACAGGCAGAGTATTATGCCTTTCGGTACGCCCGCGCAGGTTAGAGAACACGTAAAATTAGTTTTTGACAGTGTCGGTTCCAAAAAAGGCGGTATAATCGCGTGTGGAGAAATCGGGCCGGATATTCCGATTGAAAACATTCGTGCTATGTACGATGTTTTTATGAATTATCGTTATTAGGATTAATGGATGACTCCACGAGAAAGAGTACTTGCGATTTTACACGGCAAACAACCCGACCAAGTGCCATGGTTTGGCGATTTGGACTATTGGGCTTCTGCTCTTGTCGGCAGAAAACAAAAACCTTCAAATTTCAAGCAATCATCTGATTATATAAATTGGCATCGTCATCTGCGTGTTGGTTTTTATTTGCAGGGTTATTTCCCATTCAAGACAATCATTGAAAATTGCAAAGTTACCGAATGGCAGGAAGCAAATAATAAATTCCGCAAAATTGAAACTCCGCGCGGCAATCTCCAGGAGTGCTGGACTTATATTCCCGAATCTTTCACGGAAGCGCCAACCGAGCATTTGGTAAAATCGGAAGCGGATTTGCCTGCGTATGCGTATATGCACGATAACACGCGGTATGAGCCGGATTATGAATTCGCTTATAAGCGGCTTGAGCAAATCGGCGTTTTGCTTTGCTATTTGCCCAAGAGTCCTTTTATGCAGATGGTTGCGCTCGACTCGGGCATAATGAATGTTACGATGATGTATATGAACGACAGGCTTTTATTTGAATCGGCTTTGGCAGCGGTAAAGAAAAGCCACGACAGGGCCGCCGAAATTGCTGTCGCAAGTCCTGCCGAAGTTTTGATGATTCCGGAAAATTTATCTTCTGAAGTTGTCGGCCCGAATTTCTTTGATTTATATATGAAAAATTATCACGTGTACTGGGCATACAGAATTAAAACGGCCGGTAAGTTTTCTTACGTTCATCTTGATGGTACATTGAAGGGTCTGCTCAAACAGCAATGCCAAACCGGTGTAAGCGTTGTTGAGGCTATGACTCCCGCGCCTGTCGGCGATGTGGCGGTCGCTGAATGGGAAAATTACTCCAATGGTACTAATTCAATTATGTGGGGCGGCATTCCGGGCATTTATTTCACAGACCTTGTAAGCGATGAAGAATTCGATCGCCACACCATTGAAGTTATTAACGTTATGAAACAACGGCCGCGTTATGTTCTTGGCGTCGCCGATCAGGTTCCGCCCGACGGTCTGGAAAGGCGCGTTATGCGTGTTTCCGAACTTGTTGATCAATACGGAAAATATTAACATACTCGTTCCTTACAAAATTATTTATTAGTTTTTGTGTCTAATTATGAATAACGAAAAAGGAAGTTTAGGTTATCTCATATTCATCAGCCTTATTACGACCATTGGCGGTTTTTTATTTGGCTTCGATACTACAATCGCATCCGGTGCGATCGGATTTATCAAAAGCCAATTCGGACTCGACGCTAATTGGGAAGGCTGGGTTGTAAGCTCTGCGTTGTTCGGCTGCATAGGAGGCGCCGCGATCGCAGGCCCTCTAACCGACAAACTCGGCCGCAAGATGGTTTTGTTTCTCGCTGCCGTATTTATGACAATTTCCTGTATATGGTGTATGTTTCCTAATACTCCGAGTGAATTGGTTGTCGCTAGAATAATCGGCGGCTTAGGTGTCGGTATAACTTCAATGGCCGCTCCGGTTTATATTTCTGAGATCACACCCGCACGATTACGCGGCACAATCGTTTCGTTCTATCAGCTTTCCATTACGTTCGGCATCTTGTGTGCTTTTTTTGTAAATACGATAGTTCTCTATTGTGCGGGCGATAAAGCGGGCATCGTTACCGAAACGCGCGGCAGTCTTTTCAACTGGCTTTTTGTTTCAGAACTTTGGCGCGGAATGCTCGGAACAGAAGCGATACCAGCGATACTATTTTTAGTAATGCTTTTGATAATTCCTGAAAGTCCGCGCTGGCTGGCTGAAAAAGGTTTCGCCGATAAAGCATTGAATATTCTAATCCGTATTAACGGCCGAACAGAAGGCCAAAAAGAAATGTCGGATATTAACGATATTATCAAACAGCAGACCGGCGGCATTGGTCAGATATTTGAACCGATGTTTCGCAGGCCATTGATGATTTGTATTTTACTGCCGATGTTCGCGCATCTAAGCGGGATCGCGGCGGTAATGTATTTTGCACCGAAGATTCTTGCCGAAGCGGGTTTGAGTTTGAAAGGCGCCTTCGGCACAGCGATTACAATCGGCCTTATAAATTTTGTATTTACATTTTTGGCAATTTGGAAAATTGATAAATTCGGCAGAAGACCTTTACTGCTTGGCGGAATTTCCGGCGCGTTTTTATCGCTCCTGACCGTTGGAATTCTTTTCCATCTGAATATAACTTATAAATATTTGGTAATTGTACCCATTTTATTTTACATAGCGTGTTTTGCATTCTCCTTTGGCCCGGGCGTTTGGGTCGTGATTTCGGAAGTTTTCCCGACCCGCACCCGGGGCATAGCTGTCGGCTTGGGAGCATTCGCGCTGTGGGTAACTGCTTGGGGTGTTTCGCAGACGCTGCCCTGGCTGATCGAGCATATCGGCGCTGGTAATACATTTTTGATTTACGCTTTTCTGACCGCGCCCGCACTTTGGTTCGTATATATTATTATTCCGGAAACAAAAGGAAAAACTCTAGAACAAATTGAACAGCATTGGATTGGGCTTGCTTCTAAAAGCAAAATTAAAAAAAAGGAATTAGAAAATGTTTAAAAGATTAAAACTTGCTTTGTTACTATCCTTACTTTTTACCTTAATGCAGGCGAACATATCTTGTGCCGTTGATTCAAACGATAAATACATTACTGCCGCAAAAACCTGTGTTGATAATCTTATTAAATACGGCCGGGATTCCTACGGTACTGTTCAGTCGCCGATTTTTGTCAGCATTCTTGATGTAAATTCACGCACGTGCCCGGAAGATCCGCTGCCATTGGAAGAAAAATGGCGAGTTATCAGGCGTGAACGGCGCAATCCGGCTGGCGCTAATCTGCTTCTTGATCAGGCGCTTTTAAAGACTATGTTTACTCTCTCGGAAATCACAGGCGATAAAACATACGCAAACGAGGCTAATAGCTGCATCGAATATTATCTGAAAAATCTTGTTGATAAAAAAGGTTTTATTTGGTGGGGCTGGCACAGACATTACGATGTTTACAAAGATATTATGACCGGCCACGAAGCGAACTGGCACGAAGTGCAGGCGAATTTGAATATTCTCTGGCCGCAGCTTTGGAGCATAAATTCAAAAGCGGTAATTAGCGAGGTTAATTCGACCTGGCACTGGCAAGTTATCGATAAAGAGAAAGGCGAAATCAACCGACACGACGATGGCTGCCACGGGTGCGATTTTACATTGACCGCGGGCAATATAATCGAAGGCTTTGCGTTTATGTACACCAAAACCAACGATCCGAATTGGCTCAATCGCGCAAAATTAGTCGCAAACTATTATTGGAATCTTCGCGACCCGAAAACAAATCTTATTCCCGAAAGACCAAACGCAGGCAAAGACAGATTCGACGGTTCGACATTTCTTACAAATACCACAGGCCCATATTGCCACGCTCTATTGAAAACTTATCTCTTAACAAAAGACAATATGTTCAAGCAGCAGGCGGTTACATTTTTAGCGGCTTATAATAAATATGCTTATGATTACAAGACGGGTAAATATTGGGGCGCTTTGAAAATGGACGGTTCGTATATTCCCGGCCCGCGCGTTATCGGTGGTTATGAAGAAGCCGAACCTCGCGGCTATCTCGATTTGTGGGAGCCTTATGTTCTGGGTTATCAGTATCCGATCGAAACAGCGCAAAGCTATGCGCTTGCTTTTGAGCTTACGAAAGATCAGGATATGCTCACGGCCGCAAAGCGTTTTGCGGATTGGATCGCGAAAACTCCGACCGATACCAACGAAACCGATGTCGCGTGGTACAATGAATACAAAAGAGATTACGGCAAATACGGCACTTATGCGGACAAATACGGCAGAACAATTTCGTTTTTCATCGATATGTATGCTTTGACAAACCAGCAGCAATATCTGCAAACCGCGCAGAAATTCGCTGACGAATCGATTGCGAAATTATACGTCAATGGTTTATTCAAAGGTCATCCGGCCAAACCATATTATGAATCCACAGACGGCGTTGGCAATCTGTTATACGCGCTTGTAGAATTGGATCAGGCGCTTAAAGGAAAACTTCAGGGATTCGATAGAGATAACTGGTAATGTGCTGAATGAGATTATTATCGTTTGTATTGGTTTGCAGCTTTGCCTGCAGTGTATTTGGCTCCGGCCTTATCGCGGAATACAAATTCGATAATAGTTTATTAGATACCGGTTCGGACGGCAACTCAACGGATAACCTAAGCGGCGCCGCGTTTTATCAGGCAGGCATTTCAGGCGCATCATTGTATTGCGGTGCAAATTTATTCGTCGCATCCGATTCCGCAGATTTGGATTTACCCGCTCAATATACGATCGAGGCGTTTATAAAACCTCATTCGCTTTCAGGCGTTCAATATATCCTGTCGAAAGGTTCGTATCAATTATTCATAAGCGATGCGAATGTTGGTTTCAGTCTTACACAATCTGACGGCTCAATTATCAGCGGCGTTTCAAAACCTGTTCTAACCTTGAACAGATGGCAGCACATCGCTCTCACAGCCGATGGTGTGAAACTTACGTTATATGTGAACGGTATAGCGGCATCGATATTATTATATGACGGCACGATTTCGGATTCTGCCGATTCGCTTTTGATAGGCAGTAATTCTTATTATGGGCTTATTGATGAAGTCCGTATTTTCGGCTCCGCAAAAACGGCGGCGTATATTTATTCGCGTGCTTTCTTTGATTGCGGCGATATGAAAAAAGAAGATATTGACGGCGATTGCAGAATTTCAATAGAAGATTTTTTTATTTTGGCGCAGCAATGGCTATTAATTGAATGAAAATTTTATGATGAATAAAATAATTTTAATTTTGATAATCTTATTGCCCGCATCGGCGTTTTCTGCCATCGTAGCGCAGTATCATTTTGACGGCAATCTGCTGGATTCTTCATCCCAGGACGTTATCAATGACAATTTAACCGCAAACACCGGCTCTGCTGTTTATGCAACAGGTGTTTCGGGGCTTGCTATAAAAACCGGAAATTCCACCGGCGGCGCGAATTTTGTTTA
>Ga0209417_1005918_pt1 | contig 13036 bp, 19 predicted proteins | sample RifGroF2_FD_184002 | JGI IMG/M metagenome (GOLD analysis project Ga0209417, IMG submission 184002) | Groundwater microbial communities from Rifle, Colorado, USA - Groundwater F2 (SPAdes) (version 2) | ecosystem: Environmental > Aquatic > Deep subsurface > Groundwater | place: Rifle, Colorado... | reverse complement strand
ACGGAAGAATATTCTGTTAGAATTAGAAATTAGACCGCCTAGGAATGAGGCTTTGAATTGCCGAATGGTAGGGATGTTTAAAGGTGCTTCTCTCTACTGCTCGCAGTGCCATAAATAAATTAGCTCAGTTAATCCTTAAAATATTCTTTTTCACACTTTTTAGTACAAAAATAGTATTTTTTTCCAGTTTTATTATCTGTAACTTCCCACTTAGCGGGCCTTCTGCAATTTATACACTTAGGAAGAAACATTTTGGGATTTCTCCAAGCCAACATAATAAATAGATAAATTATAAAACCCCCTACTATTAAAATAAATGTGCCCACCTGTTCCATATTTCTTCCTTTACAAATACAAATTACTCATAACCTATAGAGATATAATACTCTCGGATGAAATAAAATCAAGACCGAAAACGTAGATTATTGGGAACGTAGATTATGCTGTTAAATTATGCTATATGGCCTACTGTTGAGAAAGTTGCGGATTGAATTAAAGATTTTGCTTGACAAGTGGTTGACGGCTGGTATAATTTAGCCAATGGCTGATGTTATAAACCAAATGCAAGATACGGAAACCGGGAAGTCCGAACTTTGGATTACGATCAAGGACGCCTCTGACCTCTTGGGGATCTCTGAACGCCATACTTGGAGGATTCTCTTAGAGAATGCCTGGAAAACCCAAAAGTTACTCAATGAGGACCGCAAAAAAACCTATGTTTTAAGGGCAGATATTGAAAAATACTACAAGGCAGAACAAGAAAGACAGAAACTTGAGCAGTTAAGGTCCCCCCTTTCCTCTGACACCCCTGACATCTCGGACAAATCTGATAAAATAAGCGAATTTGACAAGTCGGACATCTATAATAAGCCGAAGTCGGACATAAAAAACTTGCCCATCCTTCTGTCTGATTATAGAAATATGATGACAGAGCTACAAAAGAAACAAGAGCAACTCATTAAAAATGCTATACTTTGGAGAACAACGGCTATCTGGCTTACGGTTTTAGCGGCCTTTATTGGCGGCTTTTTGGGATTCTCTTTATATGACAATAGAAAGATGATGTCGGACATCAAAAAGGAGATGACAGGCAGGATAAATGACTTGTCAGACAAGGCAGAGACGGCGCAAAAGGAGCTTTTAACCGCTAAAGACGCGCTTTTTCAGAAGGAAATCTGGATTAACAAGATAGAACAGACCATGCCTAAAGAAAAAATAGAACAACTCAAGGCAGAGGAAAAGAAAGAGGAATAGATGGCTGCTAAATTTAAATGGGGTGTGAATATACAAAAAGAAATCCGGGACCTAATAAGAAAATATAATCTTTCCCAAGAAGATATAGCAAGTAGGCTGGGAGTTAGTTTTAGAAGTATTTATAGATGGGAACGCGGCGAGACTTTTCCTCAGTCAAGGATTATAGTACGAGAATTTAAGAAATTAAAGCAGGAGTTAGAAAAGAAATGAACCCCCAAAACCAACTGGCGAAGATAGGAAGAGAAGGGTTGCTTGATCTGGTAGTGCAAAAACGATTTGAGGAAGTCAAAGAGAAGATCGGGTTTTCTTCTAATATCTTTATGGTCTTTGGTCTGCCTACGCACAAATTAAACGGGAATCCGGCTTTCTGGACCAAAGAAACTTCTTTATGCAGACTTACAATAACCCGCGATGAAAAAAACGAGGTGCCGTATGGCTGTTACGCGCGGATAAATCAGATTTTTATTGATACAGAAGTCAGGACCAAAAACACAAATGTTATTGACGTGGGTAGAACCTTTAACGAATATGTGAGAAAACTCGGATATAAAGAAGGCAAGGCTAATAAGGCGCTTTTAAGACAATTGATTAATTATGTTACAAGCGTAATTAAGGTGGAACCTAAAAATCCCATCCCAGGGCGGATTATGGGAATCCATTCTGTAGTGGCCAAGGCCTGGGATATCTATTTTGATGTAAAGAATCCAGAGCAGTTAACTTTTACTAAAGGGCAAATAATTCTTGATGAAGGATACGCTAGATATATTCACAAACATTCTGTGCCGTTGGACATGAATGTGGTGCATTGTTTTAAACGCAACCCGTTGGCCCTGGATTTTTATAGATTCCTGGCTTATAGAAATAACGGCCTAAGTGAAACTATAGCTTTCCCGGATAATCTGCTTTTTGAGCAACTGGGGACAGAGGAAGAAAACGACAGAAAAACAAGAATGAAGTTAAAAGGAATATTGAAGGGCATTCAAATGTACTGGCCGGTAAAGGCAAAGTTTGAGGATGGGTATTTTGAATTAAAGCCTTCACCTCTAGCGGTTCAACGCAAGATTCCAAGCAGACAGCCGATAGTCATTGTGGATAAGTCGGGGGTAAAATAGAGTTATGCACTTCACTTTTGGAACGCTAAAAATTTTAAGATTTGAGCACGAGGTGGGAGTTATGCACTTCACTTTTGGAACGCTAAGGCTTCACTTTTGGAACGCTAAGTAAAGCTAACCTATTTATTTACAAGAAGATCGGTTACAGCTAATAGTATTACTAATATATATTACTAATAGTAAAAGCACTACTACTGTTTATAAATTTTAAAAAACTATACAAAAGTAGCAAGAATGTTTAGTTTTTAGGCGGTTAGTAAGGAAATAAGGCAAAAACTACCTGAAAACAAGACCAGAAATTAAACAAAAGTGAGAAGTGTATAGGTTATGAATAACGCCCTGGTTCAGAGAAAGATGGCACTCAACAAGGTAAACCTGCCTGTAAGCTATCTAACCGAAGAAGATGTCCGACAGCTCGTAGGAGCCTGCAAGAAAGAGCGGGACCGGCTTTTGATTACGCTTTTATTCCAAACCGGGGTAAGAATATCAGAGGCGCTGGCGCTTACGCCGGCTGCGATAAGGAACTTTGAAGGTAAACCAGCTATGGAGATAATAGGGAAGGGCAAAAAGCTAAGAATGGTGGCGCTGCCGGTGAATTTGAAGGAGAAGCTAGAATCTTATGCCTACAGGGTCAAGATTGAGCCTGGGATGAGATTTTTTGACATAAACAGGTCAAGGGCTTGGCAGATCCTAAACGAGGCCAGAGAGGCCGCGGGGATGGAAAAGCGGGTGTTTCCGCATTTACTTAGGCATAGTGACGCGATTATCCGGCTGCGCAAGACCGGGAATCCTAAGGCGTTGCAGTATCACCTAGGGCACAATTCTCCAGCGATGACGCTGAGGTATTTATCGACACTAACGCAAGAGGATGCGTTAAGGGTGCAGCAAGAAGTGAGATTTGAGGAGTAAAGTTAAGGTATTATGTGGATGTGTTTCCGGATGACCTAGAGGAAGCGGCAGAGGCGTTGGCAGGGAGGTGACTTAGTCCTTACAAGGAAATTTTAGGTGATATACGAAATTAATTGTTAGCATAAATATATTAAAAGGAATTTAATTCAATGGATATTTCAGTTGTTGACGGTGTCCATTTAGCTTCAATTGGTATAAAGACGCCATTACAAGAAAAATTCCCCATACTTACGAGCATTTTGTCGAAAAGCAAAAATCCTTCAAAGGATTGGGATTTTTTTATGACTAGTGCAGGCATTGCGATAGCAATACTTTGCAATCAAAACGATGAGATGTTTAAAAAAAATATATTAGAAAAAGCTAAAAACATTAAAAATATTTATAGACCACATTCAACATTGAACTGGGGTAGAGCAGTATCAGACTTATTCAGCTTTATGGAAAATTATAAAGATACTGGTATAAATATGCAGTCACAAATAGGTTTATGGGTTCTTTGGAACATTGGTGGTGAAAAACCCAGCTATGATGAATGTAAAGAAGTAGCTCCAATAATAGGAATGTATTTAACTAAAGTTGTCAATGATTTTAAATAATGCTAACACGGCACTACATTTGACTGTTACCTGTCGCCTTTCGGCGTCGGCTACTAACAGGTGAGTTTGAGTGTTAGGATAAAAAATGAATGAATTTATAGAAAATTTATCTTGGACAAAAAAACTTAAAGAATATTTTCCCGAAAAAGGAATGAATGTTTTTAGTAACGGAGAATACATTGTAGAAATTTACAAAACTTCTTGTGATTGGGGCGATTCAATAAAATTATCTATTAAAAGAATAGATAAAGCCCCCATACACTCATGGTTAGATTTACAAGAAATAAAAGATAAAGTTGCTGGAGAAAATAGGATCGCAATTGAAATATACCCTAAAAAAGAAGACATTACAGATACGGCTAATATATATCATCTGTGGGTATTACCCGAAGGCTTGGAATTACCTTATTTATTAGAACCGTATATAAAAGAAACTCCTAATCAATAAATCCGGCGGACGCTACCGCGCCGCTGAGCGTCAACGTTAACTAACGTCGCAAAACTAACACTTTTGCGACGTTCAAAGTGAAGGCAAGAGAGAATTAGTCTGATAATCGGCCTGCGCGAGGCCTTAATATTAAGATCGCGGGATTAGAAAGAGAGATGGCAAAAAAGACGGGTATTGAAAATATAGAATTTTTCTTTTGCGATAATGAAATTGTAGGGATAGGTAATGTGGAGAGGACTATGCGATTAATTCATGATGTTGAATTTTAGGCAACTTGGGCAAAAAGGGGATTTTTTTCTTGACAAACACTACTTATAAGTAGTATAATTGTTTTGGGAGGAAAAGATGAAAAACGAGATTTCTTATATCAAAGGCGAACAGAAGAAGGTAACAGAGTTTGTAACCAAAAATTTCAAAAAATACTACTTAACCGGTGGTACAGCCCTATCGTTTTATTTTAACCACAGGTTTTCTGAAGATTTAGATTTTTTCTCTCAAAACTATAAGAAAGAGGATCCCGAGCAGATAATGAGCCTTATCTCTAATCTGGCAGGCTTTAAATTTAAATTGGAGGCCGAGCAAGATAACCCCAAGCTGATACCCATGAGAGTTTATTCTTTAGGACTAAAGAGAGGGCATGTTTTAAAAATAGATTTTGTCCAGGATTTCCAGAAGAATGTCAAAGGGATAAAAAATGGCTTGCATTCTTTGGAAGATATTTATTACAGAAAGATATTTGCCGGTATAGGGTTGGTAAAAAAAGAGGATGCCGCGGGCAGAATAATCCAGGCCGGCCGGCAGAACGTAAAAGATTTTTTTGATCTCTATTACTTATCAGAACACTATCAGCCTTTATCGGAATTTTTCTTTGAATATTTTTCTTATGATAAGGCGGAAGCGCTTATCGCCTGGTGCAGAGGATTTAATCGGATGGGTTTAAAGTCCGGGCTCCTAGACTTAGTGCCTAAGATTGATACTACCAAAGTAATAAAACATCTGGAGGATGAGATTTTAAAGAAAATACCAGAAAAATTAATTTAAGGTGATGAAGATGAACCCCGTTAGAAACTTTTCTTACGGGGAAAAAGAAGGGGTGAAGGATAAATGAAGGTTTCTAACGGGGTGAAAATAAATTGGCTGTGGGACAGTCGTACTAAAGAAAGCAAGATAAGGGAAATTTTAAAAGATGAAAACCATCCTAAATTTGACATCTACGCGGAAAAACTTTTTTCGCGGGTCAATGATCCTAAGATGGCATTTGATATTGTGGATAAAGTAACTTTTTGTAAAAAGTGGCCGGGGATAAAGAAGCGGATGAGGAAAGATCGCTGGCTTACAGAGAGGGTGGGTTTTTGGCAGACAATATATGAACGTGTCCTCGAAGGGTTAAAAGAACAGGGGGTTAAAATAAGGGAGCCCAGGGAAGTGGAAATCTCGGCTGAAAGAATAAAGTTGGCGCGGGAGATTAAAGATATACGAGTGGAATTGGGCTATACTCAAAAGGATATGGCCAAAAAACTCGGGGTAATCCAACAGTATATTTCTAAGATCGAAAATGGCTATGAAAATTTCTCTGTAGATACCTTGAAACGAATAGCTGATGTGTTTGATAGAAAGCTGGTGATAGGGTTAAGCTGATAAAGGAAAGCCCGCAGAAGGCCAATACAGAGAAATTTAGGGCATTCTAGAGGCGGATGTCAAACGCTTTAAGGGTCTAGAAAAGGCAAAAACCACTCTCCCGACGATAAACCACTAAAAAAACGCCTCTAAAATCCCCACAGTCAAACGATCTTAAGCCCGTCTATATAAAACCATTACTCTTTTCTCGACGAGAGCTTTACCGCAGACCCCCCATTCTTGGGGGGTCTGCGGAACGGGGGGGTTGAAAAGCAAAAGCTCAAACTATTTTAAGAGTAGTCCATCCCCCCACAAAAATTTGCTTTGAGGCTTTGGGGAAATTGGGGCCCCCAAAGACCAAAGCAAGCCCGAAAGAAAGCCGACCCTTTCTTTTCCTACTTAAAAACAATTTAGGTTAAACGTATCGGGGGAAACTTCCGATAATGCGCATTATAGGCAAAGGCGGTTTTAGCTTTCAGGGTGGAGAAATTGAGGCTCCGCCCTGAAAGCGTTAAGAAACCGCCTGGCTTGCCTGGTCTTTCATCCGCCTGTGGCGGATGAAAGATGCCGAACCCCTGAGCCGCTTCCCCTGGTTTATGAACCCCTGGGGGCGAGCGACATTCCTTATTTCTTTTAGGGTGGCGGGCAATATAAGCAATGTATCCACCACAAACCAAGTGACCGTAATGAAGGAGTGAAGTGAAAACAGTTTATCGGTGCGCATTTTCTTTTTTGAGGCAACCCGCAAAAAAGAAAATTGTTGTCCCCGATGCAGTTTATCGGGGTCAGCAAGCACGAACCTCTTAACGCTTTATGTTGAGAGGCGATAATCTGTTGAAACGGAACGACTGAATGAAGGGAACGGCGCATAACCACTAACTTTGCGGGTTTCTGGCGGGACGGGATAACGACTGCATACGAGATGAGCTGGCATCTGCCCGAAGGCGTAGCCAAATTGGCGAGCACAGGCAACGGAAGACACACGAAGTGTGGCTAAAGTCCGAGCACGCCAATTTGAGCGAAGCCGAAGGGCAGAACTGCCGTAAGGACTGGCAGCGCAGGGAGCGGAAGCCAACAGGGCTGAAGCCCGAGCAAGCCATTCCTGGAGGCAGTTGCCCCGTAGGGGCAAGCCAGCGGGGATTGCATTTAGGGGCAGGCGACCCAGCCTGCCCGCCCGCTGACCTAAGCGGGCAAATGAGCGAGTGCCAAGCGAGCGGAGCAGTGAAGCCGAGCGACAGCGAGGCGGAACGGTGCGGACACCACCAACGCAACCCGCCCCAGCGGGTGGTGCATTAAGATTACTTTAAGTTTTGTATGAGAGATTCAGAAGGGTTGAAATCTATGGTAATTCTTTCCGGTATGGTTATAATCTTGCCTGTTTTGGGATGGCGGACTTTTCTTGAGGATCGCTTTTCTTTATTGAAGGAGCCGAAACCGCGTAAGGATATCCTTTCCCCTTTTTTAAGGTCCCTGGTTATATCAGCCTGGATAAATTTTATGATTTCCTGGGATTCTGCCTGGGTAAGAAAAAATCTTTTAGCGATGGCCAGGGTTAGTTCTCCCTGATTCATTTCTTCCCCTGGTCTTTTTCAATGTAGTCGTTAATGGCTTTGGATATCTTGCCAAGATCTGTGGGATTTTTATGGATGATCTCTTCGGCTGTTTCCTGCCAGGTTAAGTTTCTTTTGCCTAAGTGTTTTTCTACGGCGGAAATGATATCCTGGTCCATAACCGTGTTGCGTTTGTCTGCTTGGGCTAATTCCCCGGCTTCTTTGAGCACGGTTTCTATTGCTGAATCAAACTCACTCATGGCTTTTTTAACCGCACTCTCTGAGGAACGCATCTTGAAGGCATCCTTAAAGTATTCTTTAATTGTATTGAATTTAATAAACTCTGTTTTATTAGGCATGGATAGCTCCTTTTATTTTTTATATAACACCCGACTTCAGCGGCGATTTTGCGCAGCTAAAACGTCCGCTGGAAGGAGTGATTATCTATTTTATTCGTCTTCCATTGAAACCATTTGGACAATACCCTCAGATATTATTATTTCATCGCCATGAATGCTGATAAATTGAAAGTTGTCATGGTTGACTAATATAACTTCTGTCGCTAGGGGTAAATTTCTTGTAAGGCAAATAGATTTCTCTTTTGTTCCAGGTGGCAAGCCAGCATCAATATATGATATCACATATTTATCATTGAGCTGTTCTAGTTTAGTTTGGTTAAATGGGTTTGTTTGCTCAATTATATGCGCCGTTTGAAATGTTTCGTTGATTTTTATTCTATGCTGGAATAATTTTGGGTTTTCTTCTGGGATTATTTGACTATTTTTGTATTTACCGACTTTTTGCTCGGTTAAAACTAATGTGTAAGCGGCAAAGGCATTCGAAGAGAGCAAGAGAAAGCTTAACAATAAGATTAATTTTTTCATTTATATCCTTTTTATTTTTCAGATAACAATTAATAGACGCAATCCGTATAATATCTAAAAAAGCCTTATTCTTCTCTATATGATCTTATGAATTATTAGATCTTTTATGGCCTTGTCTAATTTTCTTAGTTCGTAGATTTTTAGGAGATCTTCGCTCTTGCCAATCAAAGGAACCATCTCTTCTTCTAACTTTTGACTTAGCCGCTTGCCGGATACGGACTCAGCTTCTAATCCGTAGAGGATCTTTTTGTCTTTTTTGGTTTCTTCCAGGTATTGCTGGTTTTTGTAATCTCTTTTATGAACTTCTTTCAGCCAGTTTTTATTTTTAACGCGCATTTCTTCCGGCTCTTTGATTTGATACCGGGCTAATTTAACTTCTTCCGGCGTGAGCATATCCGGATGAATTAAATCAATTACCCGGGTGTTTGGGATACCGTAGAATTTAAGATTGTTCATAAAAGCGTCTCTGATAATCCAGCCGCTGGGATCATAGTCAACTATGCTGAATAAATAGAATGAACGTTGCAGGTTGATTTTTGCTTCTTTTAAAGTATCTACGAAATATTCTACGTTCAGAACTGACGGCTGACCGCCAAGGGCAAGAATGGAGACATTATATTTGTCGGCAATATCAGATAAGAATGCCTGATGGCCAAGTTTTTCTGAGAAAAGAATTATATTGGCATTAGCTCCCACTCTTCTATTAGCTTGATTATCGTCGCGAAAGCCGATATCTTTGTATTCCATGACTGCTATTTCTTTAACCATGAAGACGATGTTATCAATGAGCTGAGCGTATTGATCGGTTTCCTGGGCCAAGGCGCCGGCCCGGGAAAGAGTCGGCTTAATGTACATATACCAGAATGTTCGCAGGAGTTCTTTTAAGGGCGGCTTCTCCCCTGCCATGATTCTCTCTCTGGTTTGCCAGACAATGTTGCGCATCAGGCGGGCAACGTTAACCGGATAATCAGTTGCGCCCTGGCTAAAGTTTTCCATCAGCCATTCTTCAGTCTGGTCGTGGATGAGTTCGTCATAGTGGCGGATACCGGCTTTGCGTAAGCGGTCTCTGGGGGAGTTTGGTTTAGGCATGGTTTATTTATAGTTTCCAGTAATCTTTGGGCATTATGATTTTGATGCCTTTATAGTTTTTTAGTTCGAGTAAATCTTTGTCTCCTGTAATTATAATATCTATATCGTTAGTTACTGCATCAGCTAAGATTTGATCATCTTTTGGGTCTCTAGAAATTTTTTCAACGGTGTTAGCTGTTTTACCTTCGATGAACTGTTTCTTAACAGTATTAATAATAGAATTTATTGCCTCGCGTGACAAAGGAAATTTTGTAGAAAGACTTTTTTGAGTTTCTTTTAGTAAATATTCGGTACAATAAACTTCATGTTTACTGGCGGCATCCTTGATGACGTCAAAAGAGTAACCTTGGCTAACAAAGCCTGAGATTATAACATTAGCGTCAAAGAGTATCTTCATGATACTTTCTCGAAAATCTCTTCTTCGGTTAATGTTATGCCTTTTTTAGCTAATTCTGCCATAGCTTTGCTTCGTACTCTGGTAAACTCTCTAACAAAAAAGTGGTGCTTAAGAGCTTGTCTTATTATCTCACTGCGCGATGTGTGTTCTTCCTTTGCTTCTGCGGAAAGGGGCCTCAATAAACTATCTGGTAAGCTAATTGCTACAATATTTCTCATGGTTTGTACCTCCTGTATTAAATTATAATACAGTATAAGGATTTGTCAAGTTTTTTGTTGAATCCTTTTGTTTTGCAAGGGTTATTTTGTTCTAACGGAAGAATATTCTGTTAGAATTAGAAATTAGACCGCCTAGGAATGAGGCTTTGAATTGCCGAATGGTAGGGATGTTTAAAGGTGCTTCTCTCTACTTGACGAGCTATTATACTAAAAACTGTTAAAATAGAGAAATATCTTGACAGTAATCTGTATTTATACTATAATCCAGCCATGCCTATTATTACAATAGCAAATGGAAAAGGCGGCGTCGGAAAATCCACCGTTGCTATTAACTTGGCTGGGACCCTGGCGCGGAAAACAGAGTCTATTTTTCTTATAGACGCAGATCCCCAGGGCACAGTAAGCGACTGGTTTAAAAGCAGACAGGAGCAAGCACCAGACCGTCTTACTTGTAAGAATCTTCAGATAACTCCTACCCCCTGGTCTCCTCAAGAGCTAACTGCCAAACTTATTGATCAAACCAAGAAATTCACCTTTACCATTATTGATTGCGGTCCCGCCAATGATAAAATCACAAGGACAGCATTCGCGCTTTCCGATTTTGCTATAATTCCGGTTACCCCCAGTCCATACGATATCCATTCTGTTAGAAAAACTATTGATATGATTCATGAGGGTAAGAGTTCAGCTGGTATTGAGGTTCGCCCTTACTTGCTTATTTCTAGGAAAATTGTCGGGACAACCCTTGGCCGTGAAGCCCGTGAAGCGCTTGGAGTTTTTAATATCCCTATACTAAAAACTGAAATCTGCCAGAGGGTTGCCCTCTGTGAAGCCGGTATTGTGGGGCAGACTATCCATGAATATGCGCCTAATAGTCAGGCGACAGAAGAATTTGATAATCTTGAAAAGGAGGTATTGAAATGGCAAAGGCAAAGCTCGGCACATTAACTGAAAAATGGATTACCGGTAAAACTGAAAAACAGCTTACTGTAAAAACAGAAAGACATAAAACAGTTGATGACAAAAAGATAATGCAGACTCTCTATATGTCCAAGAAAGCGGTTAAATTACTCCGGTATAACCGCGCTGAGACAGGAGAACCCATGTCTCATACGCTTGAACGGTTGGTAATAGAGCGTTTAGGAAAAGGTAAAGAAAAAGAATAAAAGGCGGGGGTAAAGAATAGTTATGGGAAAGGTAATGTTAGAGTTAATAGAAAGAAAAATTCATTTCATACGCAGCCAGAACGTTATGTTGGATAAAGATTTGGCGGAACTTTATGATGTGCGGCCAATCCGGCTTAGGGAACAGGTAAAACGGAATATCAAACGTTTCCCAAAAGATTTTATGTTTCAGTTGGATGAAGGCGAGATAGATTTTATGGTATCGCATTTTGCGATACCATCGCGTAAACACCTTGGAGGGCATCATCCGTATGTATTTACAGAACAAGGCGTGGCTATGCTTTCCAGCGTGCTCAATAGCGAGAGAGCAATTCAGGTTAATATCGCAATAATGAGAGCCTTTGTTAGGCTGAAGGCGATTATTTCAACCCATAAGGACCTTGCCTATAAATTAAGTCAGCTGGAAAGAAAGACGGAGAGACACGATGAAGAGATAAAGGCAATTTTTAAAGCAATCCGCCAGCTTATGGCTCCTCCGGAGATGCCAAAGCGTAGGATTGGATTTCATACGGATTAAGGACGGATGAAAAGTTAAGCCAAAAGGATAGATAAGGATGGAAGAGAAAAAAGAGTTGATACGGATTGATGTAAATATCGAGAAGATGCCGATTGTCTTTTTTGGCTCCAAGGAAAAAAAGAGGGCGTTAGAAAAGAAAATATTTGAATCCAGGGAGCCTCATGAAATTTCGTCAGTAACTAATGAGGACGGGAGTATAGTTAAAAAATTAAGCATAGCACCTAACGTAGCTTATGGGTTACTTACAGAGTTTGACCAGGATATTACTGTAGTGGTATTTTCTCAAGTTTATGAACTTAGTAAGAAGCTGGGGGCTTGCCCGAAAGAAATTAGAATCCCTTTAAGTGATTTCCCTAAGATTATGGAGATAGCCAAACAGGGTGCCCTTTACAAAAATATTGAAGAATCTGCGAGGAGGATCTCTAATTTTGAGATACTACAAGATAAGTATATTACTCTGAAAGAGAAGGGAGGCACCCTAAAAATATACGATGAGCGGTCTTTAAAATTATTTCATTTTAGTGGAATACATAAAGAGGAGAAACAAACCAGAAGCGGTAAAAAGGTAAAAAAGTATTACCTTGATGTAAAAATCCCCGAATGGATAGCAAGCAATATTGAGAATTTTTATACTACAGAGTTTGATGTCAAAAATATTTTATGCTCAAAAAGGGCAGACCCAGAAAGTTATATCGGATTTTAGAATTTATTCGTTATGAGAAAATAAAATTTATCCCTTATGAAAAACTTCAGAAAGAACTTTGGATAGATGAAAAGGAAACGTATCATCTTAGGCAGGCTTTAAAAAGAAGCTTTGAGCCTTTAGTAAAGTCGGGTTATTTAACTGATTTCAAATTTGATGAAGAAAGAGTAATGGTAACCTTTTCATCTGTAAAAAAACGCAAGCTTCAGGCGCAACTTACTTTTGAGGAGATGGCCCAGCAGGAAAGTTTATCCTCAATGATGTTAGAAAAATTAGGAGACAGCCAATCTGAGAATTTTTATCACAAGGTGGCCCAGAAATATCCGGAGGATTTAATCTATAAATGTTTGTCTCTTACCCAAGAGGTCATAGAGACCCAGAAGATAAAGAAGTCAAAAGGAGCGGTTTTTACAGATATTTTAAAGCGAGAAGGTGAGAAAATAGGACTGACTTTTTCTTAAAGACACCCGTGATATTGATGTGATGAACCCGTGATATTGATGTGATGAACCCGTGATATTGATGTGATGAACCCGTGATATTGATGTGATGATAAAC
>Ga0209417_1005917_pt1 | contig 13038 bp, 16 predicted proteins | sample RifGroF2_FD_184002 | JGI IMG/M metagenome (GOLD analysis project Ga0209417, IMG submission 184002) | Groundwater microbial communities from Rifle, Colorado, USA - Groundwater F2 (SPAdes) (version 2) | ecosystem: Environmental > Aquatic > Deep subsurface > Groundwater | place: Rifle, Colorado... | reverse complement strand
TCTATCCCTGCAAGCCCGCCATCTTTGCCGAGACATACGAGATGCTATGACCGACGCTGAGTTCGTGGAAGCGATGGTCTTCCTCACGGGCAATACGGCCGCACCTTCAGTGCTCCTCTCCCCCACGGAGTTCGACCGCCTCGTGGCGCTAGCGCAGTGCGGACTCCGGCTTGCGAAGGACGTCAGTGACGGGATGGATTGTTTGCCGTCGTGCAATGCTGACGCGCATGACGAGATTTGTCCGTTTGCACATTCAGAAGTCGCGTGGCGGACACTTCGCCAGCAACTCGCCGATGCGGAGGCGCATCTTATCTGGTGGCGTGATCGCTGGACAAGCGAGCAGGCGCGCGTGCAGAAGCTCGAAGCAAACGCAACCGAGATAGAAGGTGCTCTTGAAGTCTGGGCTACGACACCGTGTGGCTGTGCCCTGCCGAAAGACGGTACGCATGCCTCGCTCGCTGAACTCTCGCGATGTCTGCTCGATGCTGCCGCGGCGCGCGTGCGGGCGCTGGAGGAGGCGTTAGAAGATGTACGGCAGCGCGGGCGCCTCGCAGACCACTCGCATTGGGACGCTCAAGGAAACACCGGGCGGACGTGCCCCGTGTGCATGCAGCAAGCCATTGTGCAGGAGCGCGTGCGCGCCGCCCTCGCGCGGAGGACGCCGTGAGTGAGCGAGACAAGTATATCCCTATGACGAAAATCAGCAACACCGCCCCGCCAGTCCTCTGCGCGTCGTGCAAAACGGCAATCTTCGGGGTGTTCTACGTGCGGGGCATGATCACGCTCTGCGCACGGTGCCGTCCGTGACACTCGCTACTGAGCAGAACGCAACGCACATACAATCGGAGGAGCACAATGAGTGACCGCTGGCTCGGATGGCACTTCCTCCCCGCCGATCGCCGGCTTCGCGGGTCGCGCGAGGTTGTCGAGGCAGGACGAACCTACCGCGTGGAGGGCTCGCTTGTGATGTGCGGGAACGGGATGCATGCAAGTCGGCGGGCGCTTGACGCGCTCCAGTACGCGCCGGGGCCAGTCATCTCGCGCGTGGAGTTGCTTGGGGAGCGCGTGGACGATGTAGACAAGTCCTGCGCGCGTGAGCGCCTGGTCTTCTGGATTGCTGATGCGACGACGATCCTGCACGAGTTCGCCCTCGCCGTCGCGGTGGATGCGCTATGCGACGCAGACGCGCGCGGCGCCGTCGTAGACCCGCGCGCCTGGGCCGCCATCGAGACCAAGCGTCGCTGGCTGTACGGCGTAGCAACGGATGCGAAGTTGGACACCGCCCGACGGGCCGCTGCTTGGAATGCTACCAATATCCCCTGGACCGTCATCGAGGCCACCCGGCGCGTCGCATGGATCGCCGTTTGGGCTGCTACCAGGGCCATCATTTGGGGCGCCGCCAGAAACGTTACCCAACTCGCCGCTCGGGATGTTGTCAGGGCTACACAGAACATGATGTTGAAGACGATGTTAGAGAGTCTGAAACAAGAGGAGCAGCGATGAAGATCGAGATTACGCTCTCGCTCTGCTCCGGGATCGAGTGGCTGATGGGACTGTCCGTCGGGTGGACCGACTTCGCGCCCTTGGCAACGCCGTCGTGCCTCGCACAGAGGAACCCCTATGGAAAATAACGAAATGAAAAGTGTGTGGTCACATTACGATTTTATAGAGTTATTTAATCGCGTTCCGTTTCCTGCTCCGCCAAAGCGAGTTATAAAAGCATGGGACAACGGCATTGAAGGCAAACCAGGTAGTGATTGGTCGGGTGGCATTGTTATGGAACTTAATGATGGTCGCTATGCCTACTTTACCGGGTGGTGCGATTACACAGGTTGGGGTTGACAAGATGGAGCCGAGGTTGCCGTGGGCAACACGTTGGCCGAATTGGAACTGCCAGAAAATGTAGCATGGAGCGAACCTACGATTAGTGATGTTGCGTGGTTTAAAAGCATTATTCATGGATAGAGATAGCTGCAATAGTAGAAGATGGGAGTGATGACTTTATAAGGAGATAATTTTGACGAGTAAACCAGATAGCTGCCTTGGTTGCCCTTGGTATGATATTTCTCAAGGCTACGCAGCAGGAGTTGGTCCATCTAGTGCCGCACTTGTCATTGTAGCCGAATCCCTCGGTCAAAACGAAGTTCAGCAGGGAATTCCGCTTGTTGGTTGGTCTGGTCAGCAAGTAAATCGCTTACTAACGAATCATGGAGTTAAAAGACAAGAAGTTTACTGCGATAATGTAATTCGATGCCAGCCGCCAGCTTCCTCCGGAAAGACTAAACGAAGTGAGAAAATTCCTAAAAAGATTATTCAGTTCTGCACGGAACGGCATTTGAAACCGGCTCTTGCACTCATAAAGCCAAATGCTATCCTCGCTCTCGGAGACTATAGCCTTCGGTTTTTGACGGAGAAGAAGGGTATAAGTAAGTGGCGCGGTTCGATTCTTAATACTTCCTATGGAAAGGTTATTCCCACATATCATCCTTCATGGCTCGTGCATGGCGAAGCTGCTCATGTTATGTGGCCTTTCGTAGATTTCGATTTTGGTCGAGCTATTGAGGAAAGTAAAACGGCGGAGTATATCGGAACCGAAGAGAATTTTAACATTGAACCTTCTATTAAGGAGATAGAGTTATTTGTAGAAGAAGTTAAGTCTGAAGGAGCCGTATCTGTTGATATAGAAACGAGCGGTGGAACATGGTGGACTACTGTTCCACTTTGTATTGGAATGTATCTTTTGAAGAGTAAGAAAGCTATGTGCATTCCTATCCTCGGATACAGGGGGGAGTATGTTTGGAATTCAGAAGAATTGGAGAAAGTTATTGCTTTCGTTTCCGACATCCTCTCAAGCGAAGAAATTCGTAAAATCTTCCAAAACGGGGTCTATGACATCCAAGTCCTCGAAAGCATTGGCTTTTAGTCAGAGAGTAGTTGATTTAATCGAGATTCTTGAACCGGAATTGAGAAGGATGGGTAATCTTTGTCTTAAATGTGATATACAAGTTATCGAACAACTGAGCACACCAGGCGTTACCATTGTTGTTTCACACTTAGGACAAACTATAGCTCCAGTTTTTATTACTATTACTGAAGTAGAATTTCTACAAGCATATAACATATTTGATTTCATTACAACAAAAGTAACGTCCACAGCGGCAGATCTGCATTCTCAAATAATAAATAACTTCGTAGTAAGCTCCTCTGAGCTTCTCGAATCACCTGTCGTTTTCGAGAAAGGAGAATCAATCTTGCCAAAGATAGGGGATTTGTTGGGAAAGTCAGAGGAAGAAATTGAAGCGGCGAAGAAAATTCTGGGTGAGAAGAAGAAATGAAACTTATTTACCTATCAAAAGATGAAGCACGATGATAAACAATTTTGCCTTCGACACCATGATCGCTCATCACACTATCTTCTCCGAGAAGAATGTTCCTCACGATCTCGCCTTCATTGCCTCAACTTATACTCGTGTTCCATTCTACAAAGATGATGTAAAAGGAGAAGATAACTTTGCACTTTTTCCTACGGAAGTTCTTAGGACTTATAATTGCCGTGACGTGCTGGTTACTGGTATTGCTTCTTGTGAGTTGGATAGCGAGATAGATGAATATCAGGTCCGACCTACATTTACACAAGATATGCAAATGCTTCGCCCAATTCTCAATATGCAAAGGCGAGGCACACTAGTTAATCGCACTTTACTAGAGAAAAAGCGGCTTGAATTGCAGAAAGAAATTTTGGAATCCTTCACTGACATGCAGAAGGTTATTGGAAGCGATTTCAAGCCGTCATCGCCTAAGCAGCTTTCTAAATTTCTATTTGAAGATTTAGGCTTAAATCCAATAGACAAGACAAAGAAAGGTCAACCGAAGATTGACTTTGATAGTCTCATTCAACTTGCGGATCAAGTTGGACCCGAAATAGAGCCATTATTCCATTCTATTATCAACTGGAGAAGGGCTGAGAAGAAACTTAAGAATTACTATAGAGAATTTATTCTTGATAATCTGGGCCGAGTGCATCCCGGCTTCCTTCTTCACATAACTCCTACTGGAAGGCTTTCAGCAAGGAAACCTAATGTACAAAACTTTCCAGAGAGGGAGAGAGATATTTTTGTACCAGCGCCGGGATATATATTTATCTCCCGAGACTATAGCCAAATCGAACTTCGTATCCTAGCTATTATCACACAAGATGAGAGTATTCTTCTTTTATTTGAAAGAGGTGAAGATCCGCATACTCAGAATGCCTGTGATCTATTTGGCATAACACCAGATAAGGTAACCAAGCAACATCGTGATCCGGCAAAGACTTTCCTATACGGAGGTGTTATCTATGGTGGCACTGCTGCAACAGTACGCAGACAAATTCTTAGCCGTGCTCTCCGTGAGGGGAGAATCAAGATTGCTGATATTCCAAGCATTGCACAGGTCACAACAGCGCAAGATCGTTGGTTTGCAAAGCATCCCAAAATTAGAATCTTCCAAAGCGAAATCGAGAGGGAAGTTCTTTCTACGAGGAGGTTAAGAACGCCTTTAGGGAGAGTGCGTTATTTTCTCGGACGCCGTGAGGATATTGTAAGAGCCGGGTATAACTTCCCGATTCAGGGTACAGCATCGGATGTAATCAATCCGGCTTTCATAGAACTTGATAAAAGGATCAATCCTGCACATGGAGGGATTGTGATTCAGTGTCACGACGAGCTTCTTCTTGAAGTCAAAAAGGAGGAGGTGAATAGATATTTGGATATGTCAAAAGAGGTAATGGAGAAGCCTGTGAATATAAATGGAAAAGAGTATGTATTTCCGACAACGGCGAAAACTGGATATTCTTGGAGTACTTTGAAGAAGGTGGATGACAATGTGGAGTGAACCTATCCGCAAAAATCCCTGGGAAAGTCAAACAGAGTGTACACTCACAGTGCTAGACCCTCAGTTTCTGTGGATTATTGATATAGTCGAATCTGAATATCACGAAGATGGATATTACGTTGCAGTAAATACGGGCACCTTGCCATATGATAGAGCAGGTTACATGACCCAAGATGATATTCCAGCCGGTTCGCTCTACTTAACAATGAAACTAAAAACAGCAGCGTTTCTAATCTTCGTTCTGTACCCTGCACTTGAAGAAACGGATAAATGGGTGAAAAGCCACCACATAGTGAAGTCAATATGGGAGAGGCAAAATGAATCGCCAACAAGATCAGGTCAAATACTTCCATCGTATATTCGGAATTCGCACCTCTTCCGAACCATCTTTGGGCGACCGCGCTCTGCGTGACTTGCGTATCCGGCTTATGCGTGAAGAACTCTCCGAGCTTGTGGAAGCTATTCATCAATGCGCCTTGCCTTCCATAGCAAAAGAACTTGCAGACCTCCTTTATGTCATCTACGGCACCGCAGTTTCCTTCGGCATTGATATGGAACCGGTGTTCGAGGAAGTGCATCGTTCTAACATGACCAAGATCGGTGGACATATGGATGAAGGTGGAAAGTGGATAAGGCCAAATAATTATAGTCCCGCTCGCTTAGAATCTATTCTTCGTGAACAAGGATGGTTTCAGGAAACAGAAAAGTAGCCAGTGACACTCGATCTCGCTTCCGAATTTGTAAGGAAGTTTGATAGACTCCGATGGAGTGAGGCTATAGTTGTAGACCAAGTGAATTTGATAAAAGAATATATAGAAATCAGAACGAAAATCACAGTTACGCAAGTCGGCTCAATTGAACTCGGTTTTCAGAAGAAGCTACACATTTCTCGCGATGAGTGGTTTAGAATTCTAGCCTCGAATGAGGTTGATCGCTTAAAAATTCTAAAACTTGTTTGGAGCAAAAATGCCACAGCTAAAACTCACATTGAAGTACCATCCGGACATGATAAAACTCTCTATCCCCAATCCGGATGGCTCGGAGATTTTGTTTTTGATTATTCCAGAGTCATTGAATCGCCTGACAGCTTCCTGTTTTGGAGTGGAGTCTCTGCAATCGCAGCTACAGCCAGGCGTCACGTACACGTTCAGTTTGGTGCGCGGAAGATTTACCCAAACTTCTATATCATCCTTACTGCCAAGGCGGGTATGGCAAGGAAAGGAACGCCAATCAAGGCAGCCGAAGCATTTGCCAAGACGGTACAAGATATAAATTTTATTGATCGAACGACGACGGAAAGATTACCTTACGACCTTTCAATGCGTACTCAAAACATAGCTGGTCAGCAACAAGTTGTACCCTGCGATGCCGAGGGATTCTTATGCGCTGAAGAACTTGTAGCCTTCCTCGGAGATCAATCCTACAATTCTGGAGTGCTTACATTTCTAATTGAATGGTGGGATTGTCCGGATGAAAAGGTTACGAAGTCTTTTAAACGCGGAATTATATCGCTGAAGAATATTTGCATAAATCTCCTTGGCGGAACAACTCCCGCATGGCTCGAAGGATCGCTTTCTAATCTGGTTGCAGGTGGAGGAATGCTGAGCCGGACATTATTCATAGTCGAGGATCGTACTAATAAAGAAATATCATGGCCAGCGGAGCCAGATGAGAATACTAGGCAGAGGCTTATTCAGCAACTTGCTCAGATAGATACCGTAAATGGCACCTTTTCTGTAGACAAGGATGCACTTGATTGGAACCATGAATGGTATAAGGGCTTTCGTAGGCAACTCGAAGCGGATGAGAATGAGGCTCCTGCTCTAGAGAGAAAGCAGATTTACATGATAAAACTAGCCATGATTCTCGCTCTGAGCGAGGGAAGGAGTCTGGAAATAACTACGGAGTTACTTGAAAGGGCGAATAGAATCCTTAAGGAACAAGAGAAAGGAATACCAGAGATTGCACGAAGCCTAATGGCAAATCCATTAGGACGAGAACATCTAAGAGTTATAGATCAAATACTCAAAGCAGGAGGTGATATTCAGCACTCCGACCTACTAAGAAAGAACTCACCATATGGAATGAGTACGAAAGCCTTGGAGGAGATAATTAAGACTCTTGAGGAAAGTGAACGGATAGAAACTGTTGTGACTAATTATAAAGGTAGAGCAACTCGTAGATATCAATTGAAGGGAAAGAAGCCATGAGCAAGGCAAGTGAATGGGAGAAGGTGTATTCCATGAGGCCAGGAATTGTTATAAAAAATGAGAAAGACCTCGGTTATCTGACAGGGGCTCAAGTAAGTGACGATGGACACTGTATCATTTTCATTGGCCAAAGTGAACTAATGATTCCGAAAACTCATGTAATCAAGCTTGCTAATTGGATAATTTACACCTTTGGAGGCGATAATGAAGCCAGCGGGTCGTAATGTCCTCATTCGTCCATTCAGCGACGAAATCGTGTTCGGAGGAAAGATTCACCTTCCAGACACAGCAAAGATTCGTTCTCACGAAGGCATTGTCATTGCTGTTGGTTGTTGGTGTGAATCAGTCACACCTGGAGATTGGGTCATTTTTAGCCGTAAACAGGCGACGGATGTAATACATGATAATCTACCCCATATTATCATCGACGAGCGCGCCATTCCCCTCATTCTTGAAGAGGAGCCAGAAGATATTGCCTACGCCTGAAAGAATTCTTCTATGTTATGAAATGACTTTGAAGTGTGTAACTTGTAAACAAGTTGTACAAAAAGAATTGATTGACTCGTATAGCATGGAATTCCACCTTCCATGTTGTGCTCCAATGATGCTAGTAAAGATAGAATCTATTTGGCTAAAAACCGATAAGGCTGTGGAAAAGGAACTTGTTCTACAACAGGAGATTATCTAAATGGAAGTGAACATCTACGATGCAACAAGTCTCGATGAGGAGGCGCTTGTTAAGATTGAGGTATTTCTTACCATTAAGGATTTACTTAGAGAGATTAAGCAAGGAGAGATTCTCGCAACGCACTGGCTAGAAAGTCGTCTTGTTGACGCAGAGTTTCGAATTATTATACAAGGTCGTAGAGTAGGACATGGTAAGGGCGGAGAAATTGTGGACTTGAAAGGTGATGAGCAGAGAATCATCACACCATGAGATACCTAGTTGTTGTCGAGCATGAACTCTGGCTTTGGAAAAATCTTGACGGCTCTTATTCTCTCTCTCAAGCTTCGATTATAAATCGAGCCACTGGTGAAGGTGTCCCGGTTATATGTGACCCGGCACCTGATCTTGTCATTCGCAAAGGAACTTTGCTCTCCTTGGAGATTCTAAGTAAAAATCTCCAAGGAGAGATGAAGGTGTAAACTAATACTTCTTCGTAGACTTCGGGGTTTTCTTGGTTTGACCCTTGCGTGTTTTCATAGCATTACCTGCCATTATTATCACCTCCGTTCCGAAGATATTTTCTCCAGAGCCTTAGTCATGTCCAAATTCTGATAGAATTCTTTTAAGTGAACAGGCAAGGTTCTAGAAAAGTTCTCTAATGACCCGATTGCTTGAGATGCTCTTGGACTGTAACGATCATAAGTTGGATCATATGGTGATCTAGATTCTAGAGGAATAGCTTTCTTTGGATCGAAGAGTCGCATTTCATACTCGTAGAATCGATTCGGAATGAAACCTCTTAGATAATCAACAACATCAGAAACCCGCTCTCTTGGATTTGCAGGACGGGATTTTATTACATCTTCTGGCCCTTTTGAGGACATAGTGTGCTTACTCAGATAATCCTCAAACGAATCTGCCATTCTAGTATCCTTTAGTCCCACCCGGTTGCGCGGGGCCAAACAAGGATTGATATTGCTCTCCAATTGTAGGAGGAGCACTAATGGGACGCTTGCCTTCTATATCAGTGCGAGTGGATAAAGTACGCTCTATAAGTGTACTCCTCCCAGGTCCGAACATTCGCCTTGCAGCATTAACACCCGGGATATAGTTTCTCTTTAAGTTATTAACAATTCCAGCAGCGTCGAGTTGGAAAAGATCAACAAGCATAGAACTAAAAGATTTCAGAAGCGGCGTTGCCGGATTCAATCCTATCAACCCGCGAGGATCGATTTGATAAGCAATGCTGGCTAATCCAAGCCCACCGCCTATGAGCGAAGCAGAAGCGTATTGATAAACTAATGCTCGAAAGAAGGCGAGACGCTCGACAGGATGTAACGCTTTTATAAATTGTCCAAATTCCCTCGGCGCACCTATCGCAGCCATTCGATGAGCAAAATTAATGTGATCTCCGACTTTAGGGTTCTGACGCAATAGCAGCGCCATTGTCTGCATATGCTTAACACCAAAGGTATTAAATTGCATAGCTATATCACCGAGTGGTCCAATGTTAAAGCTCAAATTCTTAGGAAGTGGGATGTATCCTTCTTGAAAAGCAGAACGAAAGCCCTTTCCATAGAGAAAGTTTGCAATACTTGTTGCATAAGTTGAAGCCCTAACAAGTGCAGCTTGAAATTCCGGGTCTTGTACAGCTTGCGGAGAAAGCCTTTTTGCTGCTCGCTGTATCGCAGCTTGATGAGCTTCAAACACTGTAATTCTATTAATCATCTCTATTGCGCGCGTTCCAAGGAACGATCCAGATACAGTTTTGTGCCAGAGCCACTGACTCACATAGAGAGCAGATTTGTAATCATCAGTTCTTGTTATACTTACTGGTGTAAAAATCTCTTCCATATCATGTAAGACACCCAACTCTCGATAGTATTTCAAGGCATCTTCAGCGAACAATCCCTTTACAAGTGTCGCACCAGCCTTTGTGTAACCAAGAAGAGTATCAAATGTAGCTGCAATTGCTCTCTCAGGTAACTGTGCCATGCCATTTGTGATAGGCTGCGTGACATTTAAAAACATAGTACGCAAATTATAGCCAATCATTGCAGCGTAATTTAATGTCTTTGCAGAACGTACAAAGTCATTGAGACTCTTGTCTGACAAAGAAACTTTTGGAACTTCAAGTGTCACAGATTCTCCTGTAGAGTTTCTAAATGTTGCGGTGTGCTTGGAGAATCCTCGTGTGACTAGTTGATGATCTATCCAACTCGAAGTTGCACTTATCTCTGAAATACTTGGAGAAACTGATTTACCTTCTAAATGCCTAGCATACCAGTTAAGGTAAGATTTCGCCGAGGGTGAAGATTCATTCGATGAAAGAATTCTGATGTAGTTAGATGGCGTTTTCCACGCCTTTTCTTGAGTCACAAGGTTTCCCAATTCCTGTAGAACTTCCCAAAAGTTTGCCCTTATTTCTAGACGTACTCCACTTCCAAATGGTGTTTGCACAAAGTTTTCTACGCCTGTGGGCTTGACTAACTTCCCAAACATACCGGCTAAGCCTTGAGCTCGACTTCCGGCTGTGAGAATCATTTCTGGGATTAGATCAAAGACAGCATTATAATCATTCGGCACAGGCGGCAAACCGGCGATTGCTCTGCGATCATTAATCGAAGGAACAATCTCCTTCTGAATCCACTGGCGCACATTTGTTAACACAGCTTTTTCAGCATTTGTGTAGGAGTCTGATTTAAATGGTAAGCCAATGAGAGCGCGTGTTAACTTCTCCGAAGTTGCTGTACCTACCCCTACCATTTTTCTAGAATTAATCAATAATTCCTTGTTTGCATGAGCCGTAACTGCTTCAACTGTCTTTGCATCATAAACTAACTTTGCAGCTATGTCATACTGTTGTTTATTTTTCATACCCAATACTATAGGTGGGTCCATGAACGTGCGAAAGACGCCAAAGTTAGTCGAATCAGGTTGCGTTGTAACATAAATAGGTATAGAACTCGGCACCGTTTTCTTCGCCGCTTTTCTACTGGGACTATGACCAGCAGGAAGAATAGCACCAGTTTCCTCGCTAGGAAGCTTCTTAAGAATTCCCCAAATTGTATTCCCCTCCGGTGCCGGGAGATCAATCCCTTGTGAAGCTCTTTCCACAGTTTCAGCCTGCGTTGCATATTCAGCCTGTGTTGTAATGCGCTCAGGCGAAACAGCGTATTTAGTACCTCGCTTATCCACAACCCTAACATTCCCGCCAGGAAGTACAGAATCGACGATAACAACTTCGCCAGAGTCTTTTACAACCTCTTCGCCAATCGCAAACTTCGCCTTACCTGTAACCTTCCCAAATGGAACGAAGTAGCGAGCAGTGCCACTTGCAACTTGTAATCCATTCTCTAGTCGATCAACAACTTTCGCAACTTTTCCATTTACATAGACCAAATCGCCAATTATTGCATCCTCAGAGGCTACAAATCCTGTCCTCAATGCCGATTCCGGAATACTAGTCTCTATAATCCCTGTCGGATGGACAACCGAATCGGTCGGACCAAGCACATTGTCCACCCGTGCGGCGGCTTTCTTGTAAAGCAAATCCTCTGCGCTACGCATAAACCCAGGAACAGGAGAAGCGATAGCGCGCTCTGCTGCACTTGTTACAGCTTGTGTTTCAGCTAACCCAGGAGCGATAGTCTCTTGCGCTCTACGAAGTGTCAAAGAAGTAGGCGACTCAGGGATCAAATTTATATCGCCCGGCTGTAGTGGCGGAATAGGTTCGGGTGGTGTAAGTGGCTTAAACTGTGGTTCTATGACGGGTGGCTCTCTCAGTTCAATTCGAGGCCGACCGCCAAGAGTGAGTGGAGAAGTTACTTCTTTCGTAATGAGCGTCGCCGGCACTTCTCCAATAACTTCAGCAGCAGAACGAATCTTTGCGCCGCGCGATGGGAAGCGAAGATAACGCAGCCCTTCTTTTGTACCCGCTCCTACTGCTTCAGAAAATTGCTCAGCAGAAAGTGGTGTAACAGCAGACTTTACACCTTTCCCAACACCAATTAACCCATGCAAACCTGCGAGGAATGGAACAACTCCTGCAAATTCCTGACTAGTCGATTTGGCTAAATCATAAACAGTAGGAATTTTACCTGTACTGATTAACTTACTAAGCTCTTTGGACATTGCCTCATATGCAGCAATAACACCACCCTGTATCGTTGCATTAGCAGCAGCGCGAGCTAATGTAGGATAACGAAGGAAGAATTGATAGAATGCTTGAGCAGCAGGCACAGCACTTGCTACAATTTTTGCGGTAAGAAATGGAGCAGTTAGAGCAATATCAGTTGCTATCTTTGCAGTATTCTCAATTGAAAAGAAATCAGCTTGTGGGAGTTGTGGACGTGCGCCTGACATCCCCGGAACGGCACTAACGACGCCGCGGGAAATAGCACCCATTGTGCTTTCAGTACCAACATCAATATTTCCAAATGGTGTTTCAAAAAGGGAAGTTTTAGGTGCCAGCCCTTCCCGAATTGGAGCAAAGAAGTCACGGTAATAATCTACCGTTTTTGCAATAAAAGGCGCGGCAGCCTTGAATGGATGGCCAGAAAAACGTTGTTCTAATTCTTTTGCATGTCTTTCCTCAGTTTCGCCAGTAAGAACTTGTGTAGCTTGACGCATGATATTTGCACGACGGGCTTCACTAGGAGCGCCAACTTCTGTAAGAGATGGTAAACCGAGATTAGCTCTAACGACAACCTTCTCAGCATCCGGCAAGCCAACAAAATCAGATGTTTGTGAAAGAAAATTCTCTATGGTATCACGCATCTGTGGCGCTTTTTCAAAAACCTTTGTGCGCTCTTCGAGTGGAATAGCTAGTAAGTCTTGAATTATATCTCTAGCCATTTATGGTTTACCATACTTTTCCAGAAATTCATTAGCTGTTTTTGGTGTACGAATAGGAGATAGAGTAGGCTTTTTTAGTTGAATTCTTGGAGGATTAAATGACGGACCTTCGGGTAAAGGCTTAGGTACAACTGGAGTCGGTTGAATTGTCTTTCTCCCTAATCCGGGCATACCCATCATATTTCCAAGCGCTTCCCAAAGAGCTTGTACACCCTCTGGATCATTCACCGGAAATCCAAGAACATCTCTTGCAAACGCAATCATCTCTTGATTAGCCGCAGCCGGATCACGCTTGAGTCTCTCAGCCATAAATCGAATTTGTGGCCCGAGAGATGCAATATATTTCGACAAATTACGATCCTTAACCTTCTCTTCGAGAAGTGCATTCCAGTATTGCACACGAACATCAAACTCTGCACTACGCTGTCCAGA
>Ga0209417_1005915_pt1 | contig 13045 bp, 13 predicted proteins | sample RifGroF2_FD_184002 | JGI IMG/M metagenome (GOLD analysis project Ga0209417, IMG submission 184002) | Groundwater microbial communities from Rifle, Colorado, USA - Groundwater F2 (SPAdes) (version 2) | ecosystem: Environmental > Aquatic > Deep subsurface > Groundwater | place: Rifle, Colorado... | reverse complement strand
TCTTTGGCAACCTCTAAAAGTATGCTCACTCCCGATGCATTGTCGTCCGCACCTTTGTAAATCCGGAGAGATTCCTTTCCGTCAATTTGCATTTTGTTGTAACCAAGATGGTCGTAGTGTGCCCCTATGAGTACATATTCGTTTTTAAGGGCAGGATCATACCCTTCGATAATTGCCACAACGTTTTTTGAATAGAGGGTATCGCCTTTGTCCGACACAAACGAAAAGTCCTGTCCTGTTTTGTTATAAAGGGTTGTAATGTCAGACTTCTTCAAAGCCTTGATAAGGTAATCGTATGCAATCGCCTCTCCCCTGGACCCCGAAAACCTGCCCATAAGTGAATCTGCAGTGAGTGCATTGACGTGCTTTTTCAGCTGCAACTCAACATCTGTCTGAGAGAATAGCTCTGCGGAAAACGATAGTATGAGAGCTGCCGCTATAAATAATCTTTTCAACATCATTTTCTTACAGGTATAATTTCCAGCCAGTAACCATCAGGATCGTTAATAAAGTAGATTCCCATCTTGTTGTTTTCATAACAGATGCATCCCATCTCCTTGTGTTTGTTGTATGCTGCCTCGTAATCATCTGTCCTGAAAGCCAGATGAAATTCGTTATCACCCAAGTTATACGGTCTTTCCCAATCTCTGAGCCATGTAAGTTCAAGCTGATGCTGGGTTGAGCCGTCAGAAAGAAAGACTATAACAAAAGAACCATCTTCGGGAGTGATCCTTCTGATTTCGGAAAGGCCGAGAGCAGCATGGTAAAACTCCATGCTTCTCTCCAGCTCCTTTACGTTAATGTTGTTGTGTGCAAAACTGAATTTAGCCATTTGTAATTGTATTGGATTATCTGATAAAGTGCGGCATCTCTTCCGGCAACACAATCGAAAACTCGACAAGTCCCATCAATTCGCCATTCCGGTACCAAGGGGTCTGATGAATCATCTTTTTAACACCTTTTTTTTCTATGGTGTAGGTATTAGACTTTCCATTTTTCAGCATATCCAGAATCATGTTCCACGACTTTTCTCCGTGGCACTCTTTCAGATTTTTCCCGATAAGGTCGCCGTAATTTTCAAAAGTTTTACGTGCCTTTTCGTTTTGATATACAACATTTGCCTCTTTGTCGCAGACAGTTACCGCACATGATAACTCGTCGGCCCATCTGAGCTCTGTCATTTTTCAAATATTACTGCTTGTAGAAAGGCATTTTAACAACCTTTGCCTTTAGCAGTTTTTCACGTACCTTAATGAAAATCTCGCTGTCTGTCTTGCTATAGGCAGCAGCTACATACGCCATTCCTACAGGTTTCTTTATTGCCGGACCCATTGTTCCGGAAGTAACGATACCAATTTCTGTGCCAGATGCGTCACAAACAGAATAGCCATGTCTTGGAATACCTTTGTCTACAAGTTCAAAACCTACCAGCCTCTTTATAGGTCCTTCTTTTTTAAGCTTAAGCATGTAATCCTTGTCTATGAAATCACCCTTAGCCTCACTGAATTTTGTAATCCATCCCAGACCTGCCTCTATTGGAGAGGTTGTGTCATCAATGTCGTTTCCATACAGACAGTAACCCATCTCAAGACGAAGTGTGTCCCTTGCGCCAAGACCAATTGCCCTTATGTCAAACTCTTTGCCGGCTTCAAAAACTGCTTTCCAAAGTTTATCTGCATCCTCATTTGCAACATATATTTCGCAACCACCCGAACCGGTGTAACCTGTTGTTGAGAAGATTACGTTTGGAATTCCTGCGCAGGTAAGCTTCTTGAATGTATAGTATTCCATATCTGTAACATTCTGGTCGCAGATTTTCTGCATTGCCTTAAGTGCCAGAGGGCCCTGAACAGCAAGCTGGGCAATTTCGTCTGAAGCATTGTAAAGCTCCTTGCCGGGAGTAATACTGAACTTAGGAGCAACAGCTGCAATATGAGCATAATCTTTATCTACATTGGATGCATTTACAACCAATAGATATGTAACTGAATCTATGCAATATACAAGAAGGTCGTCTACAATGCCACCTTTACCGTTAGGGAAACACGAGTACTGAACCTTGCCGGGCGTAAGAACCGATACATCATTTGATGTGACATACTGAAGGAATGCTAGTGCATTTGGTCCCTTTACCCAAATCTCTCCCATATGTGAAACGTCAAATACACCAACCTTGGTTCTGACGTGATTGTGTTCCTCATTAATTCCAAAATACTCTACCGGCATGTTGTATCCGGCAAAAGGTACCATTTTAGCTCCTAACGCAATGTGTTTTTCTGTAAATGCAGTGGTTTTCATTATTTTTTAATATAGTTATTATTTAACATGCAATCTTTGATTTGTATCGTAAACCCAGATATCCTCAGGTGCAAAATCTGTATTCATAATCTTGAGCATCTCATTTGAAGCCTCCTGTTGTGTTGTGAAAGATGCAGCAGAAACCAGCTTGTAACCATTCTTGAACTCTATGAGTTTTGGTTTGTATCCGTTCTTCGAAAGGTAAAGAAACATCTTTTCTGAATTTAAAGGATCCTTGAAACTCCCGACAATAACATAAAAGCGGTCGCTATAATCTGCTTTTGGAATTTCAACAATCTTATTTGTTGGTTTTGTGACATTATTTATTGGCTGTACAACACTTTTGGCTTTTTCAGCAATATTTCCCGACACCTCCCCGACATCCTTGGCAATCTCTTTAACGTCGCCTGTCACCGCTGCTCCCGCCCCCCTTACAATATCTCTCACCTGCTGCGAAAGCGAAGCAGTATCTGCAGATGCCTTTGCTATAGAGTCAATTTGCAATCTTAGAAGTGAGTCCTTTAACCTCTGTTCCTCAACAAAGAGATTAGCACTTTTTTTTGCTTCAAGCTCCCTTGAGGTTGGCATTCCCAATTGAAACCTTACCCAGTCACATCCTGAAAGGAAAAAAGAGAAAAATACCAGAAGAATAACCAAATTTGACTTTCTCATAATATACTAATCATTAGGAAATTTGTACTTTTACAAAAATAGCTAATTTAGCAGAAAGATAAAAATAAAAGTATATTTGATATATGGTACAATACATGGCCCTTCTCTCCCAGTTCCTGTTTATGAGTCTCTTTCCTGTTCAGGAGGATACTCTTAAACTTCTTTTCATAGGAGATATTATGCAGCATCAGGCACAACTTGATGCAGCGCTCGTTAAAGGATCGGTTAAGAAAGGGACCCCGTTATATGACTACTCCTCATATTTCTCAAAACTAAAAGAACACTTCAACAGGGCCGACCTCACCATAGCAAACATGGAGACTACATTTGCCGGTCCTCCCTATTCCGGATACCCAAACTTCAACTCACCTCACTCTCTTCTGACAGCCTCAGCAGAAAGCGGTATAGACATATTTCTTGCCGCAAACAACCACACATGCGACAAAGGAAGAAGGGGGCTCACTGGCACAATTGGGCTATACGACAGTCTGGGAATCAAGTATACCGGCATTTACCGCAACCCCGAAGAGGAAATCAACCGTAATCCACTCATAGTCAACATCAGGGAATTTAAAGTAGCATTCCTAAACTACACTTACGGAACAAACGGTATACCCATACCTCCCCCATTTGTGGTTAAACTTCTGGACACATTGGCAATAAAAACCGATCTTGCACGAGCCAAAGCACTCAATCCTGATTTCATTATTGTCTGTCCCCATTGGGGCGAAGAGTACAAGCTTGTCCACTCGGCTCAGCAGGAGAGGATGGAGAGATATTTTTATGAAAACGGAGCCGACCTGATTATTGGTTCGCACCCCCATGTTCATCAGGATTATAACATCATAAAGCCCGACGGCACCACAATTGAGCATATAACCATCTACTCTTTAGGCAATGCAATTTCAAATATGACTGCTCCCAATACCAGAGTAGGAATGATGGCAGAAATTGTGCTTTGTAAGGGTGAAGATGGCTCCAGACGTATACTTGAGCCTAACATTGAATATATTTGGACATTACGGCCAAAAATGTTTGACCGTAATTATTCCATTTTGCCTATTAATAAGAAAGAGAATTATTTACAATTCAAGAGATGACAGAGAGAATAATTGTACTGGAAGAGATTGACCCGGTTGACATATACGGGGTGAACAACAAACTGATAGACCTTCTCAACAGCTACTTCCCAAAGATGAAGGTTGTTGCAAGAGGGTCCGAGATATTTTTGCGTGGCAGCATAAGTGACGTACGAAAATTTGAAGAGAAGCTTAACATTCTCATTGATATACGAAGCAGAAAAAGCCGGCTTAACGAAGATGACATAAACACCCTTTTCGACGGATCGTTTGTTGGCGACCAGGGCGTTTCTGACGAGAGGGACATAATTGTATACGGAACCGAGGGCAAAATTATAAGGGCACGTACCAAAAATCAGAAGAGGCTGCTTGACTGCTATTACGACAACGACCTGATATTTGCCATAGGGCCGGCCGGTACAGGAAAGACATACACTGCAATCGCCCTTGCAGTGAGGGCACTGAAGAACCGCGAAGTGAAAAAACTCATTCTCACGCGGCCGGCCGTGGAAGCCGGAGAGAGGCTTGGATTTCTCCCGGGTGATCTTCGTGAAAAGCTGGATCCATACCTTCAACCACTTTATGATGCACTAAGGGACATGCTGCCGGCCAAGAAATTGCAGGATCTTATGGAGGAGGGGGTTATTCAGATAGCTCCACTTGCTTACATGAGGGGACGCACTCTGGACAGTGCCTTTGTGATTCTGGACGAGGCACAGAATACAACACTTGGGCAACTTAAGATGTTCCTGACAAGGATGGGCTGCAATGCCAAGTTCATTGTCACAGGCGATGCAACACAGATAGACCTTCCAAAGAGGTCAGACTCCGGCTTGTTGAAGGGAGTGGAACTTTGCAACAAAATCAAGGGTGTGAGTGTTATAAATTTTGGCAAGGAAGATATTGTAAGACACGCCCTTGTCACCAAAATTGTGAACGCATTCGAGAAGCACGAAGAGAGAGAAGAGGGTTAAACAGCAGTCACTATATATCTTTGACACATCTCACTGAAAAGCCATAGCTCTTAGTATAGTTGCTCATGAAAAGTTCAACGTAATCTTTGCCCATGTTCAGATAACCGGCATTTGTTATTGTAATTTCGGTAGAACTCCACCAGAGACCATAGTATCCGATAGTATCGAAAAAGCCCAGGGACGAATGGTAACCACCTGGAAGGGCAGTAAATCCGCTGCTGTTGGTTGCTCCTAAATTAGGATTTTGCCAATGACCGGTACCTGCTTCCTTAAGTTTACCTCCTGCCACACTCAGCCCTCCCAAAAAAGTGGCCAGAGTTGTCCATTCGGCATTAGTAGGCACATGCCAGCCAACCGGACATATATTACGGCTATCGTTTACAACATACCATGTATATAAACGGCCATAAGAAGCAACATTTTCCTCGTTGCCACTATAGGCCCATTGGTATTTCGGACTACTTTCACCTGATATATCTAATGTTGCAGGAGTCGTTGTTCCTATCAGATCATTATTACGGTACCTGGTAGTCTTAAGGTTGCTTCCCATCCATGTCTGAGTCCCAATTGTAACTATCGTGTATATATTGCCGTCAACATCCGTAACAGATTCATCCAATAGTGCCTGATAAATAAACTCCCTGTCAATATTACCTACCAAAGGTCTGTACCAGTCGGTGTAGCTTATACCTCCGGATGTTGCCCACTCGCTGAAATGAGAATATGCATCTATAATTGAGCTCTCTTCAGATGGGTACTCAAAAGGCTCAGGTATCAATAGTCCCCACATCATGCCATCTGAGTTCTTGAACATGTCACCCGGGTAAAGAGTATACCCATTGGCAAGTGAGGCATCGAATTTAGTAGTTCCCAGATATGTAGGAAGATGAATCTCTCTGCCTCTCTCATTAGCAACAATAAACATGTTAAATGAACTCATCGTTATATTAGCTTGCAAAACGGGAGCAGTAAATCTCATACTTATTTGACTGTCAGCCGTGACAACACTTGTTCCGCTCACGGTATTAAGATATTCCGGGTATGAAACAATATCTCTTGTATTGTTGAACAAAGGCAAAACAGCCAACAATACCCCATTCTCTGTTCCGTTAGAACCAACCTCAAATGGAGATGATCCGACTAAAACCTGTCCTGTAACAGATGCAACATTAGAAGCGGCAACATTATCTAACTGAAATGCCGCTGCCAGATTGTGTTTGCATCCCGCAGCTCGTAAATTATAGTCAAGATTGAGTTTGGTAATTAAATTTGAAGAATTGGTAAAAAAGGTAACCTTAAAGCCCAGAACCATATCATTCACATCGTAGTCTCCCTTTACTGGCCATAAATCTTCAAATATGTATGTTCCCCATGTGCTGGCAGAGGGGAAGTATGATGCAAAGGCAACGCTTGCATCGCTATCATCAACATCACAGTCATTGAAAACTCCATCTCCGTCATTATCAACTAAAGGAACATTAGCTGAAATATATGACGCATTGGAAATTATTTGTGGCGAACCGGCAGGTGTAGATGATAAAAAGCTGATATTTAATGCAGAGCCTGTAACAGCCACAACCTGCATGATTTTTGTTCCGTCCGGCAAGATCTGCTGTACATATATTGATTGAAGGGCCGTTGGCAAAGTCAGCTTTACATTAAATGCCATATCGGGTTTTGCCGCTCCACTGGCAATTAAAGTACCATCACTCAACTGAGAGCTGTTGAATATCCTTATGACACGAATAGTATTATCACTTATACCGGATATTGAGTTGACCCTAATTGTGCAGGTCAGTTCTTTTATCATCTTCCAGTCGAAGTTCTTAGGGATGGTATTTATTGAAGATTCCAAAGGATTCTGTACAGGGTCCAGATGGGTGCAACCTAGAGTTATTACAACTATAAAAAGACAGGTCGCTAAAAGAGCAAAAATGATTTTAGCCTTTTTCATGACATATAATTTTTTGATGCCCTGCATTTTAAACAGGACAAATCGCGCGATTATAATAAATATTTTTTAAAAAAACAAATTTTTTTAAAAAAATATTTAAGCAATCACTCCACCGAGATCTCCGGTAGCTACGCCATTTTTGATTGTCCAGACGCCATTTACCAGAATATGTTCTATTCCTGCAGAAAACTGATGAGGTTCTGCAAATGTTGCCCTGTCTATAATTGTATCTGGGTTAAACACCACAATATCTGCCTGATATCCTACAGTAAGCAAGCCCCTGTCCTTGAGTTTAAGTCTCGATGCCGGAAGTGATGTACACTTCTGAATACCTTTTGACAGATCCATAAGTTTTTCGTCTCTGCAGTATTTTCCGAGAAATCTTGGAAACGATCCGTAAGCCCTTGGATGAGGCATGTTTTCCGACAACCTGCCTATTGGTGAAGATGCCCCTGCATCTGTGATAGGCATTCCCAGAGGATGTGAGAGAAACAGCTTTACATTCTCTTCTCTCATTGCAAAGCCAATCATGTCTACACTTATCCGCTCTTCTATAAGCAACTTGCGGATAAATGGCCATGGCTCCAGCCCTGTCAGCTTACAGCACTCCTCAATATTGAGTCCTATAAATCTCTTGTTTTCAGGCACCCTGGCAGATGTAACCACAACATTCTGCGCACCACCCAGCCTCTTGATTCTTGCAACTGCATATTCTCCGATTGCCTTGGCAGATGCCTCATTGTTGAGTCTTGCAATTATCTCATCTGTAGTCCCCTGACGCTCCTGAAGAGGAATGAATACCGATAATCCTGTAGAGAATGCTATGTATGGATATCTGTCAAAAGCAATGTCAAGCCCCTCTCTGGCAGCAGTTTCGATCTGATTTATCAGCAAAGGTGCCTTATGCCAGTTGTTTGCATTCTGTGCCTTTAAATGAGATATCTGGAGCCTTACCCCCGCTGCCTTTGCCATTGATATAGATTCGGCAACCGCCTCCTCTACTCTGTCGTCCTCGTTTCTCATGTGTATGGCAAACAATCCGTCATACTTTGCCACAACCTTGAGAAGTTCTACAATCTCTTCGCTGGTGGCATAAGAGCCCGGTGTATATTCAAGTCCGCAAGTCATTCCAACCGCTCCTCTCTCCATCTCCGCTGCCAGAAGAGACTTCATCTCCTTCATTTGTGCCGCGGTTGCCGGTACATTATTGTCACCTACAACAACCTGTCTGAGCGTTCCTTGCCCTATATAGCTCCTTACATTGAAACCGGCTTTCTGTTTCTTTATATCGTTATAGTAATCCTCAACGCTGTTCCACCTTCCCCCTTTTGGGAAAGAGCTGTCGCCGCAATTGCCACTGATGTCTGTGGTTATACCCTGATAAATCTTGCTGTCGCCAAGTGGTGAGATGAAGATATTGCCGTCGGTATGTGAATGAATATCAATAAAACCCGGTGATATTGCATTTCCTTTTGCGTCGATTATCCTGTCGGCGCTGTCGCCTATCGATCCTATGGCAGCTATTCTCCCATCTTTGATTCCTATTGCCCCTTTAACAGGAGCCTTTCCGTCTCCGGCATATATTAATCCATTGGAAATTATTGTGTCGAACCGGTTATTCACACTTAGTTTTTTTGAGTCATAGAAACCAAGGCTGAGAGCCGCACCTGCAACCAGTGAACTCTTAAGAAAGCCGCGTCTGGAGATTAAGTTTGCCATAGTAAATTATTTATTGAGCTATTTGACGATATTTATTCCGTTTGTCTGAAAAACCTTAAACTTGTCACCATCGGCATATACAAGATATGCTTGAACCTCCTCGTATTCAGCAAGAAATACTTTAGCCTTATCCAGCCCTACAACCATGAAAAATGTAGCCAGAGCGTCTGCTGTCATTGCATCCTCTGCAACAACCGTTGCGCTAAGCAAACTGTGACGGACAGGATAGCCTGTCTTAGGGTCTATGGTATGTGAGAACTTCTCTCCCCCCTCTTCGTAGAATTTCCTGTAATTGCCCGATGTTGCCAGCCCTTTGTCTGTCAATGACAACACAACTTGCAAATCTTCTCCTTGTATCATGTTCCCCTCAACTGGTTTGTCTATGCCTATTGTCCACTCTTTACCTTTGGAATTCACTCCCTTGCAGAAAATTTCCCCTCCTATCTCTACTAAATAGTTCTGTATGCCTAGCTTGTCAAACTCCTTTGCTATTACATCTGCAGTATAGCCTTGCGCTATAGCGTTGGCATTAAGTGTCAGTCTCTTGTCACTTTTTACCAGTACTCCATTTTCTATATTCACCTTGTCCATTCCTACATACAGAAGTATGCTGTCTATCATTTTCTGGGTGACGTGCTCTTTGTTCTTGAAACCAAAGCCCCAGATATCGAAAAGGGGCGCCCCTGAAATATCAAACGCTCCGTTGCTTATCTGATAAATCTCCTTGGACCTGTTGAATACATTTATAAACAGAGAATCAATCCCGACACTGTCTCCTCTGTTCAGCGTTGATATAATTGAGCTGTCGTTGTACACCGAGAGCGAGTTGTCTACCCTTAGCAGGATATCGTTTACAAAACTGTCAAGCGAGTCTTTCACATCCGGTGAATATGCAATGTGATAGGTAGTTCCCTGAGTGAATCCCTCAATATTTCTATAGGCGGTCTCTCTTGAGCACCCCCAGGAAAAGATAGTCAGAATAATAAATGAATTGAAAATAAAGTGTGATGTTTTGCAATATTTCATGACGCAGGTATAATTTGGCACAAATTTAGTATAAAAAACATATCTTTGTGTGTTAAAAATGAACTCTAAATATAATATGAGACAATTCGCCAAACTGTTTTTTCCGATAATTATTTTAAGTATTCTCGTCGGAACTTCTTGTAAAAAAAGTGAAACCGACACAACAATCGTGTATATGACCGGAGCTCTTACATTCACTCTTCCGGATTTTATAATTGCTTCCAGCGTAATTGAGCTCAATGCCTCAGGAATTACAGAACCTACAACAGGAATCACATACAAATGGTCTATTCCCGGGTTCAGCGTTGACTCGGTAAAAACTCAGGTCGCCATTGTTAATGCTCCTTCTGTAGTTGGAAATTATGTAGTTACAATTACTGCTTCTCATCCTGACTACTCTTCTAAATCGGTTTCAAGGTCTACTATTGTAATTAATCCTTCATCACCGGAAAGTTTTTCAGGCGTGGTTAACGGACCAAACTTCATTACTGATTCAAGAGACGGACAAAAATACTACTACAATACTGTTGGCGGTCTTGACTGGTTCACCTCAAACCTAAACTGGGCAGATGCCGGCAAAACATACAGAGAAACAGCTGCCTTATCATATATTTACGGTCGTTTGTACTCATGGACAGAGGCCACAGGAGGTGTATCTTCAAATACCCTTGGTGGAGGTCCAAAAGGTGTCTGTCCTACAGGTTGGTCGGTCCCTACAGAAAAGGACTGGGAGAGTCTGGCTAAGGCACTTAACGGTAACGTCGACATCTCTTTTGACAGTACATGGCCGAACCTTGGCGGCAAGGTTACGGTTGATGCAAAGCTTAACTCCGGAAACATCTGGAAGTACAGCCCTAACAACTTAAAAAGCAACATGTTCCTTTGGAACGCTTTGCCTGCAGGAAATGCTTCGGAGAATTTCACAAGATATTCTAACATAAATCAATACGGATTCTGGTGGTCATCAACAGAAAAGGATGCTACCAATGGTGAGTACAGGTACATCTACTTCGACAGTCCGGATTTCCCTTACAATTTTGCTAACAAGAGCTATTTCGGAGCATCGGTAAGGTGTGTCCGCAAGGTTCAATAAATCTTAACCCACAAAAATTTTTATTATGAAATTATCAAAAGGTATCATTACACTGCTAGTAATTCTGGGAGCGTTCGTTCTTCTCTTCTTTTGGGCCATGGGTGGTTACAATAAGATGGTTTCTCAGGAGGAAGGAGTTACCTCTGCCTGGTCGCAGGTAGAAAACGTATATCAAAGAAGAGCCGATCTTATTCCTAACCTTGTTGCTACTGTTAAGGGTTATGCTGCTCACGAGCAGGAGACTCTTGAAGGGGTTGTTAATGCAAGGGCAAAGGCTACTCAGACAACAATAGACCCAACCAAGATGACTCAGGAGAGTCTGAACAAATTCCAGGCAGCTCAGGGCGAACTTAGTTCTGCTCTTAGCAGGCTGATGGTTGTTGTAGAAAAGTATCCCGATCTTAAGGCTAACCAGAACTTTCTTGAGCTTCAGGCTCAGCTGGAGGGCACAGAGAACAGAATCACCGTTGAGAGACAAAAGTACAACGACATTGCTAAGTCTTACAACACTCTCATCCGTCAGTTTCCTAAAAACGTAATAGCAGGTCTGTTTGGTTTCGAAAGAAAGGTTTACTTCGAGGCTAAAGAGGGTGCAGAGAATGCTCCTAAGGTTGAATTTTAACCGTGGGAACAGATACATTTCTCTCAAAAGCAGATCAGTCGCTTATTGTTAAGTCTATTGAATCTGCGGAGCTCAACACGTCCGGCGAGATTAGGGTTCACTTAGAATCGTCATGCAAGGCCGATCCTGTTGAGAGGGCAGTCTACATATTCAACAAGCTCAAGATGTTCAAAACTAAGGACCGTAACGGGGTCCTTATTTACATTGCCTATAAGTCAAGAAAGTTTTCAATAATCGGTGACTCAGGAATCAACTCCAAGGTACCGGCAAACTTCTGGGACGAAATCAAGGAGAAGCTGTTGAACTCTTTTATCTCTGGCGACATCGTGACCGGTCTGACTACCGCTATCGAAATGTCCGGAGAGAAGCTGAAAGAATTTTTTCCATACGCTAATGACGACATAAATGAACAGAGCAATGAGATCTCGTTTGGTAAATAGGGCATTTGCCACGGGCAAAAAAACTTTTGCTTTGGCGAATAGAGCTTTTGTTCTGGCAGGCAGAAAGCTCTCTGTTGCCTGTCTGCTCCTTATGTTTATATTTGTTTCCTCTACTGTGCTCTCTGCTCAGGTTCCGACAAGACCCTCTCCGCCAAAACTGGTGAATGACCTGGCAGGAATTTTTTCGTCGGAAGATGTTATCTACCTTGAAAAAAAGCTTGTCGATTTTGCCAACAAAACTTCAAACCAGATAGCAGTTGTGACACTTAAATCTCTTGAGGGGATGGACAAGTCGCAGATGGCATATTCGATTGGAGATCAATGGAAGGTTGGCCAGGAGAAGTTTGACAATGGTGTGGTAATTCTCATCAAACCAAAAGTAGGCAGCGAAAGAGGCGAAGTCTTCATTGCCACCGGCTACGGTCTTGAGGGTGCGCTTCCTGATGCAATTTGTAAACGTATTGTTGAAAACGAGATGATTCCTGAGTTCCGGTCAGATAACTACCTCGGCGGCGTAGAGAAAGCACTGGCAGTTATCATGCCTATAGCTGCAGGAGAGATAAGCTCGGCTGAATATGCCAAGAAAACCGCAGGCTCAGGAGCATTCGGCTCGATTGGGCTTATCGTGTTCATCATAGTCATGTTCATCATAATGGTCTCTAAGAAAGGTGGCTCCTCAAACATTGGTGGAGGCGGCAAAAAAGGACCAAGTGCAATGGAACTGCTTCTTTTAGCATCACTCATGTCCGGCGGTAGAGGTCGCTCAGGCGGATTCGGAGGTGGTGGCTTTGGTGGTGGCGGAGGCGGTGGTTTCGGAGGCTTTGGCGGAGGCGGTTTCGGCGGCGGCGGCGCAGGTGGCAGCTGGTAAGCGGCCAGGTACTAGACAGGCCAGGTACTAGACAGCTATGCACCAGATACCACATTGCAGCAGTTTTAAGCAATTATTTAATAACCAAATAAATAATAAGGCCAGACAAAATTTGTCTGGCCTTATTATTTACATATCTCTCGAAAAAACTTCCTTGAAGTTTTTTGTATTTATCAACCATTCAGCAATTTATAATAATTTTGCATAAAATTTCATGTAACCGTTCATTGAGCCCCGCCTTTATAGATCGAGTAGACTGCCCCGACAGTTGACCTGACGGGGAGAGCCTCTCACACCACT
>Ga0209417_1005911_pt1 | contig 13054 bp, 12 predicted proteins | sample RifGroF2_FD_184002 | JGI IMG/M metagenome (GOLD analysis project Ga0209417, IMG submission 184002) | Groundwater microbial communities from Rifle, Colorado, USA - Groundwater F2 (SPAdes) (version 2) | ecosystem: Environmental > Aquatic > Deep subsurface > Groundwater | place: Rifle, Colorado... | reverse complement strand
GGCGGTACTTCTTGGTTGTGCATTGTATACCGGTGCTGTTATCGGAGGGGCAGGGGAGAGTGATGCCCGTAATTTATATGAGTTTGGAATTAATTTGGGTCTTGCGTTTCAATTAAAAGATGATTTATTGGATGTTTATGGAGATGAGGCTTCTTTTGGGAAAAAAGTCGGGGGAGACATTCTCTGTAACAAAAAGACATATTTATTAATTCAGGCAAAAAAATTAGCGGAAGGAGATGTCAGATCAACATTAACCGGATGGCTGTCGCACCCCAATCCGGATCCCGAAAAAAAGATTCAGAGCGTCACTTCAATTTATAATCAACTGGGAGTCAAAAAAATATGCGAAGACACCATGAGTGTTTATTATGAAAAGGCCATCGCATTTCTTGAAAAAGTCTCTGTTGAATCATATAAAAAACAGGAATTGAGAAAATTAGCTGAAAAATTAATGTTTAGAAACGATTAATTTTTTTATCTTTGCAGGAGTGATAGACATTTTTGCAAAAAGTTCAATATTCCAGTTAATTATTATACATGCCCTACCGTCGTTTACCTAATACTGATCAGTCGCGTTTACGAGCTTTACGAACTGCCATTCAAAAAGAAGAGAAGCTTGGTTATAACAATCATATAATCGCTTTCAAGACCATATTAGAAGCAAAAAATTTTCTCTCACAGTTTGAGAAACAACAGTTGCAGTATCAACAGACGCTTGATAATCAAATAAATGCCAATAGAAGGTATCAGCAGATAATTCATAATGCACGTCTTTATATTTCACATTTCATTCAGGTATTCAATCTGGCAGTTATCAGGGGGGATATAAAAAAAGAGCACAAACTATTCTACGGTCTTGATCCTGAAGTACACAATGTTCCTGATTTAAGTACTGAATCTTCCTTATTGCAATGGGGAAAAGCGGTTGTGGATGGAGAAAATGAGCGAATCAGAAACGGCGGTTTACCCATTTATAATCCGGCAATTGCGAAGGTGAAAGTTCATTATGAAGTTTTCAAAGAATATAAATCTACACAAAAAATTCATCAGAATACGACTACCCGTCAGTGGGAAGAGCTTGTAAATCTTCGCGTTAAGGGAGATGCTATTATTCTTGAAATATGGAACCAGGTAGAGGAACATTATAAAAATTTAAGTCCTTACGACAGACTCGAGCAATGTAAAGACTACGGAGTAATTTATTATTATAGAAAAGGGGAGAAAGAAATTACAAAATAATTTCTGAGGGTGTAATTATTTTGTTCATCGTGATATCAAAAGAGGCCACCGGGATATTATCATAGACTTGAAAGTCATAACAGATACCCCATTTTTCTAGTTTTTTATTCTTAAAATACCTGTCGTAGTACCCTTTACCTCTACCCAGCCTTCTTTTTTTTCTGTCAAATGCAACTCCCGGGACAATCACCAAATCGACCAGTTTAAGATAGTCATTACCTGTCATAGGCTCCATAACACTCCAGTCGCCTTTGGCAAGACTGGCCTCTGTACTAAAGGGTCTGATGGTCATGTGATGACCTTTTACCACAGGTAATAACATAGACTTTGTATGGCTCCATTTTCTGATAAATTCATGCGTAGGAAGTTCGTCGGGCATTGACCAGTAGAGCAATATGGTTTTGGCTTTGATAAATTCAGGGCTGGATTCAATTTTCAGGAAGACAGCTTCAGCAGATTCTTGTTTTTCTTCCTCCGTAAGATTTTTTTTTAGGGTTCTTATTTCGTGACGTATTTTTTCTTTCTCAAAAATGATGGCCTCATTTTCATCTTCATCTTTCAGAAAAGATTTTTTATAATGTTGCAGAAGATCATATAAACGTTTAAATATCATAGGCATATCAGATTACAATTGACCGGATTCAACCAAAACAATCACTCTCTCAACAATTCTATCATTGCCGCCGGCATCATATTCTGATTTTAAATTTGATCCGAATATTCTCGCTACTCCCTGCCAGAAAAAGGCTGAAACACCTCCTCTGTAGGTCTTTATTAAATCGTAGGATGTGGAGTTACATTCTCTGTCTATTAGTTTCAACAATAATTTCCCCTGATTAAAGGAAAGTTTTCTTAAATCAGGTTCATATTTATTGAAGACTTCCTTTTCATACTTAGCAAGATATTTCTTTTTGTCAGTTTCTTTGGGCATTTTTGAAATCAGGGCGTCAACCCGGTTTAGTTCTGAGCTGACAATCTTTGCGAATGGCAATGCTTTCTTTACATCACGCACTGTTCGCCAATAAAATTCCTCTTGTCTTTTGCTTGTGAATTTAATTCTCGGATAGACATAAATATCTTTCAGGAACGCCAGGTAAATGGTGTCGCTACCATCTACCTGCATCCATACTCTCTGACTTCCCGGTGGAAGCTTTTCCGAAGTGTTTTCAGCGGGAGAAGCTGTGTTAAAACCGGAAAGTAAGATAAAGATCAATAATATTTGAAAATGTATTTTCATCGCTGCAAATGTAGGAAAAATGAATCAAAAAGCCAAGAAAAATTTATAAATATACTAATAATCAGTAGTATTCAACTTTGTTTCTGTTGATTTTTAATAATTGTGATTTTATCTAAATTATTGAATAAAAAATCGTCGGAAAAGTTTAAGTTTTATACTTTTGATTTGTTTTGTTTACAATTAAGAATCACCTAAACCTCTTTATCATGAAAAGAACTTCTTCTTTGATGATAGGTTGTCTGCTAATGTTATATATCAACGCGCAGATATCCTGTTTATTTCCCTCTTCCACTTCTGTTGCGGCAACTTCTGTTGCCGATTTGAATAATTGGTCGGCTTTTCATAATCCTGCTCCTTTGTCGGAACTTGAGAATCCGCAATTATTTGTTCAGGCTGATAACCGTTATAATATAACAGCTCTGTCAACGAAATGTTTTTCAATTGCTTATCCGACAAATTATTTTGTTACAGGAATTGCCTTTTCACATTTCGGGTTTTCTCTGTATCACGAAATGATGTTGGGACTGGCTTTTGCCCGGAATTTTTCGGGTAAATTTAATATCGGTCTGCAATTCAATTATTTGACGGCCTATTTCCTATCCTCTAATAGTTATCACGGCACTTTTTTTCCACAAATAGGATTAAACTTCACGTTGAATAAAAATTTCATTATGGGTTTTCATGTGTTCAATCCTTTTCTGGCAAAACTAAAGTCGGATTTTACTACAAAACGCTTGCCAGCAATTTTTAGTGTTGGATTTTCGACAAAATTTTCGACAAATTTCACATGGAGGATCCAGACAGATAAGGAAATCAGCAGTAATTACCGGTTTGCGACAGCTGCAGATTACCAAATAAGCCAGGTGCTTCGTTTTCAGGCTGGCCTTTATGGATATGAATATCTGATTCCATGTTTAGGGTTCGGGTGTAAATTTAAGCGATTCACCCTTGATTTGGTTACCGAACTTCATCCTTTGCTGGGCCTGACAACGATGGCTGCAATGAAATTCATGTTTCCTGCTAAATAAGAATAGTCTGTTTTAACTTAATCACTTATCATGAAATTATTTTATTGTTACCTGTTTGTTGTATGGGGTTGCATGGATTTGTTTTCACAGAATCAGGAGAAAACACAAGCCATCGAAGAGTATATTGCTGATATTTTTGAACAGTATACAAGTGAGACAGAAGAGGATTTAAATTTCGAATTGTTTTATGAACAATTACTTGAACTTTCCTCCCAACCGGTAAATCTTAATAATGCTACCAGAGAAACCCTCGAAATGATGCCATTCCTGTCGGATATTCAAATTGAAAATATCCTTTATTATATTTATAAATTCGGACCTGTGAGAACCATTTACGAGTTACAACTGATCGAAGGAATTGATATGACGGATATTCGTTATATGCTTCCATTTGTAACGGTTGGCAGTCAAAATAAAGTAACGCCACCTATCAGGTTAGATGAAGTGTTTAAGTATGGCAGAAACGAGGTATTGTGCTCTTTCAGCAAAGGGCTTGAAAAGAAAGCCGGTTATTATGGAACAGAGAATGACTCCTCGTGCTACAGAGGTAATAATCTGTATAATTATTTCAAATACAGGTTTGAATACAAAGACAGAGTGATGTTGAATTTTACAGCTGAAAAGGATGCTGGCGAGGGTGGATTGAAGCTCAACCACAATATATATGATTATTACTCTGCATCTGTTCAGATAAAAGGGATTGGATTAATTAAAAATGTTATCATAGGCGATTATCAGGCAGGATTCGGTCAGGGAATAGTAATCAAACAAGCATTCACCAGTGGAAAATCATCGGCGGCAACCCAAATATTGTCGGTAGGTAACGGATTTAAAAGTCACCGTTCAACCAATGAGTATAATTTTCTGAGGGGATGTGCTCTCACAATAGAACGTCGAAATGTAAACTTACACTTTTTTTATTCCAATAAACCAGTTGACGGAAATGTTCATGAAAACAGTTTTTCCGGATTTTACCAAACAGGATATCACAGAACAGAAGCCGAATTTCAAAAAAAGAATACAATTAAACAAATGCTTTATGGCGGAAATATAACCCTGACACGACCTTCATTCCAGTTAGGTATTACTTCAGTATTCATGCAATTGGATCATGAACTGACTTTGAAGGAAAAGCCATATAATTTATTCTATTTTCAGGGCAATAAACAGTTGGTTACGGGAATAAATTACAGGATAAAGTGGAATAAGTTTAATTTATTCGGAGAAAGTGCGATAACAAATAACTCACTTTCCACAATCAACGGAGTAACATTTTCTCCCGTTCCCAGAGTGAATGCAGCACTCTTGTACAGAAACTATGCCCCGGAGTTCAATGCTGTTTTTGCATCGGCCTTTTCAGAAGGTTCAAGTGTATCGAATGAACGGGGATTATACTTTGGAGTCGAAATGACACCATTTAAATACTGGAAACTAACTGCATATGCTGATAGTTATCAGTTTCCCTGGGTAAAATATGACATTGATATGCCCGGTAACGGGAAAGATTTTCTTTTACAGGCAGACTATTCTCCCTCACGCCGGGTGGATATGTTCTGGAGATTGAAATATGAACAAAATTTAAAGAATTTGTCCGGCTCAGATCAAACAACAACGATGATTTTAAAAAACAGTAAATCCTCACTGCGATATCAGCTGGTTTTTAATTCCGGGAATTTTACATTTAAAAGTGTTTTTGAAGGTAATCTGATAAAAAAGGGCAGGGAAGTATTCACATACGGCCTTGCTGCACTTCAGGAATTGAGTTATTCCAGTCAAGGTTTCCCTCTGTCGTTTGATGTAAGATATCTTATCTTCGATGCTGTAGATTATGACAACCGGATTTATACCTATGAAAAAGATGTTCTCAATTCATTTTCCTCCCCGAATTTCTCAGGATTAGGGAGCAGATACTATGTCAATCTTAAATATAGCCTGACGAGAAATATATCAGTTTGGTTAAAATTTTCACAAAATATCTTTGCTGATGACAGAGAAAGTATCGGTAGTGAAAATGAATTAATCTCCGGAAATAAAAAAACAGAAATAAAATGTCTTATCCGTTGGAAATTCAGTAATTATTGATATTTTTATGGCGTTATTTGCCAATAAAACAAATATTTCGCTTTATTTTGCAATGTCGACATTGCAAAAACATAAAATATGTTGTACTTTTGTGCTCCAATTGGCGATTTAAGTCAACGGAGCAGTATATAAGCAAAAATATTAACATTAATATAAGAAATGAATTTACTAAACCAAATCATGGAGCGGGCCAAAGCAAATCCACAAAGGATTGTTTTGCCCGAGGGCACTGAAATCAGAACATTGAAAGCGGCAGATATCATTTTGAAAAACGACGTGGCCCGTCTGATATTGATTGGAAACGATAAAGAAATCAAAACTCTTGCGAAAGAAAACCAACTCGAACATATTGCAAAAGCTGAAATAATAGATCCGGAAAAGGATGCTATTATTGATCAATATTCCAAATTGCTATACGAGATACGCAAAAGCAAAGGAATGACAATGGAGGAAGCGGGACAACTTGTCAAAAATCCTTTGTATCTGGCTTGTCTGATGATAAAAAACGGTGATGCAGACGGTGAGTTGGCAGGAGCACGTAACACCACGGGAGATGTATTGAGGCCGGCTTTTCAGATCGTAAAAACGAAACCAGGCATCTCAGTAGTTTCAGGAGCATTTTTAATGTTTACCCCTACGCCACAATATGGAGAGAACGGATTGCTTATTTTCGCCGACTGCGCCGTAAATCCGAACCCATCAGCAAAAGAACTTGCCGACATTGCTTTATCCTCAGCAGAAACAGCACGTGCTATTGCAGGATTTGAACCCAAAATTGCCATGTTGAGTTTTTCAACTAAAGGGAGTGCAAAACATGAAATGGTCGATAAAGTGGTTGAAGCAACCCGATTGGCAAAAGAATCAGATCCTTCACTGCAAATTGAAGGGGAGCTGCAGGCCGATGCTGCTTTGGTTCCTGAAGTGGGCAGAAGTAAGGCACCGGGTAGTAGTATTGCCGGTCATGCGAATGTATTGGTGTTTCCGGATTTACAATCGGGAAATATTGGTTATAAGATGGTGGAGCGTTTCTCCGGGACTCAGGCTGTTGGTCCTATTTTGCAGGGGATGGCTGCCCCGATCAATGATCTGTCGAGGGGCTGTTCGGTGGATGATATTGTAAATATGATTGCCATTACAGCCAATCAGGCAATAAAAAAGTAGTATCACAAATTATACGTTGAGATTAAATATTGAAAATATATAAAGAATAATATCCTATGGCAGAACCAATAATCGAACCGATTGAACGATACGGTTTAAGCAAGAGAAACAGAAAGAGAACCCTGTTTTCAAGAATAGGGGTAGTTGGTTGTGGAATGGAAGGGAGTGAAATAGCGACTACAGCTGCTGTAAACGGGATGGAAGTTGTTTTTCTGGAGCCAAATCCTGAAAAAATTGCCAACGCATATAGCAGAATTGAAGCAAAATTAGATGAGAAAATTACCAACTGGGGTCTGACACAAAACGAGAAAAAAGCGATTCTGGCTCGTGTGAAAGGTACGATGATTTACGAAGATTTTCAGGGTTGTGATTTTGTAATCGAAGCAATTCGCTACGATAATCAAACCGGTGAGCGTCAGGTGGCACAACGAAAGAAAGTTTTTCAGAACCTTGAGCAGGTATTGGATCCTGATGCCATCATTGCTTCGAATGTTTCGACGGTAGTTGTGACTGAATTGGCTGCAGAACTTGAATATCAGGAGAGATGTATTGGTGTTCATTTCATGATCAATACACCGGGGTCAAATATCTTAGAAATCGTTTCAGGCTTGCATACGTCTCAGGAAACATTCAAAAAAGTAAGCCAGTTTGCCCGTCTGATAAATCATCAATATGTGTCGATAATGGAATCGGCCGGGTTGGTTAGTATTCGTCTTTTCCTCACTCAGTTAAATGAAGCATGTCAGATTTTGATGGAAGGGATATCGAATGTTGAAGATATTGACAAAGTGCTTACTGTAGGTTTCGGGCATAATCTTGGTGTTTTCAGGACAGCAGATAATATGGGAATTGAAAAAATTGTCAAGTTATTGAATAACTTGTATGACGAATACGGAAATATAAAATACAAACCTTCGCCTATTTTATTACGCATGTTCCGTGCTAAGAATTACGGAGTCAACACCGGAAAGGGTTTTTATACATATGATGAGTCGGGTAATCTTGTAAAACAGGAGGGAAAATAATATGAAGATATTGGTATTAAACTGCGGAAGCTCATCGGTAAAGTACAAATTACTTGACATGAAAACTCATGAAGTGTTAGGTGCCGGTGGCGTTGAAAAAATAGGGATGAAAGGTTCGTTCCTTAAACATACCCGTCAGGATGGGCAGAAAGTTATTCTGGAAGGAGAGATTCTTGAGCATCAGATTGCTATTGAATATATTCTGGGTGTTTTGACGAGTAAAAAACATGGCGCTGTTGAGTCCATTGAAGAAATAAATGCAGTGGGTCACCGTGTGGTTCATGGTGGAGAGAAATTCAATGCAAGTGTTTTGATCAGCGATGATGTGATCAAAAAAATTGAAGAATGTATAGAGATAGCACCATTACATAATCCGCCAAATTTAGCGGGTATTCAGGCAATTAATGAATTGTTACCGGATGTTCCGCAGGTAGCGGTTTTCGATACGGCTTTTCATCAGACAATGCCGGAGTATGCCTATATGTATGGCATTCCATACACCTTGTATCAGAAATACGGGATTCGCCGTTATGGTTTTCACGGTACCAGTCACCGCTACGTCTCACGGCGAGCCTGTGAATACCTGGGATTAGAATTTGAAAAAACAAAAATTATTACTGCGCATATTGGTAACGGAGCTTCTATAACTGCCATCGAAGGAGGTAAATCAATAGATACTTCAATGGGATTTACTCCTATTGAAGGTTTGATGATGGGAACCCGTTCCGGAGACGTCGATCTGGGTGTTGTTACTTTCCTTATGGAGAAAGAAATGATCAATTCAGTTACGGTTTCTACGCTCTTTAATAAACACAGCGGAGTATTGGGTGTATCAGGAATCTCTTCTGATATGCGTGACATTGAAAATGCCGTGGCTGAAGGTAATGAAAGGGCAAAACTGGCGCTGGATATATACGAATACAGAATTATCAAGTATATAGGCTCGTATATTGCCGCACTCAATGGTGTTGATGTATTGGTGTTTACAGGAGGAGTAGGTGAAAACCAAACGGGTACACGCGAAAAAGTGTGCAGACATTTCAGCTATATGGGACTTAACATTGATCTTGAGATCAACGCCAATTCTAAAGGGAAAGAAATGCTTATTAGCACTCCTGATTCAACGGTGAAGGTAGTGGTTATCCCTACTGATGAGGAATATATGATTGCTTCGGATACAATGGAAATCGTAAAAAATTAAAAAATTACAGCCTCCTTATCCAGATAAAATGAACATTGCCCGGCAGCATTATGAACATAATTTGCCGGGTATTTTTTTGCTTCAGGTGTTTGGTTGATAATATCAGCAATAATCTTAGCTTTATTTACTCCGTTAATAAGAAAAACAATCTCGTCAGCATTGTTAATTGTTTTTCCCGTCAAAGTGATTCTTTTCTGTCCCGAAACAGGATGGGTTGCCACGTCAACAGTTTTTTCACTGTCAAGAAGCAATAAATTATCAGGAAAGATAGAAGCAGTATGTCCATCGTCACCAAGGCCTAACAAAATAAGATCAAACACTGGAAACCCGTTTTTTGCCGGGAGTTTACTCCTCAACAGGTTTTTATATCTGTCAGCTTCATTATCAGGAATATCTTCACCCTTCATTCTGAATATATTCTCCGCAGGGACAAAAGCAAATTGCAATAAAGCATCATATGTCATTCCAAAATTACTTTCAGGATGGGTTGGTTCCACACATCTTTCATCCACCCAGAAGAAACGGATGCTTTCCCATGGGATCAGCGTACGGTAATCTTCTTCTGCCAGCAATGAGAATAAGAATTTAGGTGTAGATCCGCCGGAAACAGCGATATTGAAATATTGGGATTGTTGTTTTTTTGCATTTGCTTTTTCTAGAATCAGATCAGCAACAGCCCGTGCAGAAAGTTCCGCATTTTCAAAAATGTGTGTGGTGTGTTTCATTAACTATATTAGTCTTATTGTTTTTTTACTAAAAGGAACAGAATTTATTCTTTCGGTTCCCGCCATTTAGTGTATTCATCATTGAACAACTTATTGGACTCCTGAGGCCCCCATGTATTGCATTCATAGAAATACAATGGAATTTCAGGAATTTCCTGCCATGCTTTAATGATTGAGTCGACAAATTTCCAGCTGGTTTTCACAGCGTCGGCACGGGCGTAGAGGGTAGAGTCTCCTACCATACAGTCGAGCAGTAATCTTTCATAAGCTTCAGGAATCTTTGTTTCAGCAAGATCGGCATAATGGAAAGTCATATCCACATTATGTACCTTATATCCTGCTCCCGGTATTTTCATCCCAAAATCAATAGCAATGCCGGCGTCAGGATGGATACGCAGGATAATCATATTGTTGGGGTGTGTCAGACAAAGCTGCTTGAAGAGCTGGTGCGGAGCATGCTTCAGGTGGATTACCACCTCAGTAACTCTCTCAGGCAGGTGTTTGCCCGTACGGATATAGAAAGGCACCTCACTCCATCTCCAGTTATCGATAAAAGCTTTGATGGCCACAAAAGTTTCAGTCTTTGAATTGGGATTTACTCCTTTCTCCTGACGATAACCTGTGTGTTGCGTATCTCCTACCTGTGTGGCAATATATTGCCCTCTGACTACCTGTTTGGCAACATCATTCCCTTTGATTGGACGTAGCGCCTGAAGCACTTTCACCGTTTCGTTACGAATGGATTCCGAATCAAAGATTGCGGGTGGTTCCATGGCAACAATAGCCATTACTTGCAAAAGGTGATTTTGAATCATGTCACGTAAAGCCCCTGAGCTGTCGTAATAGCCACCACGGCTTCCTACGCCGATTTTCTCGGCTGCAGTGATCTCAACCCTGTCAATGTATTTTCTGTTCCATATGGGCTCAAAAAAGCCGTTATAGAAACGTGTTACCATGATGTTCTGTACCGTTTCCTTGCCAAGATAATGATCGATACGGTAAATTTGTTCTTCAAGGAATCCGTTATGAAGTTTTTTATCCAGTTCAACGGCTGTGTCGTAACTATAGCCGAAAGGCTTCTCCACGATGATGCGTTTCCAGCCGTTATCTTCAAGGTTGAGGCCATATTTCACAAGGTTGGCGGCAACGACGTCATACAAAAAAGGAGGAATAGAGAAATAATAGATTACATTGTCTTTGATTCCAAGATTCTCAGATAAGGAATGAATATAGTTTTTTAATCCTTCAAAATCCTGTTCCGTCTGATTGTTTACTTTTATATAATATACCTGATTCAGGAAATTCTCAAGTTGATCGGGTTCCGCTTTTATGCTGTCGCCGGCAAATTCGGTGAGTGCCGATCTGACATCTTTTCTGTTGGTTAGTTCATCTTTTTCCATGCTTCCTGTTCCAATAACAATAAAGTTTTTGGGGAGAAAGCCGCCGATGTAAAGCTGGAATATTGCCGGGAGCAGTTTACGTCGTGACAGATCGCCATTTGAGCCGAAAATGACAAGGATCTGGTCTTCAATATTTTTTTTGGAATACATAGTTATAAATTATGAGAGAAATTCATAAATTTTTTTCTTCTCTGTAACCAAACAAGTAAACAAAGCTAATTGTTTTTAAGAAATGAATTATCTTACACGAATTGATTGCCCGATTCGTAGAATTTTTTTAGAAGAGATCTTGTTCAAACGGCATAAGGCATTGACGCTGGTACCATTTCTGGCGGCAATTCTGCCCAGATTATCCCCGCTTCTGATTTTGTAGTATTTTGCTGCGGTAAGTTGTTTAACTTCTTTTTGGTAGTAAAATGATTGTTTCTTTGTAATCAGGTAGTTCTTCTGAAAAGTTATTCCACGTTCAAAATTAATGATTTTCGCAGGATTCATGGCATTCCCAAGAAAACGAATTTCATAATGAAGATGAGAACCCGTTGAACGACCGGTATTTCCTCCTAAAGCTATGATGTCTCCTGCATCAACCGTTTGATCCAGTGCGACCAATACTTTTGAAAGATGTGCATATACTGTTTCCAGTCCATTGTCGTGACGAATGACCACATAATGTCCATAACCCCTTCTGTCGTAGTCAACAATGCGTATTTTCCCCGGGAAAGAGGCAACAACCGTATCTCCTGTATTAAGTTTAATATCTGTTCCGTAATGGTAACGATATCTTCTCGGACCAAAATGAGAAGTTATGTGTCCGGGGACAGGAATTATGAAATCTGACAAGTCAATTTTTACGGAATCCGGCAGGCTATCTATGGCTATTTTGTAAGGATTAAGCCTTGTACTTGTCCAGATATTATTATAAATATCATCCGCGGGATGATTTTCCATAAGGTCATCAGTTTCATCATTCAGAAATTCCTGATAGATATTTGCGGAGTCAGGTCTTGCAAATGAAGAAATTCTTTTGTCTTTGTCGTTGGCAAAAGCTGAGTTCAATACAGAAAATAAAGCCAGCAGCAGAAAAGTACTTTTTTGTCGAATAGTCATGAGAAAAAATTAGAATATTTTTTAAATTTCGTCGTTTGCGTAAAGAAAATCGAGTTGATGTTGTTTGTAATCAAAGATTTCCTCCTTTTTAAAGAATCGGCTTAACTCGATTGCGGCTGTTTCAGGAGCATCCGATGCATGAATGATATTTTCCTGGACACTTACGCTATAGTCTCCCCTGATAGTTCCCGGAGCCGCATCTCTACCGTTTGTAACACCTGCCATGGTTCTGACAATTCTGATGGCGTCAATACCTTTCCAGCAACAAACAATTACCGGAGTAATCATCATAGCATCTTTAATCCGCTTAAAAAACGGACGATTTGCCAAATGCGCATAATGTTCGAGCAGGATTTTTTCATCAAGCTGAATCATCTTCATTCCACACAGCTGGAGACCTTTTTTTTCGAACCTTTGTATGATTTCACCGATATATCCCCGTTGTATGGTACCCGGTTTGATAATGACAAGTGTTTGTTCCATGGTAATCAAGGGAGTTTAAACAGGTTTTGATTTCCAAAGATAAAAAAAAATTGCATTGCGAACCAAACCTGTTCGGTATTTTTAACTAATAATTCCCCAATTCACCGAATTTGTTTTGAGTTTCTTCAGTTGGGAAGATAAAATTACATTGGAGGGATTTTCTAATTTAGGGTCGTCATTCAGGATCTCGAGAACAAAATTTCTGGCTATTTCCAGCATTTTTCCGTCACGCGCAAGGTCGGCAATTTTTAGTTCGAAAGGCATTCCACTTTGCTGGGTTCCTTCGAGATCACCGGGGCCACGGAGTTGCAAATCAGCTTCAGCAATTTCAAAGCCATCGTTGGTACGGGTAAGAATTTCCATCTT